>Ga0074195_1002471_pt1 | contig 20497 bp, 19 predicted proteins | sample EPASupsiteHSE623_FD_64525 | JGI IMG/M metagenome (GOLD analysis project Ga0074195, IMG submission 64525) | Bioremediated contaminated groundwater from EPA Superfund site, New Mexico - Sample HSE6-23 | ecosystem: Environmental > Aquatic > Deep subsurface > Groundwater > Contaminated ...
TCCCCTCCAATTCAGAATCCCGTGTCTTAGGGATAGCTCTCCGGGCTTTGAAACGCTTTACCCAAATCAGGTTTTTAGTCAGCTATGCCGACCCTGCTCAAGGTCATATTGGCACAATCTATCAGGCAACCGGCTGGGTCTATACCGGACTATCTGAAGCCATGCCCATGTTTGATATCGGGGACGGCAAACCTAGACACTCACGGAGTTTAAGCCACACCTACGGTAGCCATTCAGTCAAACACTTTGAATCCTGTGGGGTAAAGGTAAGGGTAGTACCCCAGAGCCGGAAACACCGCTATTTCTACTTTCTGGATACTGATTTTCAAGGCAAACTCAAGGTACTCCCTCAAGCCTACCCTAAGAAAGAGGCAATATGAAAGTGATTGAAATACCCATCAGCAAGTTATGTGAAGCCCCATGGAATCCAAACCAGATGGACGAAGGGGTAAAACATCTGCTAAAAAACAGTCTTTCCCGTTATGGATTGGTAGAGCCGCTAGTAGTCAGGCCGAGTGGAGAGGATGGATTTGAGGTCCTGTCCGGCAACCAGCGCCTTAAAGTCTTGAGTGAAATGAATAAAGAGAGCGCTCCCTGTGTGATTGTTGAACTGGGTGATATGGAAGCCATGCTTCTCACTCAAGCCATAAATGGAATCAAAGGGCAGGACGATCTGGCATTGAAAGGGATACTCCTTAAAGAGTTGCTCTCAGCTATGCCTGAAAGTGAAATTTTATCTCTGCTGCCTGAAACCTCAAACAGCCTTCAAACGCTTGCTGCTATAAACAAGGAGAGTTTGGCTGATCACTTAAAAGCTTGGGAACAGGCTCAAACAGCTAAACTCAGCCACTTGCAGCTTCAGTTTACCAGACCCCAACTTGAGACAGTTCAGGAAGCAGTCAGTTTAATTATGCCAGTGGCTAAAAACTCACCTAAAGATAATCCCAATACCCGAAGCACTGCTATATTTCTGCTTTGTAAATTCTATATAGAGAGGAGGCAGCCAGAATGAATGAGATAGCCTGCCCGATTTGCGCAAGCCATTTAAATATCAGGATGGCCAAAGGTAGAACTTCCAATAAACCCTTCATCATGCTCATTTGCCCGAAAGACGGACGGCACTTCCGGGCTTTCATCTCGGACCAGACTTATATCAATAAAGTGCTTGAAGAGAAGGCTAAGGGTATGAGGGAGGGGTAACAGACAAGTGGCGGAATATATGTATGTACAAACATACAGAAAGAGAGGCTAAAGCATGACCAGCATGAAAGAATGTTTTGAAAGCGGAGTAGCCCTGATTGGAATGAAGAACTGCATGACTCTATTCCAGACTGCATATCTTATGTCTCAGGAAGGAAACAAACGGGCAACCGCTAGCGAGGTTGCGGAAAGAGCTGCCAGTCAATTCGGGCTTAAGATAAGCCCCTCCAATATAGGGCAAGCCTTTAGTGCCATGGGTATAGCCACGACTATCTCTCGTGGCAAGACGAAGTATGTGCTTGATTCTACCGAAATTGAACCGATTCTTAGAGTAGGGAAGCAGGAATGCACCGAGATTTCAGACAGGCTTGAGGAATCACTCTCTGAATATCAGGACATTGCCGGAAGGGTTGATGGGTTGATAAACCAGCTTCGCGAAGCCCTCAGACTAGATGGAGAAGAGCGTAAACTCAGGACACAAATCAGGCAGGTGCAGGGCGAGTAATGAAAGTGGCCATCTACCAGAGGAGGCTAAAGTCAGACCAAGGGCAGATTCCTTCTTTTCAAGACTTGTGGGATTTTGCTCTTGGTCAGGGCTGGGAGATTTACAACCAGTATCAGGATAATGTTTCAATTGCTGGTAACTCCCGCCGGAACGCTTGGCAAGAACTATTGGCAGATGCCGCACTTAGCAAGTTTGATTTGGTACTTATTCCACAAATTGATGAAGTCTTCTCTTCGGTTATGGATATGGCTAAAACTCTGGGAAAATTGAAGGTCTTAAGAATTGGACTCCGGTCTTATTCTGAACCATGGTTTGATACAACCTCTATTTCGGGTGAAGCCCTCTACCGGCTCACCCTGTCCTATGCAGCACTTGAAAAGGACCGCCATCATCGAAAGCTTAAGTCTGGTTTGGCCCATGCCCGTAAAATGGGCTGCCAGATAGGGCGGCCAAGGGTAACCCAAAGGCAGGGCTTCAATCAGGCTTATGGAGACATTTTAGAGCGTCTCAGAGCTGGCCAGATCTCAAGACGGCAGGCTGCCAAGGTTCTTGGAATTGGTTATGCCACCTTAAAGAGACTCCTTGATTCTAATTATCAGGGTTTCAGGGATTTTTGAGATGTTAGAGCCTCTACCTGGTCAGGCGAAAAACTCGTTGACGGGTATACCCTGTATCTATACACTGTCCGCCAATTCTGACAAGAGTGAGGTGGACCAGTTAATGATAAAAGAATTTCTAAATGCCTTAGCCGAAGTGGCCTTATCAGTTGCATCCCGAAGGGATTATCAAAATGACTGAGTGCAAGAGAGCAGTTGCCTATGTCAGGGTATCTTCGGTTTCTCAGGTAGAGGGTTATTCACTGGATGCTCAGGAAAGACTCTTTACTGAACTCTGTAAAAACCGGGGATGGCAGTCAGTTGGGATATACCGGGAAGAAGGCAAATCTGCCCATGTGGACAGCATTCACAAGCGCCCGGTTTTCAGAAAGCTTTTAGAAGATGCGGCTAAAGATGAGTTTGATGTTGTGGTCGTCCATACCCTTGACCGCTGGTCAAGGAATCTTACAGTTACCCTTGAATCATTAAAGCTTCTGGGTAAACATGGAATAGGGCTGGTTTCTATAGTAGAAAATCTGGATTACTCCAAGCCGGATGGCATACTTTTCACTCAGATGCTGGGAGCTTTTGCCCAGTACTTCAGCGAAGCTTTGAGTACCCATGTCAGGAAAGGACTTGACCAGAGAGCGTATGAAGGCAAACACAACGGCTGTATCCCCTTTGGTTATGAATCCTGTTGGGAGACAAATGAAAAGGGAGAAAAGAAACAACGCTGTAAGCCGGAACACCAAAGTGGTACCCATATCCATCCCAAAGAAGGGCAAGCTGCAGAAGGGTTATTTAGGCGTTATTCCGCCGGTACAACTACCCTATCGCAACTGGCCGCTTGGTTAAATGAACAGGGCTTCCGTACTAGGAATACCAAGAACCTGCCCGATGCCAATGGCAATCTGGTTTCAGGACCAAGACTCTTCACCAGTTCCTCAGTCAGAAGTATCCTGCATAACCCTTTCTATACCGGGCAGATAAACCACCGGGGAAAACTGATGCCCGGTGCTCATGAGGCCTTAATCAGTCAGGAACTCTTTGACTTGGTCCAGCTAACCTTGAGGAAAAACTCCGGCCGCTCTGAAACCCTCAAAACATTACCTGACAGGGAATATTTGCTTAAAGGGTTGGTAAGATGTTCACATTGCGGAATGCCCATGTGGGCCCAGACCTATAAGAGTGGCAAGAGCTATTACAGAGAGCATAAAGCCTCAAGAAGTATCAAAGAATGTCCGGGTCATGGCGGTACAATAGCCTGCCAAGTTATAGATAAACAGGTAAGGGAACTGGTCTCAGCCATAGAGCTAGGACCAAGATGGCTTGAGGAAGTGTTATCTATAATAAGTCTCAAAGATGAAGTAGATCGGGTCAAGAAAGAAAGAGATCTGACTATAACCAAACTCCATCGTATGGCTAGAGTATTCATGGATGGCCTTATACCGGAAGAAGAATACTCAAGGCAGAAGAAACTCTTGGAACTCAGTCTGGAATCACTGGTTGTACCTGACTATGACGCGGCTCAAGAAGCCGGGAATCTTATTCTTAACCTGTCATCGCTCTGGTCCAAGGCCAACTTATCAGAGCAGAGAAAGATACTCCTTACCATGCTGGACGGGGTCTATGTGGATGTGAAAGAGCATCGCTCGGTAATAGCAGTTAAAGCCAAGCCACCCTTCAGGCCTATCTTTCAGGTGGCAGTTTCAAAGAAAGAATCTAAGATTCATATTTTAAACGAGCCATTAAGTCATGAACCTAGCGGCTCGTCCGTGTTTCTGGTGGAGACGGGGGAGGGTTGGCTGCGGCCTGAACGGCGGCTAAGGTTTATTCTTTGAGTTCAGATGGCCCTTTGGCTGTGAAGTCTGTGAGTTCTTTAGTGTTACTAAAAACTGAAGAAATATTTTTATCCCGGATTTTAGTAAGTGATAAGATTAATTGTTTGACATCATTTTCAGAGATGGCTGTTTTCCAATAACTATCCGTCTTGGACATTATTTTCCACGCTTCATCCATTAATGCCTTGCCTTTATCAGTAATTTCTATACGAACCATATGTCTGTATTTCATATTTTTTGTTTTTGTGATAAGCCCTTCGCGTTCCATCTTGGAGATATTCGTGGAAATGGTATGCGGTTCAAAAATCATTGTACGGGCAACTGCATGCGGGGTAGCTTCTCCTTGTAAACAACTGATCTCATGGAGAATTGCGAAGTATTCTCCTGGTAAACCAATTTTCTTCAGTTGTTTCTGATATTTTTTATTTAGGATTTTGCTAGTTTGTGCCAGCAAAATCATCAGTAACTGACCAAGGTTTAGCTCTAGTTCTTTAGACATTTTCCACCTCTATTTATTCTAAACTTCCAGTCTTTATTTATCAAATAAATACGAATAAAGAGTTGATATTTCGGGTACTTGCCAGACCGGTATGAGGCTTGTATACTAGTCAAGAGAGACTAATCACCAATGATTAGTCATAGGTGATTAGATATGGAGAGGTGGATATATGTAATGGCACTTGGGAGAGACCAGGAATCTGTGTTTTTTCAAGAAACAATAAAAGGAGAATGTAAGAATGTCTCAATTTCATAGTACTTTGAGTCGGCGTGATTTTATGAAGGCTTTGGGTCTGGCTGGTGCCGGTGTCGGAGCTATGTCTGCCGCCACATCGGTATTCCATGACGTGGATGAATTAACTGCTGCCGGTACAGTACAGAAGCAGCCCTGGTGGGTTAAGGATCGTGATTTTAAAAACCCGACTGTGCCTATTGACTGGCAGACTTTGCCTAAGATGGATGGAATATTCCCCTACCAATCTGCTCCCACTTTGACTCCCCAGGAAAGGTTTGCTATGGGTATTCCCGGCGGTGCCGCGGGTACTTGGGCCAGCCCCGAGCAGTCACAGGTGCTTCAAGATTACATGAAGAAAGAATTTCCGGGTTGGGAACCGGGTTATCTCGGCATGGGTGATAATCGAACCACCGCACTGTTTATGGCTGCTCACTTCATGCGGATGGGTATGTGGCCGGGTGAGATACAGATGGGTGGTAAAAGGATAAATGTTCAGTCTCAAATAATGAAAGCGGGCGGGACGCCTTATTATTGGTCATTCCTTGGTCTACGCTCAAGTGAAACACTTCGCCCTCAGGATTTTGGGGTACCGCGCTGGGAAGGAACGCCTGAAGAAAACTTGCAGACCTTACGCCAGGTGGTACGTTTCTTTGGTGGTAATGAAGTAGGTGCACAGGAATTGGATGACGATATATTCAAATTCTACCACAAAAAGAACCTTGGAAAAGATTTGGTAATCGAAAATGTAGACGAACCTGAAGAAACTGCTACCAAGATGGTGATTCCTTCTTCTGCTAAATACATTCTTCAGTGGACTGCCCGCCAACCGTATGAATCAAGCAGACGGCAGGCCGGTGAATACGAAGATGCTGCAGTTTACTGGTCATATCAGCGATTCCCGCTGGTGACTGCTCTTATTCAAGAGTTTATTTATGCCTTGGGCTATAAGGTGGTTTCTACTCACATGACTGGTTATCATACCAATCCAATTGGGGCTTTAACTGGTATGGGTGAACACTGCCGTATGTCTTCTCCGGTTTTGACTCCCAAATATGGGACGACTAATAGGGCTATGTGGGTGATTATAACTGATATGCCTTTGGCATCAACCAAACCAGTGGATTTCGGCGTGTATGAATTCTGCAAGACTTGCGGTATATGTGCAGATTCATGTCCCTTTGGGCTTATTGAAAAGGGAGAACCGTCATGGGAAGCCACCCAACCAGGTAGCCGTCCAGGTTTTAACGGTTGGCGTACCAATACCACTACCTGCCCTCACTGTCCTGTCTGTCAGGGCGCCTGCCCTTTCAATACTGATGGTAATGGCTCGTTTATACATGAACTAGTCAGGGGTACTGTTACCAATACCACTGTCTTCAATAGTTTCTTTGCGAATATGGAAAAGACCTTGGGTTATGGCCGCAAAGATCCACGGGATTGGTGGGATATGGAAGATTACAGTTATGGTATAAACACCCGGTACTAATTAATAAATAAGGAGTATGCAATGTTGTTTTGGATAGGTTTGCTTGCTGGTGTAGTCATAACTGTTCTGGTGAATTGGCTTACCCAGAGAAAAACAACTGTTCGTTGGTACGAATGGTTGCTGGGCGGATTTGGGTTATTAAGTATCTTTGCCACTGTTCAGCATTATTTTGGCTCGCTACGGGAGCATGAATATCAGTCAGCATGGATGGGGTCACTAATATTCGGTGTTATGGGTATTATACTGCTGCTGGTTGTTTGGCAGTTGGTAGCCCGAAGAGCTAAACAATCCTAGTCTGAGTTTATGGTTATACCCAGGCGGGGGTGAATCCCCCGCTTTTTATTTTCCCGTCTTATGCATATATGGAGATGAGGTTTTTAAATAACTCTAACTCATCGTCCGGTTATTTACTTATAAATGCCCCCGCTTGTTAGGTCAAGGGCATTTTTTAGCTTTGGTGGAGACGGGGGAGGGCTGGCTGGGCCCGAACAGGGGCTGGAGTTTATGAGTATTAAATAAGCAGTGATTACCAGTTAATAACAGATAAATTACTTTATGATAACACACCTCCTAGTTTAAGTATATTATAATATAATTATGGTATTAGATATTCTTATCTCACAATGTAGATGTAACATGTTGTTAATATTTACAAGAGTCATCATTTCGTTTATGTTAGTATGCGGGCTGAATGTTTTTGCAGCACCATTACAATTGGTTGCCGAGACGAGTTCAATAAATTTTGAACGTTTATCTGTAGCTCAAGGGTTGCCGCATAACTTGATATATTCTATTTTGGAAGACAGTCAAGGATTTCTGTGGTTTGCCACTTATGGTGGCCTATCTCGCTATGATGGTATTAGGTTTCAGACTTACAGTTTCAATCCGGAAGATAATACTTCCCTTTCAAGTAACTCCGTCTATACAATATTTGAAGACTCAAGGCAGCGGATATGGGTTGGTACCGATGGGGGTGGGTTGAATTTGCTTGACTTTAGTCATGATAATTTTATCCGTTTCCAGAATAGTGATGATGAAACTAGCTTGAGCAATAATCAAGTAAGGGCTATTGCCGAAGATTCAGCAGGTAATATCTGGGTTGGAACAGCTGAAGGATTGAATCTATTTGATCCAATAAGTAGCAATTTTACCCGGTATTATAATACCTTGGACGTATCTAGTCTCAGTAGTGGAAACATTTTTAGTCTTCTTGTGGACTCCAGAGGTCGATTATGGGTTGGAACAGCTTATGGTTTAAACTTGTATTTACCTCTAACCGACAATTTTATTCGTTATACGCCTGATCCAAGCAATATAAATAGTATAAGTAACGGTACAATATTGGCATTGACTGAGGATAATATTGGGCGTATTTGGCTTGGTTCTTTTGTTGAAGGACTAGATGTGTATCAACCAGAGACTAATACTTTCAGTCATTTTCATTCGAGTGCCGAATCATCAACTTTAAGTGATAATACGGTCTATTCAATTTATCAAGATAGGGAAGGTATTATCTGGGTGGGGACGGCAAATGGATTAAACCTCTGTGACCCGCAAACTGGCCAGTTTAGTCGTATTTATAATGAACCGGGTGATCCGGCCAGTCTGAGTAATAATCGTGTTAGGGCCATTTGTCAAGATAGTAGCGGTCTTATCTGGATAGGTACTTATGGCGGAGGAGTATGTAAACTGGATCCTAAAAGGAATGCGTTCAGATTCTATTACAATATTGCCGGTGATTCCCAAAGTCTCAGCAATAATCTAGTTTTCACCTTGCTGGAAGATAAGGATGGCGTTATTTGGGTGGGGACTGATGGTGGGGGACTCAATAAATTACAGCCTGATGGTACTTTTCAGCATTACTATTTTCAGACAGAAAATCTTTTCCAGACCAATATTAACTCTATTCGGGCATTGTATCAGGATACTTCCGGTACCATATGGATTGGCACTTTAGCTGGGTTAGTAAAATTTGATCCAGTGAGTGGTGGTTTTAAGCATTATACTCTGGGTGAGACTTTCGGGAATTCAGTCAGGACGATTTATGAAGATCATAGCGGCAGGCTTTGGGTTGGTACTTTTACTAATGGATTAGCTCAGTTCTATCCAGATACCGGTCAGTTTAGTTTTTATAGCCATGATCCAGAAAATGTTTATAGTCTCAGTAACAATACTGTATATTCGATACTGGAAGATAATTTAAATAATTTATGGGTCGCTACTGGAGATGGTCTAAATCTTTTTGAATCCGAGTCTGGATCATTTACTCATTTTTACCATATTCCAAATAATGCGACAAGTTTACCCAATAACCATATATTTAGTCTTTATGCAGATCAATACCAGAGTCTTTGGATAGCTACTAATGGTGGCGGATTATCTAGATTAAATCTTGCTACTATGCAATTTGAAAATTTTACTCAGGATAATGGTTTGTCAAGTAATATTATTTATAGTCTTATTGGAGATGATTCAGGTTATATCTGGTTGTCTACTAATAAAGGCATAAGTCGCTTTGCCCCGTCTGATATAGAATCCTTAAACTTTGATCCGTATTCTGGGATCAAGGATAGCATGTTTAATTGGGGGGCATGTGCAATAGACAATACCGGCCGGATATATTTTGGAGGAGATTATGGCTTTGTGGTCATCACCCCTCCTCTTTCAGTTCATAATGAATACTTGGCGCCAGTTCATATTACGGATATTTCGGTTAATGATATTCCATATCTTTTTTCCGGTTCTGTTGGGGATAACGAAAAACTTGCACTTGATTATACACAAAGGTCGTTGACTATTAGATTTGCTGTTTTAGATTACACCTCTCCATCAGATAACAAATATCGATATATGCTTGAAGGGTTTGATAAGGGCTGGTATTTTACAGATTCTAGCCACCCCTTTGCCACTTATACCAATCTTAATCCTGGGAAGTATGTTTTCAGAGTGTTTGGGGCTAATAATAGCGGTGTCTGGACTCCGATAAGCACGGACTTTACATTTGAGATTGCCCATCCATTCTGGCAGACATGGTGGTTTCTGACTGTTATGATTCTAAGTTTTTTTACTATAACTTATTTCGGTTATCGTCTCAGGTTAAAAACCTTATCTGACCAGCGTAAACGTTTGGAAGTCAAGGTGCATGAAAGAACTCTGGAGCTTGAACAACAATTTGTAAAAGAGAAAAAGTTGAGGGATGAACTGGAAAAAGAAATAAAGCGTCGAGTTGAATATACTCGATCATTAGTGCATGAATTGAAAACCCCGTTAACTCCTATGGTATCGGCCAGTGATACTCTAGCAAATGGTTTGGTAAATCCTCCTTGGCATAATCTAGCAGAACAACTCAGACAAGGGGCTATTAGTCTGAATAATCGTATTGATGAACTTCTTGATTTGGCTAAAGGTGAGATAGGTATTTTGACTATTGATCCTACTCTTACTGATGTTCAAGAATTACTCCAAAATATAATAGCATTCGTATCCACTCAGGCTAGGAAACAAAAGCATAACCTTTCTCTTGAAATATCAGGTGATATCCCCAAAGTTTATTTAGACAGGGAAAGAATCAGGCAAGTACTCCTTAATCTCCTGAACAATTCTTTTAAATTTACTCCGGATGGTGGGGATATCTGGTTACGAGCTAGGAAGGATAATGATTGGCTGTTGATTATGGTGGAGGATAATGGAGCAGGGTTTACTCCTGAGCAGCAGAAGCGTTTATTTGAACCATATCATCGGCATACTTATGACCGGGAACGCTTAAGCGGGCTAGGTTTGGGGTTAGCTTTATCTAAAATACTTGTAGAATTACACGGTGGTAGCATAATGGTGAAAAGCACCCGCCACAAAGGTAGTTGTGTTAGTTTTAGGGTTCCACTGAATGCCAGTAAAATTGACGACTGGAGTGAAAAAAGTGAAAATTTTGATAATTGAAGATGACCAAGCCATTATTGATAATGTTTCACTTATTCTTGAAATGGGGTGGGATAGTGTGGAGATGATACCTGCCCGTCTGGCAAGCCGTGGGTTGCAACTAATGGAAAGTCAGAAACCGGATTTGGTTATTTTGGATCTGGGCTTGCCGGATATGAGTGGCTTTGAAGTATTAAAACGAATCAGATTGTTCAGCAATCTGCCGGTGCTTATATTGACGGTACGAGGGGAAGAAAAGGATGTAGTCCTTGCTTTAGCTTTGGGAGCGGATGATTATATTATCAAACCTTTTCGTCAAATGGAATTGCTGGCCCGAATAAAGGCTCTTCTTCGCCGTACCAGCCAGCCAGAGGAGGATTTGAGTATAAAAGCTGGGAATTTATATTTCGGCCGTTCTATTACCGAAATTTATAAGGGCAACCAGAAAATTTCCTTGACCATAACGGAAGGTAAGATGATGCATTGCCTGATGAGCCAAGCTGGGAAAATAGTCTCGTATAAAAATCTTTCTGAGGTTTTATGGGGGGAAGAGTATCCTGGAGCAAAACAGAGTCTGAAAGTTTATGTAAACCATTTGCGTAAGAAATTGGAGAATGAACCTGGTAAGCCTATTCTTATCCAGAATTTGGCAGGCATAGGCTATTTACTGGATGTTCTCGGGACTTAAAAAACGGCAACCACATCACAACTAGCTTTTAACCAATCCATTACCCTAAATTACCGATTAATTGCCTTCTCTGTTTTACACTAGATATATGGGTATATTGCAAATTAGGGCGTTATACCCTGTAAGTAAAAGAGAGGAGAAAAAATGCCTAAATTCCACACAGTTGTAGGTAGACGCGAATTCATGAAGGCACTCGGATTAAGTGGAGTGGCCTTAGGGACGGTGGCTGCCAGTGCTCCGGTTTTTCACGATCTGGATGATATTATTGCAAATCCCTCGGCTAGCTTTAAGCGCCCATGGTGGGTTCGGGAACGTGAATTCGGCGATCCAACTATTGAGGTCGATTGGTCTCTGATTACCCGCCAAGATAATACTAAAGTAATGGTAGGTGGGGGTTTTGGTCCTGTTGTCGGGGCTGAATTACAAGCTAAGCTTAAAGCAGAGACAAATGCCTTGCAGCTTGCTGATGTAAAAAACAATACTCCTGGGGCTACTTTAAGGGATTGGGCACTGTATTCAGCCTGTGGTTCATTTGTTGATCAGTCAGTGATGAATTATGTTCAGCCTATTGCTAGTTGGGCACCGGGGACCGCCCCTCAGGTTTTTTCATGGACTTCGGTACCTGGCCCTGAATACTTTGGGGCAACCAAGTGGCAGGGTACTCCAGAAGAAAATAGCAAGATGTTACGGGCAGCCATGCGTTTTATGGGTGCATCGCAAGTGCAATTCGGTGAACTTGGCGAACATGAGCGTAAACTTATATTCACCAAGCATAATAGAACTAAGAAAGAAATTGTTTTTGAAAATGTTGAAAAAGCATATGAAACGACTACTAAACATGCTTTGCCGGATAAACCCCTTTGGATTGTTTCCGTAGCCATCCAGATGAGCAAAGAATTATTCCGTCAAGGTCGGAGCCCGTTGCGGACAGCAGCCAATGGTAGTCGATATTATCAGTGGAAGGGTGTTCAAGCTCGGACTCAGGCCTTTTTGAATGTGTTGGGTTATCAGGGAATTGGATATCCTGAATTTAGCACTGGTGTTATATCCGCTCAGGCGGATGCTATTTTGTGTGGGTTTTCTGAGGGTGCTAGGAATAATAATGTTTCTATCAGCCCCGAATTTGGTACTGTGGTTGGTTATTTCAGTCTGTTGACTGATTTGCCTTTGTCTCCTAGTAGACCGATAGACGCAGGTTTCTTCCGCTTTTGCCATACATGCCGTAAATGTGCTACGGAGTGTCCTACTCAGGCAATTTCTCATGATTCCGAACCTAGTTGGGATATACCGCGTTCTTCGCTTGCCCCGGATAAAGAGGTTACTTGGACAATGCCAGGCAAAAAAGTTTTCCACACAGATTTCCCATTATGTTTTACTCAATTTGGTCAGCACCCTGGATGTGGCGTGTGTATGGGTACGTGTACTTTCAATGTTAATGGCGCTTCTGCTATTCATGAAATGGTAAAGGCTACACTTTCTACGACTTCTTTGTTTAATGGTTTCATGTGGAAAGCTGATGATGCTTTTGGTTATGGCATTATTGATGAAGGAGATCGTGAGTTATGGTGGGATTACGAATTACCTACTTATGGTTATAGTACCGCTCTTACTTCAAAACACGGCGGGTACAACAGGTAAATCCCTACTGTCTCTTAGATTTTAAAATTTATATTGAAATGGGGTGATTTTTAATATGTGGTTTATGATAGGTATGTTGGTTGGGGTTCTGGTATTGGGGCTTATCTGGTTGATGAAACGGAATAACCTTAGCCTGACCTGGTATGAAGGGTTGATTGGTGTAATCGGAATGGTTATGCTCCTTTTCACCATCCAAAATTATTTCGGCAGCCTAGCAGAGATAGAGCCGAAAGCGGCTAATCTGTTCCTGCTAGTAATAGGTTTGCCGGGGATTATCCTACTTGCACTTAGCTGGCAGTTAGCTGCTCGAAGGGTAAAAAAAGCGTAGCTGCGTCCTTGTCGTGCGTAATAAAAAAGGGGTATTAATACCCCTTTTTTATTATTAAAGCAATTCAAGATCATATTAAGCCAATTCGATTTAAGACATTGATATGAGTTTATCAAATCTCTGGAGGTTTGATCTATTGTATCTTTGCGTTATCGTGCTATCATTATTCTAAACATTGATACCTTGAGAGAAGCTTTATTCTAGCAACCCAATTTTTAAATTGAAATAGGATGTAAATATTGTGGTCAATCTGAATCAACCTCAAAATTTTACGACACAAAGTAAATCTTCACTCATAAAGATGATTGGCCACCGAGTATGGGATCAGTATGCAAATAATGCGAATGATGGTCTGGGTATTATAGATATTAATTCAACCGATCTTAATCAATGGCGTTTTCTCATAGTGAATCAATCCCTTTGTGATATGACGGAGTATACAAAGGAAGAATTGCTCGGCATGTCGCCTTTTGACCTTCGTCCAGTCCGAAGGAGGCAAGAGGATTCCAAACTAATAAATAAGATCTTATCTATGGATATAGACAAGCATTTATTCGAAACAGTTTACGTAAAAAAATCAAAGCAACGAATCAACGTTGAGATAAATGCGCATTACATTTTTATTGAAAATTATCGTTTTGGGTTTGGTGTTATCCGGGATATCAGTGAGCGTAAAAAGTTTGAAAGAGAGATAGCAATGCATATAAAAATGGAGAAAGCATTGCTTGAAAATGAACGAGGGTTACGTAAGCAACTTGAGCATCAAGCATCCAATATGTCGCAATTTATTCGCTCCTTGGTTCATGAGATAAAGACACCCTTGACTCCTATCAAAGCTGCAGCGGGAGAACTTGAATACCAGTGTATCGATAATAGTCAGATAGCCTTGATTAAACAGATCAATTTAGGTTGTGAACGTATTAACAAGAGAACCAGTGAACTATGCGATGTATTTAGAGGTGAATTGGGTATTTTAAAACTAAATGTTTGCCCCGTCTGTCTTAAAGAGCTATTAAATGAAATTTATTCATTTTGGAATGAGGAAGCCAGGTTCCATAAAATATTATTCACATATAGTTGTGAAGAGAATTCACTCTTGATTGATATTGATGCCGAACGTATAAAAGAAGTCCTTGACAATATTCTCAGTAATGCATTTAAATTTACGCCTGTGGGTGGGGCTGTATCTATAAAGATCTCTGAATCTGAAAAAGAGATCGTTTTTGGAATATCTGACACGGGTCCAGGTATTAAAGAGGACAAAATAGCTCATATTTTTGAAGCCTATTATTCAGATAGTCCAAGGGGTTTAGGATTGGGTCTGTATCTAAGTAAGCTAATTATTGATTTGCATGGCGGAAAAATCTGGGTAGATAAAACTGATTCATGTGGAACAACTTTAAAATTTACTTTACCATTGGTATCAGATTTTAAAACATAAAACGAAATGAAAATACTAGTAGTAGAAGATGATAAAAATATCGTAAAAACTGTGACAATTCTTTGCCATATCCGCTGGCCAGAAGCACAAATTAATCATTCCCCAAAAGGATTAGATGCTATCAAAGAATTAGAGAATCTTAACCCAGATATTATTTTACTTGATTTAGGTCTGCCGGATATCGATGGGGTAGATTTGATTAAACAGATACGAGGTTTTTCCAATACTCCGATAATTGTTATCACCGCAAGATCTGATGAGAATGAGGTATTTGCTACGCTAGAAGCTGGTGCAGATGATTACTTAATTAAACCATTCGGTCGGCTAGAGATAATAGCCAGAATTCAAGCCATATATAGGCGAAAAATAGATTCTTATTCCACTGGTCCATGTTCATATGGGTTCTTAAGATATTACCCTCTTAAAAATGTCTTATACTCTGGAATCAATGAAATTCATCTAACCCGCTTAGAAGGATTCACTATTCAGGAATTGATATGCAAAGCGGGTAATATAGTTAGTCTTGAAAGATTAGCTGAAATCATATGGGGTGAAGTCATTGAAGGTTCCGATGAAGCAATAAGACTTATTATATATAGGCTAAGAAAAAAAATAAAAACCAGTCTTCACCGATCCGACGTGATATTGACTAAAACAGGCATGGGTTATTATCTTGATAACAATATATAATTGCTACGAATTAAACGAATGAATATCTTCCGTATTATAACAAGGTCAATTTCTTATTGTTCAGAGATTACTATCTGATTACCCCATTTCGAATATTTCATTTTGAAATATTCCTTTTACATATTTAAATAATATAGCCCCCTTTTAAAACCACCGAGTAATACCTTACCTCGTAAAATACTTAAATATCTTTATATTGCGGGTATTTATATAAATACTCCCAGTATAAAGGAAAAATTTTAGGAGGTTTGGATGAATAGCTTTCACTCGATGGTAAGCAGAAGGGACTTTATGAAAGGCCTCGGTATCGCTGGAGCTGGCTTCGGCTCAGCAGCGGTAATACCAAGGGTTTTTCATGATATGGATGAAGTTATAGGTTCTCCTCAAGGTGTTCACCCCAAGAATCCATGGTGGGTCAAGGAACGGGATTTTTTAAACCCAACAACTGAAATCGATTGGGCTAGAATGCAACGTTTTGAGGGTGGCAAATATAATCCTATGGGCTCCTTAACTCTCGAAAATCAACAGAAAATAAATGCCGAAACCTCGGCTTCCCGCAAAAAGGCCTTGCTAGAAAATGCACCTGGCAAAACTCTACGGGATTTTTCTCTTAATATGTCTGCTGTGGGTTATGCAACTACTGGACCATGGATTTGGGGACCATACGTTAAACGTGCTGGGGTTAAGGGTTACTTCCTCGGTGAACAAGATTCTATTATGACTCCCGAAATGCTGGGTGTACCCCGTTGGGAAGGTACTCCTGAGGAAAATGCTCGCATGATGCGATCTGTTTTTCAGTTCATGGGTGCATCGGAAGTGTCTTTTGGCCAAATAATCGAAGACAGCACGAAAAAATTGATTAACCTGAGTACTTCTGATTACGGTCCTGATATGCGTATCGTTTTTGAGGATGTTAACAAAGCGTATGTAGTTGATGATAACCGGCCCCCACCGCTGACTACGGGCAAAATGGTTATTCCAAATAGGTGCAAATCAGTAATTGTATTCAAGATAAGACAATCGCAAGAGATGACAAAAAAGGGTAATGGTTTTATTGCTAGGGCTGGCAGTAACAAAGCTTATGATCAATTGGCAATAACAAACTACAGAGTAAAAGCATTTTTAAACGGTATTGGTTATGAGGCTATGAGTGGTGGAACATATGGTATAACATGCGCACGTCCAGGATGGGGTACTTTATTCGGGTTGGGTGAATTAGCCCGAACGCAACAATTGATTGCGCCGACTGAAGGGCCAGTTATGCGGTCTACCGCTATAATGATTACTGATCTACCACTGCCGGTAACTAACCCAATAGATGCAGGTACTAATAAATTCTGTCACACTTGTCTAAAATGTGCCCAGATTTGTCCATCTGGGGCTATTTACATGGGGAAAGACCCGGATTTCATTCAAACGCCTCTGGATCATACAGGTGGAGTTACAGGGTATCCAGCTGACCAATTGAAACCGGAATTATTCAATAACAGCCCCGCTTATAAGCGGTGGCCATTAAACCATTTTGCTTGCCGTTCTTATTGGGCTATAAATGGGGCTAGTGATAACTGGTGTATTGGTGCCTGCGTTTTCAATAAATTTGATGATTCTACTGTTCATACTCTGGTTAAGGGTGTGGTAGGCACAACTTCGGTTTTCAATAGTTTCTTCACCAATATGGATCAAGCCTTTGGTTATGCCCATCAGCCAGAGGAAGACTGGGATAATTGGTGGGATGAGGAACACGCTGTCACATCTATGCCATTTACGAATTACTAGTCATAGTATTTTATGAACAAAGTATAACTAGCTAGATTTAATAATTATATGCATATGGTAAAGGAGTAATTTGATGTGGTTTATAATCGGCTTGATAATTGGTTTTTCAGCTTTGGGGTTGTTTTGGTTGTTCAAGAACAAGAAATTTAACCTTACCTGGTATGAGTGGATGATTGGAATTATAGGTTTAAGTTTGCTGTTTTTTACGATCCAGAACTTCTTTGGAAGCTTGGCTGAGTTTGAACCTAAAGCTGCCTATATGTTCCTGTTGGTCACCGGTTTACCAGCTGTCATACTCTTAGCTATTAGCTGGCAGTTGGTTACCCGCCGTATCAAAGCTAAAAGTTAATACAGATATTACCTGAAACGCCCGGCCTAAAGCAGGGTAAAAGGGAAAGAAATCCGGTGGAAAGCCGGAGCAGTAGTGCCTACTGTGAGTGGTGAAACCACAAGCCAGTAAAGCGTCCGGTTTCAGGTACTGCCCTCCCGGTGACTACGGGAGACAGGTGTGGAGTTAAAGATATTTGGGCCCCCTCCTGTTTTTGGGAGGGGGCTCATTTTTAGGGGTGGGGTAAATTAAGCTGAATTGAAGGAAAGAAGGATGATATCTGAACTTAAAACAGATACCTGTTATAAAGAACTGGGCTGTTTCCACGGGGTAAAAGCGGGCATTGTCTATCACAAAGCTCTGGGAGCAGCTACCAATACCTTGGTAATAGAACTGCCGGAAGAAAGGAATATGCTCTCCACCCGCACCGGTCTTGGTAAAGCCAAGTATATACTGAATACTCACATACCTCCCGAACTCTGGAATTTTATGCACGACAACTCAGCAGACTGGCAGACGGCCTACTCGGTCGTACTTGAAGAAGTCCTTAAAAGATACGGTACAGACCTGGATAATGTCTCATTCCTGTCCACCGGGGTAGACCAGGATAATATAGCCTGGGCGGAAGAAACCTATGAGGAGTTTTGGGTACTTGCCTTTGCTACCGCCGGGGTAAAGACCAACGCTATGCGGATAGGCTGTGATGCAGCAAGCGGGATAGAGCGAAATGGCAAGTTTGAGAAGATAGGCACGATAAATATCATACTGCTTACCGGCTCAACTCTGGAAACGCCCACTCTTGCTTCATCGTATATTACCCTGACCGAGGCTAAGAATGTGGCCTTGCAGGAGCTGGATATACGGAGTGCGGTACACCCTGAATGGCAGGCAACCGGTACAGGAACAGACCAGATAATCAGTGTATCGGGTACAGGGGATAAGTATACCTATGTAGGCGGACATACCAAGCTGGGTGAAATGATGGCTAAATCTGCCACCAGGGTGGTCAGACAGGCTATCAGGAACTGTCGCGGATACTAGGTTAGTTGTACCCCTTTTAACGGTGAATTCTCTTTGCAATGGGGATTTGATTTTCCGGGATAACTCTAACTTCCCGTCTGGTTATTTACGTCCGTATGGATTGATTTTAATAAACCAATCCATATTTTTAGCTTTGGTGGAGACGGGGGAGGGTTGGCTGCGGCCTGAACGATGGCTTGATTATGATTTAGTTCCGTTTATCATATGAATATTAACGATTTCATCTTCGGTAGGCGCCATTGAATTGGATTCATTCTAGTTCAAATTCTGATTTTGATGTATCACTTATATTTACTTCCATTTACGGGTAAGCAAATAGTGAATATGCTACCTTCGTTTAGTCTACTTTTTACTGATATAAAACCGTCATGCAGTTCAACCAGTTTGGCAGATAGAGATAATCCCAAGCCTAATCCACTGGATTTTTTAATTTGATGTGGCAGGAACAATTTATCTTGGTCTTCAATAGATATACCTATTCCATTATCAATCACACTTAATATCAAATTGTTTTCCTCTAGCTTAACATGGATATCGATACTGCATCCAGGTGGATTATATTTTATAGCATTATTTACAAGATTGATTAGGACTTGTTTGATTCTTTCACCATCTATAAAACACCTAATATTTGGTTGAAGTACATGTATTGTTAGTTCTATGGATTTGTTTTTACAGCTATTTTCTTCTAGAGATTTTATATCTTCTAGTAATTCATCCATGTTTATCCATGATTTATTAATGGTCAGCATATTAACTTCACTTCTGGCAAGATCATACAAGTCATTTATGCGCGAAAGAAGGAATTCAGTGCTAGCATTTAGGTTATTTGCATATTGTTTTAATATACCCTCTGATTCAGTTACTAGCATTTCGGTCATAGCTAGCATTGGAGTTAAAGGAGTTTTGAGTTCATGTACTAATGCACGTAAAAACTCAAGTCTTTTTTCCTCTGCGATTTCCAATTTTTTTCGTAGATCTTGTTCTTTTTTAAATAATTCAACTTGGAGTCTCTCAGCTCGTTTTCTATCTGAGATATCTCTACCAATATTTATGCACATCCACTTGTTATTTACCATAAACATGTGGGAACTCAGCTCAAACTGTCGAGTCTTACCTGTTTTAGGCTGCGTTGTTATATCCATAACCAAACTTTTTTTCTGCCATAAAGTACGATTGAAATTTACACCTATATCTTCAAGGTTATCCGGAAAAAGAAAACTCGTATCTCTGCCTATAACTTCAGATTTTTTGTAACCAGTAAATTTTTCAAATGTGGAATTAACATCTACAATAATTCGATCGTATTTCCCCGGTCCTTTGACTATTACTATACATATAGCATCGTTTGATAAATCAAAGACCATTTTTTGTACTTGGCTTTGCTCTAAGTGTAAGGCGATAGATTCATTATATAAATTATCATCTATCATTGAGTTCTCTTTCTATATGAATACATATTATACGTGGCTCGTTTGAGGGTCTAAAATTCATAAATATATTTGGGAAAATCAATATGGTTTAAGATAATAACCAATACCAGGGATGTTAAATATGAATTGTTTATTACTGTCGATAGGCTCAAGCTTCTTGCGTATACGGTTTATGTATACTTTAAGAGTATTTGGGGCATAGTTCATTTTTGAACCCCACAATACCTTTGCAAACTCGTTATAACTAACAACCTCACCCTGAGTACTCATTAATTTTTGAAAAAGCTGTCCCTCAGTAACAGTCAAAGCAAACTTATTATTCCCGAACCGGAGATCACATATGCTGCTCCCAAATCTCCATTTACCGAAAGTAATATTGGTATGAAATTGTTGGAACGGTTCTGTTCGCATTAATACTGCTCTTATGCGGGCAACCAGTTCCAGTGGTCTAAAAGGTTTGATAATATAATCTTCAACTCCTAATTCAAAAGCTTGCAAGATGGTTTGTTCAGATTCTTGAATTGTGAGTATAACTACAGGGACTGCCCCCATTTTTTTAATTGATTGAATAGCATCTATACCCGACATATCAGGCAGGCCTAAATCAAGAAGTATTAGATTTAATGATTCTTTAGCCGCAATTTTGATACCTTCTTTACCTGCACTTGCAGTCAAGATAGTAATATCCTTATCGAATGTACGAATAAGAAGGCGTAGAGTATCTAGTATTTTATCGTCATCTTCAATAATAAGTATGACCTGCCCCCCGAAAACGAGCCCAGTTTCATGTTAGACTGGAAAATAAGAAAAGGGGAAATCAGATGCCCAGGAAATCTTTTACACCGGAACAGATCATCA
>Ga0074195_1002472_pt1 | contig 20496 bp, 17 predicted proteins | sample EPASupsiteHSE623_FD_64525 | JGI IMG/M metagenome (GOLD analysis project Ga0074195, IMG submission 64525) | Bioremediated contaminated groundwater from EPA Superfund site, New Mexico - Sample HSE6-23 | ecosystem: Environmental > Aquatic > Deep subsurface > Groundwater > Contaminated ...
GGGGGAAAAGGGGGGGGGGGGGGGTTTCTTTTTTTTCTTTTTCCCCCTGACCCGGCCCTCCTTTATGCGGGGGGGGCTCGCCGCCCCCCTCGTCATCGCCGCCGTATCGACTCTCGTCGAAGCCGCTCCCACTAAGGATTGGGACAATATTATTTTGCCGCTTTCGGCGGGGTTAGCCGCTTCGCTCTTGGGCTTATGAAAGGCCGCGCCTTCATTGCCAGAGATAGAAAGAATGCAGTTTGTAGATATACAGGACGCTTCCCAGCCCCATCACCGTTAGGGACAAGAGACTCAATAGAGGAGAGCCATCCCGGCTCGCGAAATGCGCGCCCATGGCTACCGCCGCGATACCAAGGGTAATGTAATAGTATGCTTTGTCGCCTCTCACCCTCACCGCGATGAGGTAATTTGCGACCGTTATCAGTATGATAGCCAGGGAGAAGCCTTCGATCAGGCTGCTGTAACCTACCTGAAACATCAGATTCCGTATCCATATGCCCGTATTCATCGGAAGGATCGAGGCAAGCGCTATGCTTATGCCCATGCAGGCTGCCATGATGGAGAATTGCCGCTCATTTCTCATCCCCGCGGCGTAAAGGCCCGAGATGAAAATCGACATATAGCCGATGAATTTCATGCCCATGTAGAGCTTATCGACGATCGCCAGCACCGAATCCGAACTCCCCCCGATAGCAAGGAAGAGGTGGATGAGCCTGAACGATTCAAAAGAGAGTGTGGCGAGCCAAAACGCGAAGAAAAAGATTTCCGCCGAAACGGTCTTTCGGAACGTCGCCAGGATGAAAGCCCCGACGATTACCGCGAAGAGCTGAAGCGCGAGCACATCGACGAGCGAGAGGATGAACGAGGAAACACGCAGCCCCGGCAGTATATGGATTTTATAAACCTCATGCTCGATGAGAAAGATGGGCACATCCTTTCGGGCGGCGAGAAGCACGGCGAAAACGAGGCCGATCAGCAGCATGGCAGCGCTGATGCCAAAGAGGATCCAATAGGTTTGACGTCGCGTCTGAAGAGTCACGGTTCGAGGATACCTCGAAATGACGCGGGCTTGAAGCCCCTGAACTCTCCAATCGATTAGCGCGAGGTTGTTGATCGAGCCGGCCCTTATCCATTATAGTTGCGTATCATTTTCATGTTGAGGTGAGCCATGGCCGAAAAGATCACTCCCCGCGAAGTCGATTACTCCCAATGGTATATCGACATCGTCCTGAACGCGAAACTCGCCGACTATTCGCCGGTGAAGGGGTGCATGGTGATACGGCCGCGCGGCTACGCCATTTGGGAGCGGATTCGCGACGAGTTCGACAGACGCTTCAAGGAAACAGGGCACGAGAACGCTTATTTTCCCCTCCTCATCCCCATGAGCTTCCTCCAGAAAGAGGCTGACCACGTCAAGGGCTTCGCGCCGGAACTGGCCGTCGTCACCCACGGCGGCGGCGAGGAACTCGAAGAGCCATACTGCATCCGCCCCACGAGCGAAACCATCATCTGGTCGAAATACAAGGATTGGATCCAGTCCTGGCGCGACCTTCCCCTTCTCATGAACCAGTGGTCGAACGTTGTCCGCTGGGAAAAACGCACGCGCCCCTTTCTTAGGACAAGCGAATTCCTCTGGCAGGAGGGACACACGGCCCATGAAACCGAGAAGGAAGCGGTCGAGGAAACCCTGCGCATGATCGAAGTCTACCGCGACGTCGTGGAACGCTACCTCTGCGTCCCCGTGGTCGTCGGCGTGAAGAGCGAGACCGAAAAATTCGCCGGGGCCGTCCAAACCTACACCATCGAGGCGATGATGCAGGACAAAAAGGCCCTCCAAGCGGGCACCAGCCACTTCCTGGGCCAGAATTTCGCGAAGGCCTTCGACGTCAAATATCAAACCCGGGCGGGCAATCTCGATTACGTCTGGGCGACCAGCTGGGGCGTTTCAACCCGACTCGTCGGGGCTGTCATCATGACGCACTCGGATGACAAGGGCCTTGTCCTTCCCCCAACCCTCGCGCCGGAAGAAGCCGTTATCGTTCCCATCTACAAGAATGACAACAAGGCCGCCGTGCTCGCGTACGCCGATACGATCCTCGCAAAGCTCAAAGCCGCAGGACTCAGGGTAGTCCTCGACGGCGACGACTCGGCCAGCCCCGGCTGGAAATTCGCCGAGTGGGAAATGCGCGGCACTCCGGTACGGATCGAAATTGGCCCGCGCGACATGCAAGCCGAGAAAATCGTTATCGTTCGAAGGGACACGGGTGAAAAGACCTTCGTGCCGGCCGCCGAGGCGGCAACCGCGGTGAAGACCAGCCTGGACGCCATCCAGACCTCATTGTATGAACGCGCCAAGAAATTCCGCGATGAAAACACCGTGAAGATCGGGTCCTCGGCTGAGTTGATGGAATTCTTCGGGTCCGAAGGCACGGGAACCGCCGACGCCCATGGCGGATTCGCCGAGGCGCTCTGGTGCGGCTCCGCGGAGTGCGAGGCTGGGCTCAAGGCAAAGGCCAAGGCCACGCTCCGCTGCCTGCCGCTCGGCCACCAGGAAGACATCTCGGGCGTCTGCGCCCTCTGCGGGGCTCCCGCTAAACACCGGGCTATTTTCGCAAGAAATTATTGACGGCTTAAGGCGGGGAGGCCGCGCAAGAGCTTTTCTTGCGCGGCCTCCCTGCCTAGCCTCGCTCTTCCGCGGCTTCCGCGCAGACTCTGTTCCTGCCTTCCCTTTTCGCCCTATACAGCGCCAGATCGGCTTTCAGCAAAAGCCTCTCAAGCGAAACACCCTTGGCATCCGAGGCCGAGGTAGCCACCCCTATGCTCACCGTGATTTTCATCACCTTGCCGGCATGGGATATCCTGAGTTCCTCGATGCTTTCCCGTATGCTTTCAGCGATCTGCGAAGCCTTCTCGGGATCCATGGCGACGAGGACTACGACGAATTCCTCGCCGCCGTAACGTCCGAGAATGTCGGACACGCGAATTCGCTTTTTCAGGGTTTGGGCCACTTCGGCCAAGACGGCATCCCCGGCCTGATGGCCATAGAGATCGTTCACGTCCTTGAAAAGATCGAGATCGATCATAAGGAGGGAGATTTGGCCGCCATAGCGCAAAACGCGCGAGACTTCCTTCTCGGCGTCGTCGAAAAACCGCCGGCGGTTAAAGATCTTCGTCAGCATATCGTAATTCGCGAGCCTATAGAGCTTTCTGAGAACGCGATGAAGGGCCGTCACATCCTGGAACATAAACACCCTGCCCACATCTTTCTTCTTGTCCAGGAGCTGGGTCATTTTCACTTCGAAGTAGCGGCTCTTCCCCTCCCGCAGCAACCTGAGTATCTTGCGCCTCGACACTGCCTGCTCCAAGGCGGCTCCTTCGGGCAGATCAGAGAGCTTTTTACCGATCGAATCGGAATTCAGCCATGGAAAGACCTTTCCGCCCGCGGCGTTGTAGTCCGAGATCCTCGCTTCGTCATCCAGGATGAGAATTCCCTCATTGATCCCCGAAAACACGATATCTTTCACGAGTTCATCCGACTTGAGAAAATCGTAGCGAACAATGGCGACCGCCTCGAACAGGGCGGCTCCCAGAAAACCGAAGGCCGTGAGATCGATGTTATGCGGCGCGAGACCCGCGAGATAGAGCGCCTCCAAAAGGCCAACCCAGGCGGCGCCCAGCATCATCCAAAAAGAACGGCTCGCCATGCCCAGCTTCGAGGATTTCCATTGCCTGAAAAAACTGACGAGGCTCAGCGCAATCGTGGCGTTCGAATAAACGATGAAGACCCAATACCAAGGACCTTTCTCGAGTTGCGCGTAGAGTTGGCCATTGACGGAAATGGCTGAGACCGATCGATAGTAGAGATGGTGATAGTCATTCGTGGCGCTGAAGAAGATCGTGAGAATCGGGATGAGGAGAACGATGACGAAGCCGTGGAAGGGCGGCTCGCGCTTGAACTGGAATTTATAAGCGAAGAGCAGCCAAAAGGATGGAATGAACGGCAGCCCGAAATATTCGAATTTCAGCCAAAACTTAATCTCTTCGACGCTGTTCGATCCAAGCTCCAAGGCGTATCCGGTGGCGTAGACGATAATAGCGACTGACATGAGGGAGAAGAGCGGGGAAAGCTGGTTGCGCCGATGCGCGAGACAGTAGAAAAAGAGAAAACCGAAAACGACCGCAGTCGCGTAAAGAAGGCTGCGAAGGAAAATCACCGCTTGGTTCCTTTAACATCGTCGCCGGACGACGCTTAGCTTTATCCAACCATGATAATCCTTCGGCAGCCGAAAAGGTAGATCCCCTCTTCGATGAGAAATCTAAAAAGCTTTTCAGAAAGCGAGTTGCCTCAGGCTGCCCGAACCGGCGTCGATCTGCGAAACCATCGGGGAGCCATAGTAGTAAACCGAACCCGAACCGTAGATCCTCGCGTCGAGCGCCTCATTGACTCGGAGGGTGCAGGAACCGGAGCCGTTGATGGTGGCGATCGCTCTCGCGGCGGTGAGACTATCGCCATGGATGTCGCCGGAACCGGCTATCGTTCCCTTGAAATAGTACGAGATCCCGGCGAGGCGGATCTCGCCCGAGCCCATGATGGAAGCCGCGAGCTCGTCATAGTCGAAGCTGCCCGAAATATCCCCCGACCCAAGAATCGAAAGCTGAATCGCGTGTCCGGAAAAGCGATCCGAAACCAGGATATCGCCTGAGCCATAAACGCCAAGCTCGCTGAGGGAAGCCAGTGTGACGTGCACCGCAAATTCGGTAGCATGGTAGATGCTTTTCCCAGGGCGCGTGGAGATTATAAGGACGCCGTTATCCACATGGATATCCAGGGCCTCAAGAATATTCTCGTCGACCGTCGCTTTCGCCGAAGCGCTGGCGCCGCGATTCACGAGGACCTTGGCCGATGTCATGTTCCTCACCGCCGAAAATCCGGCGACCGGCAGCGCGGCGGTGATGACTTTGCCGTTTCCGACAATGCCATCGAAGGGAAAGGCGAGAACACAGGATGAGGTGATGAGAATAAGGGGGAAAATGATGAGGCTGACGCGTTTCATGGAAGTCTCCTGAACGCCAAGGCTTACGTCCCTCGTGCAAGGCGACGTTTTCAAGCGGCGCAGCCATCGCCCCTCGCGGGCGCGAATTGGCTCGGGTCGCTCGCGAAAAATATAACGCTTGCCTCGAGAATCGTCCAATAAAATACGATAAAATTTTATTTTAATATTGTTTTTCCGAAGGCGGCGCCGTTCTTCCTTGCTGGATCGCCCGGCAAGAAGTAGTATAGTAATCGATGCAGCCCGAGGATTTGCTCCTTTTCGCGGCCGACTCGGCCCGACTCATGCTCGAAAGCGGCGGCGAGACCTACCGCGCCGAAGATGCCGCGATGGGCATCATATCGAGCCAGGGAGGGGTCGAAGTCGATTGTTTCGCCACGAGTACAGGCCTTATGCTTTCATTTGCGGGCGAGGATGGACGAGTTCATTCGATCATACGACGGATAAAGCGGAGAGGCATGAATCTGGAAAAGGCTTCCCGGATCGACACCATGGCCAAGGATCTCCAAACCGACAAAATCGATATCCTCGAGGCGACGCGCCAGCTCGATAGTATCGAGCGCATGCGCGAGCGCCCGGCGGTCGTCAAGATGGGAGCGAGCGCCATAGGAGCCGGTTTCTTCACCCTGCTTTTCGGCGGCAGCCTTACCGACGCGGCGGCCTCGACCTTGATTGGCGCCGTCGTTTCCCTCGTCATCCTCGAATTCCAGCATATCAGGCTTCCGGAATTCCTGACGAGCCTCGCGGGCGGAGCGATCGCCGCCTTCGCCTCGCTGGCTACCCAGACCTTCAAGCTTTCGATGCATCCGGATACCATCACCATTGGCGTCATCATGCTCCTCGTGCCTGGGGTCGCGATCACCAACGCGATACGCGACACCATCGCCGGCGACCTCCTCGCGGGCCTCGCGCGCGGCGTCGACGCCTTTCTCCCCGCGGCGGCCATATCGGCCGGAGCCGGCGGCGCCTTCGCCATCTGGAAGCTCCTCCAACTCGGAGGCATCGGATGATTCTTGATCCCTCCTCGCTTTTGGGTTGGCTAAAAGGACCATTTTTCGCCGCCTGCGCCACTTCGGGCTTTTCGGTGCTCTTCGGCCTTCATTCCGCCGACATATTCCTCGCCTCGGGAGGGGCGGCCGTCGGCTGGGCAGTATTCCAGAGTTTGCCCCAATCAGGCTCCCCCGCTTTCGCGACCTTCCTTGCAGCCCTCGCCGCGGGGCTCTACAGCGAAATCGCCGGATGGTTCCGCGCAAAACCCGCCACGGTCTACATGATCGCGAGCATCATCCCCCTGGTGCCAGGCGGCGGCATGTATTATATGATGCTCTCCACGCTCGAGGGAAACTCGGCGAAATCCGTCGAGATAGGCATGGCCACGCTCATGACCGCCTTTTCCATAGCCCTCGGGCTCGCGGTCGCCAACGCTATCGGCAGAATAGTCTTCACGTCATCGTTGCGCGGCGGCAAAAGGAATAGGCAATAAAAAGGCGCCTCCAAACTTTCCCTCGCCCCTCAGTGGATTATTCCGCCTCGACTGTCCTGGATTGCTTGAATTTGATATCTTCCTACACAGGCGCGATGAGCCAATGGATGAAGACAAGGCCCATCGCGTTTCCAATAGTTGACCTCAATCAGGAGTACATATGTCTTTTACCCTCATCGAAGAGCGCTCGGTTCCGGAAATCGATTCCTTGGCGCGCCTTTATCGCCATGACGCCACGGGCGCCCGATTTCTCTCGATCATCAACAAGGATGAAAACAAGGCATTCGGCATCAGCTTAAGGACCCCTCCTTCGCGGTCGGATGGCGTCGCTCATATCCTTGAACATTCGGTGCTCTGCGGCTCGGAGAAATATCCCGTCAAGGAACCCTTCGTCGAACTCATGAAGGGTTCGCTCAACACCTTTCTCAACGCGCTCACCTACCCCGACAAGACCGTGTATCCCGTGGCCTCGACGAACACGAAGGACTTTTACAACCTCGTCGATGTCTACATGGACGCGGTGCTCAGGCCGCGCATCACCGAAGACACCTTTCGCCAGGAAGGCTGGCACTACGAAGTCGACCCTGAAACGGGCGCTCTCAGCTACAAAGGCGTCGTTTTCAACGAAATGAAGGGCGCCTATTCCGACCCCGACGATTTGCACGACGATCTTTGCAGGCGCTCGCTCTTCCCCGATACCGCCTATGGTCTCGATTCGGGCGGAGACCCGACCGTCATTCCGCGGCTGGATTACGCCACCTTCAAGGCTTTTCACGAGAAATATTATCACCCCTCGAATTCATTCATCTATTATTATGGGGACGACGAGCCGGAGAAGCGCCTGGCTTTCCTGGATGCGTGGCTTGCCCCTTATTCGAGGATAGAAGTCGCCTCCTTGCCTGGGCTGCAGGCTCCTTTCGCGGCGCCGATTTCCCTCACGAGAACCTATGAGGGCACCGAGCCGAAGGCATGGACCGCCTTGAACTGGGCCCTGGTCGAACATGGCGACCAAAAAACCTCGCTTGGCCTCTCGATTCTGGCGCACATCCTAACGGCCACGCCAGCCTCGCCCCTTCGCAAGGCGCTTATCGACTCGGGGCTGGGCGAGGATCTCGCCGGTTTCGGCCTGGAGGATTCGCTGCGGCGGGGAGCTTGGTCGGTAGGGCTCAAAGGCGTGCGTCCCGAGGAGGTGGCCAAAGTCGAGTCCCTCATCCTGGCCGAACTTTCCCGTCTCGCCGAAAAGGGTATCGATCCGGATACGGTGGAAGCCTCCCTCAACACCGTCGAATTCGCCCTGCGCGAAAAAAATACGGGCCGTTTCCCGCGAGGTCTCGCCGTCATGCTCGAGGCGCTCAACGAGTGGCTCTACGACGAGAATCCCATCGAAGCCCTCTCCTTTGGCGCTTCCCTCGAAGCGATCAAGAAGGATGTAGCGGCCGGCGAGCGCTATTTCGAGGCGCTGATCCGCGCCTGGTTCCTCGACAACCCCCATCGGAGCACGGTGACGATCCTGCCCGACCCCGAGGAAGGCAAGCGCAGGCAGGCGGCCGAAAAGGCTGAATTGGATGCCGCGCGCGCGGGAATGTCCGAAGCGGAATTCGAAGACATCAAAGCGGCGGCGCGTCGCCTGCACGACCTGCAGGAAGCCCCCGACAGTCCTGAAGCGCTCGCCTCGATACCTTCCCTTTCGCTTTCCGATCTGCCCAAGGAACCTGCCAGGATCCCCTCGGAAAAGGGCGAAATCGCTTCCTCAACTTTGCTTTTCCACGATCTTCCTACGAGTTCGATCCTCTACCTTGATTTGGCCTTTCCGCTGGACGGTCTCAGGGACGATCTCGTGCCCTACATCGGGCTCCTCGGCCGTGCCCTCTTGGAAATGGGCACCGATGCCCTCGATTACGTAACGATGAGCCAAGAGATTGGCAAGCATACGGGAGGGATCGGCGCCACGGCGGTGCTCACCACGAAGTGGAGGCGAAAAGACGCCGCGGCATTTTTCGTCGTACGCGGCAAGGCGCTTCGAGAAAAGACCCCAAAGCTTTTCGAACTCCTCGAGTCCGTGCTCCTTGGCGCGAAGCTCGACAATAAGGAGCGTTTCAAGCAAATCGTTCTCGAGGAAAAGGCCCAGTCCGAGGCATCCCTAATACCCTCGGGGCATCGGCTTGTGGGCTTGAGGCTCCTTTCTCATCTCACCGCCGCCGATAGCCTGTCCGAGAGAATAAATGGCATCGATCAGCTATTTTTCCTCCGCCGCCTCGCCGGACGGATCGATTCCGACTGGGAAGGCGTGCTCGCGGACTTGAGGGCGGCGAAGGGCGCCGTCGTCGGCGCAGCGGGGATGATCGTCAACGCGACGATGGAAAGGGAAGAATTCGAGGGGTTGAAGCCGGCCCTGGAGGGTTTTGTCGCGGCGCTGCGGCAGGGGAGCGCGGCAGAGAAGGCGCAGAATGCGGAGGCGGCGGAAGGCGCGAAGGCGCCAGGCGAGGCGGCGCCGAACGCGGCGGCGGCACAGAACGCGGCGGCGGCACAGAACGCGGCCCGGAGTATGGCACTGGTCGGAGCTGCCCGCGGCGGCCTCCTCGTCCCCCCCGCCCTGGAGCTTTTTGCCGCGCCAAGCCAGGTGAATTTCGTGGGCAAGGCCTACCCCATGGCCGCCGCGGGCGCGGCGCCTTCGGGAGCCTTTCTCGTCGCGAAAAAGTACCTCGACACCACCTTCCTGTGGGAAAAGGTCCGCGTCCAGGGCGGCGCTTATGGCGGATTTTCCATGTATGATCTCAATTCCGGCATCTTTGTCTTTCTTTCCTATCGCGATCCCAATCTTGAAAAAACGCTCGACATCTTCGCGAATGCCTCAACCTATCTCGCTGCCCTCGATATACCGAAAGAAGAGCTGACCCGCGCCATCATAGGCACGATAGGGGGCGTCGACAGCTACCTCCTTCCCGACGCCAAGGGATTCACTTCCCTTGTCCATTACATGACGGGCTACACCTATGAAGACCGGCAAGCCATGCGCGACCAGATCCTGGCCGCCTCTCCAGAAGATTTCAAAGCCTTGGCCACCTCCCTCTCCGCGGCCCAACCCCTTTCCATAGCCGGCGCCCTCGGCTCGAAGCAGAGGTTTGAATCCCTGCCCAAAGCCTTGATCGAAAACGCGAAGATCCTCACCCTTATGTGACGACTCGGCTCTCTCGTGTTATACTGGTTTCATGAATGGAGGCGCCTCCCAATCGCGGCGCCTCTTTTTTGAAACCATGTAAGGAGAGTAACAAAATGACAAGAAAAACGCTTGCGTTGGTACTGGCGCTGGTCTTCGCTGCCGGAATAGGCGCCTTCGCCGATGAGACCGCGCCGAAAATGGAAGCTGGCTTCTTCTTCAACCTCTTTCCCATGTTCGAGTATACGACGCAGGCCCAAGTAACGACCGGTTCGGCCATTTCGGACCAAGCCTTTGGCGAATTCTATAACAAGCCCACCTTTGGTTCAGGCGGCGTCTACCTCAATAAAGGGCCGATCACCGCTATCGGAATCATGGAGTTTCAGCAGGATATTTGGTCAAAACTGTATAAGCACTCCATCATCAACCTTCCTGATTCGGCGACAGGCTGGGCCCCCGACATCATCGGCCTCGGCACCTTCTACCCGAATGTGGGATATGTTGATTACAATTCCGATGGAATCAGGCTTTCCCTGGGACGGAGAAAGATCAAGGATGGACCGGGTACCTATGGCCTCGGCATTTCCTCGGACAACCCCTTCTACGACCATGTGGCCGCTTCGCTGGCGGTGCCGATTGGAACGGGAAAGTTGGGGTACGATTATGTGGCTGTCGGCATGCAGCGCTGGTTTTCAAGCCTTAAACCGAAATATTTCTTCTTCCATCGGGCTTCATGGACCGGCAAGCGCTTCACTATCGGGATAAATGAGTACACCCTCATCGCCGACACGACTCCCGATTTCCAGGACTGGGGCCCCTTCCTCTTCTATCACAATCTCTTCAACGGCAACCAGAACGTCATGGCCGGCTTCGATTTCAACTGGACCCCCGCGGAAAGCTTTTCCTTGTACGGCCAATTCATCCTGGACGATTTCATGCTTTCCACTGAAACCGGCACCAATCCCACCGCCATCGGCATGACCGCCGGCGCAGATTTGAACCTGATCCCCGGCTCGTCAGCCAAAGGCGCGAAATACTACGATTCCGATTACACCTACTATGTTGGCAGAAGCCAAGTCGCGAAAGGGGGGCTCAATCTTCGCGTCGAAGGCTATCTCATGTCGCGATATCTCTACAGGAGGGAATCGAGCAAACCGAACGAAGCCTTCACCGCGCAGTACGAGGTAATGTCGAACTGGTCCGAAGGTTACGTCGACGCCAAGCCGCTCCTTGCCACCCCGCTCGCCCCGGATACGGCGTTGGGCAGATTCGCTCTGTCCTGGGTGGACAATCCCCTCGAGGCATCCTTCGCTTTCGAATACCGGTTGGTGGGTTCGGAGAGCGGCTTGAAGACCTATAGCTACAGTACCGTCGATTATGCCAATTGGCTTATGCCTAGTTCGCCCACCACGCAGCTCGCCTTCATGCTCGATGGAAAGTATCGCCTTAGCGGGAAATCCTTGGCGACAGCCGGAGTGAAGCTCGTGCTGGACGCGGGTACCCCCGCGGTTGCCTTGAACGCGGGCTTCGCGCATCAGTTCGCGGCCGGCGCGGGCCCGACGATCAAAAGCGTGAAGTAATATACAACTAAGGGCAGGCTTTAAGCCTGCCCTGCTTTCATCTGTGGCGCGCCCAGGATGCGCGCATTCCGCGGAAGACATTCCCCTCGTTGTTGGGATTGCGCCTTAAAATCCTATGTTCCTACAATCCTACGATCGCGCTTGTCCTGTCCCACAATGGCTTTTTCAGAGCCCACCGTCGAGGGCTCAAATTGGCCGGTTTTTCCGCGCACGCTGCAAAATATTTTCCGGTAACGCCTTCCACCTCTTCCGAAGAAGAGAGATAGATGCTCGTCTTAGCCCCTTCTTCCGCGCTGATGGCTTTCCAATCCATATAGCGATTGATAAAAAATCCATACCATTTGTCGAGCCGCATTATTTTGGTATCCACGAGGCCCGGATGAAGGGCGTTCGCCGTGGCCCGTGAACCGGCGAGTCGTTCCGCCAATTCCATCGTGAAGAGCAGCATGGCCAGCTTCGACGCCGCGTACGCGGAAAATCCATTCTTGGCGATTATGAAGCTTTCCCGCTCCAGGTCGAGGCGCCCGATCGCGTACATGGCGGAACTCACATTAACGATCCTGCCAGCATGCGAAGCCTTGATCATTGGAAGTAGAAGATTCGTCAACAAGAAAGGGCTGAAATAATTGGCCTGCATCGTCGGATGGATGCAATCGGCGGTCGTCGTATTTCCCTGCGTGTAGGTGCCGGCGTTATTGAGAAGCACATCGATTTTTTCATGACGATCCGCTATAACCTCGGCGCAGGCGCGCACCGAGGCGAAGGAGGCGAGATCGAGATGGACAACCGATACTTCGCCGTTTCCCGAAATGTCCCGAATCTCTCGAGCGACAGCGTTGGCCGACTCCAGATTACGGCAGGCCATTATCACCGCCGCGCCGCTTTTCGCAAGTTCGCGGGCTGTAATCTTTCCTATCCCGCTGTTTGCCCCCGTTATGACAATCGTCTTGCCATGAAGGTTAGGCGCCATGGTTGTACCCGTCATTTCAGAGCACGAAGAAAAGGAAAATAAGGGCATCCCGCCATGAACTCGCGCTAAACGCGACTTCATGGCTTCCAATCTTCTGCGCGCCCGGAAAGAAGGAACCGCGCAGGGCGAGGTAGTGTTCCTTGAAGCGTATCTCGACATCGAATCGGCGAGGCATATATTGCTTTTCGACGCCGGGGGGATCGGCGATCGCCGCGGCGACCGTTTCCCTGATCATGCGTTGCGCGACAGCGGGATGCACCGAAATCGACGCGTTGCCGATACCTTTGCTTACCGGCGAAGTGCGGATTCCCCATCCCATCCCCTCCGCGAAAGCGCACAACGCTTCATCGCCCGCCAGGAACAGGACCGGAACATGGAGGGATCCGGCGGTATAGGCGTTGATAAGGAACTCGCTTGCCGGAATGCCGTTGATCTTCACCCAGACGTTGCCCCCATTCATCGTATGGGCGAGGGGGTTGCCATCCGAACCCGCCGGGGAATGGTAGCCAGTGAAGAGCACGCCCTCGAAGCTCGAGTCGAGGCCGGCCATCATGACCTGGGGGTCCCTGGTCCAAGAGCGGAGGATCCTTGCCTTCTCCGGCAACCCGGAGGGATCAATGTTTCGGCCCGTGCTGTGCGCGTCCTTCACGAGAATGTCCTCGACGCCGGAAGCGATCGCGGCTTCGCAGGCAGCCGCCACTTCCTTCGTCATTTGCGCCCTGAAATAGGCGCTCTGCGCATCGCCCAAATCGGTTTCCTTCCAGTCCGCTATGCCGCAGGTGCCTTCGATGTCGGCGCTCAGGTAAAGCTTCTTCATGTTGCTACCCTCCACAAGCTAGAGTCTCGCCGCTTTTGTGGCGATGAATGTATTGATATAGGGATCAAGAAAGTCCCCTCCCGAGGAATCTTCGAAAAAACCCGCTATCGCGAACCCAGCATCGATTTGCCCGCCTATCAACTCGTCGAGAGAATGTCCGAATTCCAGGGCTTCCTTTGCCGCGACTCTCGACGCCAGCAGGTCTCTGGGAAGTTGGCCGATGTCTGAATAGGGAATTTTGTAGCGGACCGTCATTGTCCGCTTCGTATCCCATTCCTCAAGATCAAAAATATAAAGAAGAGGGTTCACGAAGCCAGCCACAAGAGAGCCCCCTTTCCTCAGCACTCTGTGGCATTCCTTCCATACGAGCCGCACATCATCGATAAAAATATTGGAAACCGGATGGAAAATGATGTCAAAACTCCCGTCCGCGAATCTCGAAAGATCCCTCATGTCGCCCTGCTCGAGACGGAGCGTCAAACCATCCCGGGCCGCGACCATCTCGTCCCTCGCGAGCTGCGCCGGGCAATTATCGAAAACCGTGACTCTCGCCCCCGCCGCCGCCAGAAGAGGGCCTTGCTGACCTCCTCCCGACGCGAGACAGAGCAAATCCTTGCCTCGCAAATCGCCAAACCAATCGTGTGGCACTGGTTTCGTCGGCGTAAGAAGCACCGACCATTTGCCCTCTTTCGCGGCGGCCACTTCCTCGGGCGTTACGGGAATCGTCCACTTGTTGCCCTCGGCGACTTCTTTGCTCCACGCCTCGCGATTGTGCTCGAGAATATCCACTGAATTCTCCTCAGCAGCTCGTATATCTCTATGCTTGCTCGGCGGCAAGGTCGATGCTGTATTCAAAGCGACTTTTCCAGGTAAACAGCCCCCTTTATGGGATTGTAGACATAGGCCTCCGTCTCGCGAAAGCCAAATGCTCCATACAATTTCAAGGCTGATTTCATAGTCGAAAGCGTATCAAGACGCATTGCGCGATATCCTTTCGCCCGCCCTTCCTCGATGATTCTGCTGACCAGTTCCTTTCCGATCCCTCTCCCCTTGTACGCATCCTTCACGAAGAGGCGCTTCATCTCGCAAACGCCGTCGCCTATCTTGCGCAAGGCTACGCAACCGCACAAGGCCCCGCCCGCTTCAGCGACGATGATTGCTCCTTGAGGCCTCTCATATTTCCCGGGCAAGGTTTCGAGTTCTTCCTCGATCCCCTGGAACGAAAGATCCAAGCCCATCGAGGCCAAATATTCGCGGATGAGGAGCCTGACTCCATCCATATCGCCGGGAGCGGCTTCCCGATATACGATCACGGTGTCCATATTATTGGCGAGCCTCTTTTTCGCTTTGTATTCGCTCTAATAGCTCCCTGTTCTTCTCGGCGCCAGCGCCTATGAGAATTGTATCATCGGAAGTGCGCAAAAGCAGATACGGCTTCTGCCGCCTTAAGACGAAAAGCCGCGCTGAACCTAAATCCTTTATCCGATAAAAGCCAAGCTCGATGAAGCCAAGCTCGATGAAGCCAAGCCCGATTCCGTTTACCTTGACCATTGCCAGCGGCAGATCGGTATTATAGAGCTCTGCCGAGAGAATCGATGTGTAAGGTATCGTCTTTCCATACAAACCCTTGAGTACGATCGCATCGGTTTTTGCTTTGACGCCGGCCATGCTCACCAGAACAAAGAGAACAGCTATCGTAAAGACAACGATGCTGATTGAAGTGAGAATATTGCCTTTAGCACCCTTTTCGCGCATGGCTCATCATCCGACATTTCTTCTCGAGAATCAACGCGGAGCAGAGCTTTTTACTTTACCTTCCAATACTTGAGGTGCAGAGTATAGCCATTCGTCGTCTTTTCAAGGCTGCCCATTGGCTCCCCGAGATCCCTCTTCGCTAGAGGAGAATCAGCCAGAACCGGCATTGACCTGCTCAGTTGCTTTTCGGAGCTCTTATCGGAGGAAAGCGAGCGGGAATAGGTGGGGTCATATACAGTAGGGCCATAATCGGAAAGGTAGATGTAGAAATACGCGTTGTAGGGGCCGTAGTAACTATCCACACTGGCATAGTCCGCCGTTAGCGTATATTCATAGCTGTAATACCAGCCGTTCGAGCTTTTATAGCTTCCGTAATAGGTGCCAGTATCGGACTTGTAATAGGTGTCTTTGGCAATATAGATATAATCGATTGCGGGGTTGGAATCATAGAATTGCGAAATATCGGGATCCCAACCGTAGCCTATATAGACATCGCCCTTCACCATGAGCGTGCACGAGGATACAAGGGCGATAGCCAGGATTACTGCCGCCATCAGCAGTTTTTTGCCTTTTATAATAAGCGACCTCCTCCATCGTGGAGACGTGGATAATGCTTACAGAGCTTCATCCACTCAATGTAAAGATATCGATGAAAGAAGCTCTACATCCACGGTTTCCGCAAGATTCGCTAAAAATCGGAGACATCCTGCCCAGAGGGGAATCCGCATAGAAGCCCCCCCATGAATCATGCTATAGTGGCGCCCGCATGAACATTCTTTCGATATCCGGCGCCGCCGTCGCGCTGAAAGACGGCTTCCTCTTCGAGGATCTCGACCTTGGCATCGAATCGGGCGAGAGAATCGGGCTTGTCGGACGCAATGGAACGGGAAAAACCACCCTCCTCCGCCTTCTCGCGGGCAGTCTCAAGGCTGACAAAGGCGATTTTGCCCGGCGCAGAGGCCTTGCCGTATCCACCCTTGACCAAATGCCCTCGTTTGGCCCTAAAACCACAATCGCGGAATTTCTCTTTGGGGGCGACGCTCCCGAAATCCTGCTCAATAAGCGACGAACTCACGCCGAAGGCAAAGAACTCGCCCACATAGAAAAGGAACTTGAGGCCATCGGTCCCGTTCCTCTCGAAAACCGTTACGCATCGCTCTGCGCCGAGCTCGGCCTCAACGATCTCGACCGACTCATGTCGACCATGTCGGGCGGCGAGGTAAAAAAGGCGGCTCTTGCGCGCACGCTTTCCCCAAAGGCCGATCTCGTCCTTCTCGACGAACCGACCAACCATCTGGACCTGGATTCGATCGAATGGTTGGAAACGCGGTTGCTAGCATCGAAATTCGCCTTCGTCCTGGTAACCCACGACCGCTGGTTCCTCGACGCGGTCGCCGACTCCATTCTCGAGATAGACCGCCGGCGCGTGCACCGGCACCCGGGCAACTACACTGCTTACCTCGAGAGGAAGGCCGAGCGCTGGGCAGCCCTCGAAGCGGCCGAAAACAGACGCCTCGCGAACTTGAAGGTCGAGCTCGCCTGGCTCATGCGGGGGGCGCGAGCCAGGGCGACGAAAAGCGAGCGCCGCAAGGACGATATCAGGGCGATGCAGGCGGCGGGGCTCGAGCGCCCGCCTTCCAGTTTCGTCTTCTCATCGGCCGAAAGCCGCCTCGGAAAGAAGGCTGTGATCCTGAAAGGCGCTTCCGTTTCCTATGGCGCCAGGAAAGTGCTCGATCCTGTCGACTACGTCATCGAGCCTGGCGCCCGCCTCGGCATCGTCGGCCCCAATGGTTCCGGCAAGACGAGCCTCCTCAATCTCGTGGCGGGAACGATAGAACCAACGGCGGGCATCGTCGATCGCGGCGATACCGTGAGAATTTCCTGTTTCGAGCAGACCGCCGATTCCATCGATCCTTCGGTTTCGGTGCTCAATTATATCCGCGAACATGCGGAACGCGTGAGGATTTCGGAAGGGGCCGCTCAGGACGCCACGCTTCTTCTCGAACGCTTCGGTTTCGATCGCGATTTCCAAGCGATGCCCGTGGGTAAGCTTTCGGGGGGAGAGCGACGCAGGCTGCAGTTGGTGCGAGTCCTCTCGGAAGCGCCCAATGTCCTTTTGCTGGACGAGCCTACCAATGATCTCGACATCGATACGATCGAATCGCTTGAGGATTTCCTTGAAGCCTTCCAAGGCTGCCTCATCGCCGTATCGCACGACCGAGCCTTCCTCGATCGCATGGCGCGGTTTCTCCTCGTGCTGGACGGAACCGGCAGTGTCCGACCTTTCAACGGCTCCTACCTCGAGTGGAGGGCCGAGCTCGACGCCGCTCGGACTTCGGCCGCGAGCAGAGCGGCTGTTGCCGCCGCTCCCGGCAAAGCCGCCGCGGCGCCCGCAAAAAAAAGGAAGCTCAGCTTCGCCGAGCGCCGCGAATTAGAAAGCCTCCTGCCCGAAATCGATGGGTTCGAATCGGAAAAGTCCAGCCTCGAAGCCTTATTCGGAAAAGCGGGCGTCGCGCCGGCGGAGATCCGCAAGGCCCACGAGCGCTATGGCGAAGTCCTGAAACTCATAGAATCGAAAACGTTGCTCTGGGAAGAACTCGCCCAAAGGGAGGCTGATGTTTGAGCCAAGAACCAGTCGACTCGCGGGATGATTCCCGGCAGATCGGCGGCGCGTTCGACGCCCTCTCCCCCGCCCTCATCCTGGAGTCGGTGGAAGCGGCCTACGCCATAGTGCCCGACGGCAGCCTCAGCCCTTATTCCAGCTATGTAAACCGCGTATATGGCCTTCGATCCGACGAGGGCGCGGAATATGTCGTCAAATTCTATCGACCCGGACGATGGACCGAAGAAGCCATCCTCGAGGAGCACCAGTTCCTCGCCGACTGCGCCGCCGCCGAGCTTCCCGTCGTCGCCCCTCTCAGCGATCAAGAGGGCGCTACGCTGCCAGCGATCGAGATAGAAACCGATGAGGAAGATTCGCGGGCCGGGCGAAACGGGAGCGCGGCTCCCCTCGCCTTTTTCTTCGCCCTTTTCCCGAAACATGGAGGCAGGAGCTTCGACGCCGAATCCGAGTCCGATTGGCTGAGGCTCGGCAGTCTCGCCGGCAGGCTCCATGGCGTCGGGGCTAAACGGCCCGCCCTCGCTCGCCCTCACCTTGGCCCCCAACTCGCCTTCGCCAATCTTTCCATCGTCGAGCCCCTCGTTCATCCCGAATTTCGCGCGGAATTTTCCGAAACCTGCCGGGAAATCCTTGATCGCACGGCGGAGAGCGTGAAGGCGATCCCTTCGAAACGGATTCACGGCGATCTCCACCGAGGGAATATCCTGGAAAGACCTGGCGAAGGCCTTATTCTCCTCGATTTCGACGACATGATGATGGGACCTCCCGTCCAGGATCTCTGGCTCCTCTTGCCGGGCAGGGCATCGGAATGCTCAAAAGAATTATCCCTGCTCGTGGAAGGGTATTCGGAGTTTTCGGAACTGGAGGCTGGAAGCGTGGATCTTATAGAAACCCTGCGCTTCTACCGAATGCTCCATTTCCTCGCGTGGCGATCCCTCCAACGCGATGACCAATGGTTCAGGCGCGATTTCCCCGACTGGGGCCACCGATCCTTCTGGATACGGGAACTTGAGGATTTCAGGGAACAGGCGAGAATCATCGCCGCGGACGCCTCAGCCTAAGGTCTGGATCTCGGCTATTTTTCCTTCCCCCGCATCGATCGCGGATACCCACTTAACCCTGGAAATTATGATGAGGGCGAGAATTGCGGCCGCGTAATTCGAAAAAAGGTTGCCCCAGAAGACGGCATAGAATTGGAGGAAGCGCTCCGTCGCGAGGATGAAGATATAGCGAAGGAACCAAATGCGCAGGATACCGAGAAGAAGCGGCACCTTCGTGCGGCCGAGCCCAATGAAAGCTCCTTGAATCGTCATCGCGAGGCCGAAGCCAACCACCGAATAGGTATAGATATGCAGCGCCCGGTTCGCGATTTCAAGCACGTCGGCTTGCCTCGTGAAGAGAACGGTGAGGCGCGAAGACAGAGGCACGATAATCGCGATGATCGCCACAGCCGTTACGGAGCTTATGACGCAGCCGGCGATGCAGGCGCGCTTCGCCTTCTCCGGCTTTCCCGCGCCGATGTTCATGCTCACCATGGTGGTTACCGCCGAGCTGAAGGCTCCCGGCAGTATGAAGCAAACCGAGGATATATTCGCCGCGATGCCCTGGCCGTTCAAGACTATCGGGCCATACTTCTGCGTCTCGTTGTTTATAAGATAGAAGCCTAAATTGAGCAGGAAGGAATTGAGCATCGCGGGCAGACCGATCCGCCCCAGTTTTTCCAGCGTTTCGCGCTCAAAGCTGAATCCTTTCAGCTCCAGTCGATCGGGATCCTTCTTCACGAAGAGTTCGTAAAACATCCACGCGGTGATGACGATGTTCGCCAGAAGGGATGAGAGGGCGCAGCCCACAATTCCGAGTCGGAACAAGTAGATGAACAGGAAATTGAAGATGATCTTCAGGATGAGCATGAGAACCATGCGGATGAAAGGCGCCTCCGGCCTTCCGTTCGCGTTCTTGATTCCGTTGTAGATCGACTCCATGAACGAGAAAGGGAGCACGAAAGCGTAGAGGGACAGATAGAGAAAGACGTTGTGCGATATTTGAGCGTTGACTGATCTTGAAATCAAGGTTCCGGCGCCGACGAGCAAGGGAGCCGACAGGCAGCCGAGGATCGATCCCGCGACCACGATCTGCGTGGAAGTGCTTTTCGCTTTCGCGAAGTGGCCCTTTCCATTCAGCTGGCCGATGATCGCCATCGCGGCGACGCTTAAGCCTTGGGCGAAAGCGGTCATCATGTTGATGATCGGCTCCGAGAACGTGACGGCGCTCGCGACCAGGGTCCCGGAAACATTGTTGATGAAAAGCCCATCCATCAGCGGCATCATGGACTGCACCACGCCCAGCATGAGGCTGGGGACGGAAAGGAAGAGAATCGTGCGCGAGATGGATCCGTTCAGTATGAGGTCGCGGCGCTGGGCGGTGGACTGGTCGAAAAACTTGAAGTGCATCGTTGGGTCATGATAACGCGGATGAAGGCTCTTCTGCTAGGCGGAGATGCTAGCCTTTTACCACCGGAAGCAAAAGACGCGAAGGATGGGCATCGTCCATGTGGATCACGTTCGTCGCGACGCGATAGCCGCGGCTCGTTCCCTCGGGCTCGCCCGTATTCGGATTGACATCGAAGTGGGGAAAATTCGAGCTTGAGACGTCGAGGCGGATTCTGTGTCCTTTGGCGAAAAGATTGCTGGTCGGGAAGGCCTCGACCCTGATGGTGTAAAGCTTTCCCTCCTCCATGAAGGAAGGCTTTTCCCAGGAATCGCGGTATCTCGCCCTCAGGATCCCGTCGGTGACATTCATTGAAAAGCCCTGGGGATAATCCGCGCTGGGCGGGTAGACATCCACCAGCTTGATCGTGAAGTCGGTATCGGGACAATCGGAGGAGATCCATAGCTCGGCCGCGACCTGCCCCGTAACCTCGCAATCCTCCTTGAGCGTTTCTGTTTCGAACACTAGGACATCGGGGCGGGAGGAAAGCGGCAGATAGGGCGGCTTGCAGCCGAAAAAGCGTTGATCCTCGACTTGGTCAAAGGCTCCACCCCGCATCACCGGCTCGCCCCGCGG
>Ga0074195_1002473_pt1 | contig 20495 bp, 18 predicted proteins | sample EPASupsiteHSE623_FD_64525 | JGI IMG/M metagenome (GOLD analysis project Ga0074195, IMG submission 64525) | Bioremediated contaminated groundwater from EPA Superfund site, New Mexico - Sample HSE6-23 | ecosystem: Environmental > Aquatic > Deep subsurface > Groundwater > Contaminated ...
ACCATTTCTTTTTAAAATTCTAAAAACTTATTAATATTTAAAAATTCTCTAACAGCACCAAGCTTTCCTGTACGAAGGTAAATTTTGTTTTCAAATAGTTCTTTTTGATCTTCAAGGCATTCACAAACAATATCAATTATGTTTTCAAAATTACAGAAATCTATTGAAGAAGGTATATAGCCGTAGCCTGTAAAATGAGTTAGTTTAACTGTTCCGGTAATTAAAGATTCAAGATCTTTTAACCCCAAATTATTTGTAGGTGAAGTAATTAAATTATCATTACAGATATTTTTATTTTGTTGGTGCTTTTTTATTGTATCTAAAATTTGATTTGCCAAGTATCTATAATGAAATTGTCCTGATGCAATTAAAGTATTATAACAATTATCTATTATTCGTTTAACATTTTCAGTATCGCTCATCTGTTTTAGAACATCTTCAATATTAGAAAAGTCAGATTTTAATAAAATATAGTGTTCTCCGGGTTTGATAATATTATCATATTTTCCTTCTAATAATATTTGACAATTTTTAGCTATAGCTGATTCAAATATGCGGGGAGAAATAGACAAAAATTTGTATTTATCATCATTTGGAAAGCATTTTTCTTTTATTTCTTCAAAACTTGCTTGTGGAAATAGTTCAATATAGCTATTAATTTTTCTTAAAATAGAGCCGTCATTATCTAATAAACTACTGCCTCCCTCACAACCAATTGAAAATTTAATATTTCCAAGAAATTTTAACCAATCTTCTCCATAAATTACATCTTTATTCTTATTTGATATATCTAATTTTAAATTATTACATAGTTTCGATATAGCTTTTTCAAAGTTTTCTCCAAGCCTAGACTTTATTTGAGCAATATAACCGCAATAAGCTGAGTGAATTGTTGCTCTAAAGCCAACATCAATTTTTCTATCTTCAAAAGGTAAGGTATATTTACTTAATATTTTTATGTCTTCGTCGTCTACATAACCAGTTAATACTTTTTGAAATTCTATTTTATTTATTATAGAAGGATACAAGATTTCTTTATAATCAAAAAAAGGTGTAAGGACCGCATCTATTTTCCAATCTGTATACCATCTTATTAAATATTGGGTAAAGCAATAATCATCTTGCGGAAGTGCTATTTTTATGGCTTCTGATTCTTTAATAAAATTATATTTGTTTGTTAAATCATCAAAAGAAAAATCTTTATAAGTTCTTGTGGCAAGAAATGTTGGGTCAAAAACAATTGCATCAAACTTTTCAGCTTTTAGTTTTTCTGGCACGGGGTCCCCATAGCAATGGAGCACATAATCATTTTCTCTAGCATTTTTAACTAAAGTAAAAGCAAAATTAAAATAAGTCCTTCTTGCCAATGCTACTTTTGCGTATAGTATTAAAATTTTCATTATTGTTTGAAGAATCCTTTCTTATACGTATACATAAGTGTTTTTAATAACCACATAAAAAAAGTTTAATCCTATAAAACAAGCTGTTGTTTATTATACTAATTTGTATTGAATTTAGTTCAGGGTAATTTTTATCAAAAAAATCTTTAATAATTGAGTCATGATATACAAAGATCAATACAACATCAGGGTTTAACTCCGGTATTTCATTGGGAGAAATAGCTTTATAACCATGATAAGAAGCATTTTCAGTATCAGAATATTTTTTGTCTGAAAAAGCAACTATATTTAATTTAGATAAATCATAATTATCAAAGACGATATCAGTTAAAAAACCTGTACCATAGCCAAGTATCTTTTTGTTTTTAAATTTTATAGCCAATTTATCAATATATTTTTGTTGATTTGTTAATTGAAAAATCTTTAATAATTCTCTTTTGGTCACTTTTTTAAGTGTTTTACCTGACATGTTATCCTTTCTTTTATTTAATTAAACTAAGTAAATAATGTGCTAATTCCGTGTGATTTTTTTCAGAATTAAATTTATTTTCCCATTTTTTTCTAGCATTTTGCCTGATTTCCTGTTTAAAATCTTCTGTAGATAAGTAATATTCTTTTATTTTGTTTGCTAAATCTTGTGGTTTAAAGTTTTTGTCTAGTAAATACCCCATACTATTATCAACTATTTCAGGCAAACCGCCAACGGCGGGAGCTATTATTGGAACTCCAAACGATACCGCTTCTTGTACAGATACATTGATAGCTTCTGTTTCACTCGTATTAATAAACAGGTCAACGGGGTTACTTTTATAGTATTTAATAACCTCTTTGCTTGGTACATTTCCTAAAAAGTTTGTTCTAACATTTGAAGGCAATGAGGCGGATAATTCTTTTATTTTATTTTCAACACTTCCGCCACCAATATGAGTCCATTCTAGTTCAAAATCAATATATTTTAAAGCTTCAACAAGAAGATGAAGTCTTTTAACAGGATCTATAAAAGCAACAGAAAGTATTCTAAATATATTATCTTTACTTGAAGAATTAATACCCATATCTAATACTCCTAAAGGAAAGAATTTTGCTTCAAAATTAATATCATTAAATTTATTTTTTTGGTAATCCAAGCCATCTTGACTCACAAAAATAGCAGCGGTAAGGTTTTTTAACAATTCTCTCCTATGTGGTAAGTAGCCGTCATAATCTTCTTCATATAAGTCATATCCGTGAAACTTTACAATTTTAGGTAAAAATTTGTATTTATATAATTGTGGAATTACGTAACTCCAACCATTTCCCCAATAAAAATAAAAAACAGAACTAGATAAATCCTGTTTTAATATTTCTTGAAAAGCGCTTCTTTCAAACAAAACCTTTGAAAACAAAGAACTTTTAAAGCATTTCTTTATATAAGAAGGCTTACATAAAAGTTTTCTATCAAAAATATCATTAAAAAAAAGTCTGTAGACAGAAAAACTAAAAAGACTTTTTAAAAGTACCTTTAGTTTTCTAAAAAAAGTTTTTTCAAAGGTATCTAATTTAGTTGCATTCTGAGGAAGTTCTCTTTTGTTTGGAGCTGTAAATAAAGGCACACAAGGAACAATAACAACTTTATCAAAATATTTGCAAAGATATTTAATTTCTACCTCGATAAACTGCTCATACCATCCATCCGGGAAATCTGTAGTAAATAAAAATAGTTTTTTTTCTTGGTTCACAAAACAAGACCTTTATTATAATTAATATATTTGCAGCGGTATAAATATTAATTGATCTACTAAATTTAGTATTACTTCTTTAAGGCTTTTTTTAATGACAGGAAACTTGGGTATTTTAATTATTTTAGGATAATTTTTATCTAAAAAAGCTTTTATGGTCGAATAGTTGTAAGTACTAATAATTATCAAATCGGGATTATTTTCTTGAATTAAATCAGGTGAAACAGCTTTAAAATTATAAAATTTTTCTTCTATCTTAAATCTACTATCGGCAACGGCTATAATATTTAATCCTGACAAGTCATAATTATCCATTATAACCTTTGTTAAAATTCCCGCACCATAAATTAAAACCTTTTTCTTTTTATACTTTTGAGCAAATTTATTTAATACTTTTTGAAAATCTTTTAAAATTAATTCTTTTTTCAATTCTTCGTAGTTTTTATACAAAATTATTATCCTTAATTAACAAAAATATTAAAGATTGCGTTACTTAGATTTTAACAAAAAAGAATATATTATAATATTACTGTAATTGCTTAGCTATCTGTCATCACGATAAGGAATAAAATCCTGATTAACCAACTATTTGAGGTAATTTAAATGCACTTAACATATGATGAATTTGATGTCTTGTTTAAAGATAAAGATATACAGGGATATATAAACAAATTAAGCCAAAAATACAAAGATAAGAAAGTTCTACTTTATGGGGCGGGAGTTTTTGCAGAATATATTCTTGATAAGTTCGACTTTACTCAATTTGATATTATTGGCATATCTGATAGTAAGTTTTTTAATCAAAAAGGTGAATTTAAAAACGTTAAAAAAGTTTCTCCTAAAGAAATTATAAATCTTAATCCAGATGTTATTATTGCAACAGTACATGACTTCATAAGCATAAAAAATGTTTTTAAATCACAATACCCAGAAATAACTAAAATACCCATAGAACATGTTTTAGATAAAAATAGCTACTCTTCTCAAGAATATTGGACAATTCATAATGTTACTTATCATTATGAATTTAAAACTATTGAAGATTCTTTAGATTATTTTTGGTGGAGAACCCTACAATATATACCGCTTATTGAATTATTACCAGTAAATAAAGCTTCTGAAAAAGTTGTTTTAGATTATGGTTGCGGACCTGGCAATGATTTAGTCGGATTTACAACTTATTCTACTCCTAAAAGACTTATCGGTATGGATGTATCAATAACATCACTTAAAGAAGCTGAAAACAGGTTAAAACTTCATAATGCCAATGTTGAATTTATTCATATAAACGAAAAAGATGAAACTTTACCTCTAGAAGATTCCAGCATTGATATTATTAACTGTTCGGGAGTTCTTCACCATATTATTGAACCAATTAAAGTTCTAAAAGAATTTAAACGAGTGCTTAAAGATGATGGCTATGCTCAAGTTATGGTTTATAATTATGACTGTATATTTACTCACCTCTATATTGCTTATATGATAATGATTTTAGAAAATAAATATAAAAATCTAACCAAAAAACAAATTTATGCAAAATTAAGTGATGGCTATGAGGACCCTAACGGGCCTGAGTGCCCTAAAGCAGATTGCTATAAACCTGAAGAATTTATCGAAATAGTTAAAAAAGCCAATTTAAATTGTGAATTTACTGGTTCAACAATTTCTTCACTTGAAATGAATTGGTTAAATAAAAGATTTGACGCATTATTAAACCCTAAACTGGATACAGAAAGCCGCCAATTTTTGCACGATTTGACCTTTAATAACCGAGGACTACCCCTATACAAAGGTAGTGTTGCAGGCTTAGGAGGTTGTTATAAGATAACCAAATAAATTTCATGTTATTATTACATTAATCTGCTTTTATTTTATGGAGAAAACTATGTATAAATCAGATATAGCAAATAAAACGATAAGCAATTTTCTTGAATATCACAAAAAATTACCTATTTCAAACTGGGAAATAGACCGCTGGGACAGCGAATGGATAAGTTATTTTATGTACCACGACAATAAACCCTACTTTCAAGATTACCATAATTTTTCTATAGATAAAAAATTCCTGGAAGATCTTCCAAACATACAAGAAGAAGAAATGATCCATAGAAAAATATCTCCGGAATTTTACGAAACTCATCTTTGGGTTAAAGGTACAGACCTAATAAATAAAAATATTCTCGAAATAGGTTGTGGAACCGGTCTTATAGGTAAGCAACTTGGCTTAATAGTAAATAACTACTTGGGGCTTGATTATTCTCCTCTTGCTTTACGAATTGCTAAATTAATTTCACCAGACAAATGTCATTATCATCATTTATCTGAAGCTGACAAAATGATATCTTACCTGGAAACAATTGATACAATGATTGGTAGAAATTTTTTCATTCATCAAAACTTTGAAACTACTAATTGGTTACTAAAATTTGCACATTTTTTCTTAAAAAAAGATGGTATTGTCAGCGCTGACTTTTACGAACCCAATCCGGAACTTCAACAAGGCTCTTTACATCCGGCAAAATCTCCTTTTACAGACCAACCTAGTTGTGGATTTATATACAAAGAAAATGAATTATTCGAACTTGCACAAGAATGTGGTTATAAAATAGAAAATATAACTTTTAGAGCTGAAATACAAAGACAATTCGTACGTTTTGTTAAAATATAATACAATTAATACTCAGAACTCATTATTTTAGGTCCATAAAAGACATTTTAAAAGTATTCATATAACTTTTTTGCTATAATATGGTTGTTGACAAATAAATTGTTCGATTTTCCAAAATTCAACCTACCTACTATAAGCATGATAAGATTATTACTTTTAGCTCAAAAAGTCATTGGAGAGAAGTGTTTTAATATACTTCAAAATTATGATAGTAAAGAAATTGAATTAATTGGGGTTGTTTCCAATACAAATCCCCATGTATGGTGGAAATCTAATCAAATATATCAGGAATGCCTCAAGAAAAATATATATTTTATCGCAAACGAGCAAAGAAACAATGATAAAATAAAAAATTTAATAGCTGAAAAATCTATCAATACTATAATTTCAGTTCAACATCCCTGGATTATTCCTAATGATATACTAGAACTTGTTAATTATAACGCATTTAATATGCATAATGCCAAACTACCAGAATACAAGGGGTATAATGCTTGTAATCATAGTATTTTAAATGGTGAGATCAGTCATTTTTCAACAGTTCATTGTATGAGCAATCAAGTTGACATGGGCGCAATAATTTATGAAGAAGAAACAATTATCAATAAAGAAGATACTGCGTTTAGTCTTTATAATAAAACCATCGATACTTCTCAAAAAATGTTTATAAAACTGATAAATGCTTTGATTAATAAGGATACACTACCAAAGAAAGAAATTATCGGGGAAGGGAAATTTTATCCAAGGAGCTCCATTAATAAATTAAGAAGAATAATAAATATTAACGATGAAATAGAAGTTGATAAAAAATCAAGGGCTTTCTTCTTTCCCCCTTTTGAACCCGCATATTATGAAATATCCGGCAAAAAGATTTATATTCTACCCAATACATTTGATTATACTTACAGCTTACTTGACAAATAGGAAAAAACTATGCTGATTTTTCAAGAATCACACCTTAAAAGTTACCTGCAACACGATTGCATATTAAACCAATTAAACCAAAGTGAATTTACAATAGATAAAAGCTTTACTTCCTGTAAGTGGTTGGAAGATTCAGCACCAAAACGCTTGATCTATTATTATATGTATCAAGACTTATTGGAAAAATCAAATATATCGCTTAAAGTTCTTGACGTAGGCGGAGGCTATTCACCACTTACACGTATTATTATAAATAATCATAACTATAAATTATTGGAAATCTTTGCCCATGATAATAATGAAAAGCTAGAAAACCTTAAAAGTACTTATAACAATAAATCTTTCTGGTATATTACTGATTGGTATAATTATACCCCTGAAAGTTCTTATGATCTTATAATTGCAAATGACTTATTTCCCAATGTTGATCAACGTTTACAATTATTTTTGGATAAATATTTACCTATATCTAAAAAAATTAGACTGTCTTTAACTTATTACAATGAACCAAGATTTTACAGAGTAAAGAGAACTGAAGCAGATGAAATACTGTGGCTTTTAGCCTGGAGCGGTGAATATTTAGCTTTAACACTTGAAAAATACAAAGAAAGAATAGAAAAACCCGCATTTGATTTATTATTAAAGAAACATGAAAGTTTGTTTCCCAACAAAAGACAAGTTGTTATGGTTAATATTAAAGGAGATTTATAAATATATTATGGAATTGTAAAAAAATTTTTTAGACCAATGCATAACTTAAAAATTATTCGCTTTTCAAAAACCCTCCCATCCCGCCCTATAATGAGGCATGGGGTCTCACTCACAAGCTATGCTTGCTCGTTCAACCCATCTTTTACTTTTATATTTTTTGAAAATCGAAACCATAAAAACTCTATGTGTTAGTTATGCAACAATATTTTTTTAAAAGTTATGCACCAACAGCCTAATAATATAAAAGAAGAGGAAATAAGCCTTGTTAGAAAAAAACCTAAAAGCCCTTGAAATTAAAAACCCTTTATTAGCAAATAAAATAAAACTACATGAAATTAAAAACATTACTGCGTTTAGTACTCAAACAGGTTCTTATAACATAGCATACAATGAAATAGCTTTACACAACAATATTGACCCCATAAAAGAAGCTGAAGAACTCTTTAAAATGAACAAAAAGGACGATTCCGCCAACAATATTTTTATTGTCTATGGATTAGGCCTAGGATACCTATTCAAAAGGACTCACGTTTCATCAAACGCTAAAATAATACTGTTAGAACCATTATTGGACGTATTGACCTTTACCTTAACATATGTAGACTTCTCAGAAGAACTAAAGGACAACAGGGTATTTATTTGTACTTCATTAGATGAAGCAATGGAGATTTTAAAACAAAAATACCTAATTGGAGATAAGCTTGATGTGTTATTCTTGCCCTCTTACCTAAAAATAAACTCTGAATTAATTGAAAATCTTTCAAAATCACTTATAGAATTTATTGAATCTAAAAACATGGACCAGGGAACAATAATAACCATGTCTGAATTATGGGGCCAAAAAGCTATTAATAATATTAATTATGTGCAAAAGGCATTACCTGTTGAATTATTTAAAGGTAAGTTCAAGAATTTACCTATTTTAATAGCTTCTGCAGGGCCTTCATTAGAAGAAAACCTTGAACTAATAAAACAAAACAGGGATAAATTTGTACTAATAACAATAAATACAGCCTTGAGAGCACTATTAAATCATAACATCATACCAGATTTTTGCGTTGTATCAGAAATTTGGCATATTGATGTTCAGTTTGAAAACCTGCCTAATCTGGATAAAATCAAGTATATTTTTATTCCCAGAACTCAAAGTTATTGTTGGGGGTTGTCTAATTATAATAATTTACTTTACCTAACTGAAATTGACGGTTTTTCACAATGGTATAACAAACTTTTAGATAATAAATATACACTTTGGCCAAGCGCAGGGACTGTTTCAATTTTAGCTTTTTACATATCAACGCTTGTTTTCCAATCTAAAAAAATTATTTTAGTAGGTCAAGATTTAGCCTTAATCGATAATAAACCGTACGCTTCCTCTGTAGTTAAAGAAGATGAATCGATCGAAATACAAAACGGTTTCCTTGTGTTTAAATCACGTTATCTTGAAAATGAATATCACACAGTTCACTTTAAATTAGTTGAAATAACTAACTATTTAGGTGAAAAACTATATACTCGAAAAGATTACTATCAATATATTTCACAATATGAAAGCATTATAAAAAACGAAATACCCAAAGATATAGAAATTATAAACACATCTCTTAAAGGTGCCAATATAAAAGGTATGACATATAAAAGTTTAGCAGAAATTATAAAAGAATATCCCGTTTTAAAAGAGGATATAAACAACATTTTTAATTCAATAGTAAATGAACACCAGGTAGATATAATAGAAAATGCTGCTATATTAAGTAATAAGCTAAAAATCATCGACAACAAAGTCCAAGAACATCTACAAAATTGTTTTGATTTAATAAAATTAAACAATGATATAACTTCTGTTTACAAAGATAGATCAAATCTAAATAAAGTTATAGAGCTTATAAACCTTTATCAAGGAAAGAAAGCCGCATTATTTAACTTTATTAAAACAGAAGAACTTTACTTTTATATGCTTCAAAAACACTTTATTGAATATACCAACAAATTTATAAAACCAACTGGTAACTCTCTAAACGATTTTGAGAATCAAATCTCCAACATAATAATAGAAAAAGACTTATTAGAAGCAATTAAAAATGTTTTTAGTTATTATTTAGAACATCATAATGCTTAATTACAGAACAAAAAGCCTACAAAATAATAAAACAAATCAATTCATAACTAACATATAGAGTTTTTATGGTTTCGATTTTCCAATTATATAAAAATAAAATATGGGTTGAACGAGCAAGCATAGCTTGTGAGTGAGACCCCTTGCCTCCTTATGAGGGAGGGCGGGTGGGAAATTGGAAAATCGAATAATTTTTAAGTTATGCAGCAATCTTTAAAATGGTACAATTAAAAAATGAATGCCATAAAAATATCGGTTGTTATTTGCACTTACAATAGAAGTGATTTACTTTTCAAAACTTTAACTGCCCTGTTAAATCAAACTGTCACACCTTTTGAAATAATCGTTGTTGATAATAACAGCACAGACAACACAAAAGAAATTGTTCAGCAATTAATAAATTGTACCAACCAAAACCTTATTTACCTACTTGAACCAAGACAAGGCGCTACCTTTGCCAGAAATACAGGTGGTTTTACTGCTAAAGGAGATATTATCGCCTTTCTTGATGACGACGTTATACCAAAAGAAAACTATATAGAAAACCTCTTTCAGGCTTTTAACACAAATAACCTTGATTACATTGGCGGCGGTATTGAATTGGAATATTTAACCCCAAAACCAGATTGGCTAGATGACAGGCTAGCCGGAATTTTAGCCTATTGTAATTATGGTAACAATATTGTTGAATTCCCTTGTCAAGGTAAAAAATACCCTATAAGCGCCAATATTGCGATTAAAAAAGAGGTTTTTATATCTGTTAACGGTTTTGTTCAAAATGAATTAAATTATAAATGGTCAAAACCGTGTAATGATGATATTTTATTTGGCATGCGAGTTCATAAGTCTGGTTATAAAATAACCTATTTACCTGACATAACAATAAAACACCTTATACCAAAAGAGCGTTTAACGGTAGATTATTTTAAATCATGCTTTTATTTCTATGGCGTTGCGGATATTGTTCATCAAATAATAAAAAAAGGCCTATTATCTTATCTTTATATTATACCAAGGTCATTAATCAGGATATTTATAGGTTTTGTTAAATCTTCAATAATCAAAAACCCAAAAGAAAAACACTGGCAATTATTCAGGATTTATTATAATTGGGGCTTAATAGTAGGTATATTAAGATCAATAACCCTTTGACAGAATAATTATAATTTCCACAATAGTTTTAAAAAGTCACCTTCTTGAGGATTTTCCAGCATTATTTTTTCTAATATCTCATTTTTAGTCGGTTTTAATTCATTAATTTTTTGAATTGTTTTGATATGTTCTAGTGCTTCGCATTTTTTTATTCTTTTTACTTCTACATTGCGTGATTCCAGTTTATAAAAATTGTTATTATTAATAGTATCAGAGGTAATTGGTAACATTGTTTTTGAATTATTTAGCAGGTTTCTTAAATACGCTCCGTGATTAGTCGGTTTAGCTGTTTTTACAATCTCTATTAATTTATTGATCTTTTCTACGCCATGTTGCTTGATAACAAATTCAGCTCCAATAAAGGACCAGCTTTTTAAAACAGCTAATGCTTTTTTGTAGTCTTGTTTATCGGTGTTGTTATTTAAGACATCATCATTAGTAGGCTTATTTGGGTTATTATCAATAGTTTTTGAACATGATGTTTGTTCTTTATTTGTTTTATTCTTTATCTGTTTAATCATGCGTAGTTTTGCATGAGTACTACTATGCAGTTCTACATGAGGAGTACCGGTATTATCCAAAATAAGATTACTAAAATAATAATTATTCCTTTTGCCTGGGGTTTTTATTACAATTAACAACCCAAGTCTTACAAGAGCTTCAAGGTTTTTTATTATTGTAGACTTACCCATTTTACAAATATTTGCAAGATAATCTATTGTTGGAAATGCCATACCCTGGTTTTTATTCCATAGACCTATCAGTGTACCCATTAATCTATACTCACTATGAGAAATTTTTATTTCAAAAGATATTTTATTAAGGTTTAATAGCATACTTCCTTGTATGTGTTGATAGCTGTTACTGCGTTCAATATTATCAGGTATTGATAAATTGCCTGTCATACGTGTTAATCCTCCCTTTGTTACGATAACTAAAATCAAACATTAAAACCTAAACCAGTATATAAACTGATTTTTTAAAAAAAAGATAACTACACCTTGCCCTAACTAAATAATTAGGGTAGTATACAAATCATTAAAGTTTAATTTTGCTCCACTACGGAGCTTTTTTTATTTTGTTCTTTGCATGCATGTTACATGGTTGCCCTGATTCATGGCAATAGTTAAACTGGTTGTATAACGTATAACACGGGTTTGACACGGAGGTGTGACACGGGCAAATGGTAAAAAAGATAGCGATTTCTGACTATGCTCATATTGTAGGTAAATCAAGAACAGCTGTTGTAAAAATGATAGACAGAGGCCTGTTGTCTACAGGGTTTGTAGAAAAAGATGGTAAGCGTGTTAGGGCCGTTATAATAGATAATGAAGATTTGTTAAGAGTTAACACGTTTGAAACCAGTTTTGAAACCGGTTTTGATACAGAGGTAAAACATGTTACACCCGGTGTTGATCCTTATGTTATACCTGTTAAAGAAGCAGATACACAAGAAGCTGTATTTACAAAAATAACTCCAGCCCTGGAAATAAAAGATAATACAAGTTTATATGAATTATTAAATGATATGTATAACCAGAATACAAAACTTGTTGATGATGTGAAACATCTGGCAGAACTTGCAGGCCAAACAAAACTGCTTACGGATAGTGAACACAGAACTAAAGAACAGTATTTTGAATTAATACATGAAAAGGCAAACTTACAAGCTAAAAACGAGCTGTTGGAAAAGCAAATTGAAGACCTAAAAAAAGAAACACAGGAAGCCACTCACTTAAAAGCAGAATTAAAACTACTTAAAGAAAAACTGAAAGTTCAAGAAGAAGTAAAACAAAATAGCTTAGCAAGTTTTATTAAAAAACTTTAGATTTACATTGCTTAGTACCTGTTATTAGGTCAAAAAATTATAAATAAGAATGGAATTTTTAGTGATCGATACATTGACTGAGTGCAACACAATAGTAATTATGTTACATTGACAGGTTTGTGTTAAAAACCTGACTACTAAAGCTATTATGACCTTTAAGTATATAGTCATTGGTTGCCTAATTTAACATAATGTGTTAGTATGTACTGCTGGGTGATTTATATTGTATCAAAATGCGGGTTGTTTTTATGGAATTTGTTCAACCAATTCGAGACAAAAATTTAATTGAAGATATTAAAAATGAACTGCTTAAAAATGGTTCAAGAGATTTAATGCTCTTTGTCTTCGGAATTAATACAGGCCTAAGAATTTCCGATACGTTAAATTTAAAAGTTAAGGATGTCAAAAACCGTACACATGTTGTACTTATAGAGAAAAAAACAGGTAAAGAAAAACGATTTTTGATTAATTCTAATTTAAGGCAACAAATAGACCCATATATAAAAAATATGAATGATAGCGATTATTTATTCAAAAGTCGTGAAGGAAATAATAGGCCATTAAGTCGAGTACAAGCCTATAGAATTATTAACAATGCTATCAAAAAACTGGGAGTGCTTGATAAGATAGGTACTCATACCCTAAGAAAAACTTTTGGATATCATCATTATCAGCAATTTAAGGATGTTGCTATACTTCAGAGTATATTTAATCATTCTGCGCCGTCAGTGACCTTGCGATATATTGGTATTAACGACGATGTTAAAGATATAACTCTTGAAAAATTTAGCCTGTAAATAACTTACTTAGCTCAAACATATCTTTAGCTAATAATAAGTGTTTTAATACGTTTTTTATAGTTAATTTTTTCTTTTGTTTATTTATCAAATCCCCCCTTTTAGTTATTTTAATACTGAGTAAACAAAGTGATTTTATTTCTAGCAACTAAATTCAATAAAAGTTTTCTCCAAATTTTCTAATATTCTTTCTATCGAGTAAATATAGCGAGTAGAGAAAATAAAAACAATGGTTCTAACTGGTAAATGATACATGTATTTTGAGTACATATTTATTATATCAGTATTACTTTAATTTATAAAGTGGTTTATTAAAATTGAAATCACAAAAGTTTTATATGTTAGTTGTACACAAGACCTGTATATAATTAATGTTGTTTTTAAATAACCGTATTCTTTGCGTTTGTGTTACATTTTTGCGCAAATTTAAGGCTGGTTATAAACTAGTTTTAGCCAATTTGTACAACCGGTTTAAGAAGAGTTTATAACCAGGTTTAAAACTAGTTTAAGAGAGGTAAAACCATTGAGATATCTAACTGTTGCAGAATATGCCGCTGAACAAGGAATTAGTGTTGCTGCGGTCTATAAAAAAATACAAAAAAATAAGGTTAAAACCACCAAAAAGGAGCACAATAACCAATTTGTGACCTTTGTTATAGGTGATTCAGGCGAAGAAGGTTTTAAACCACATGATAACCATGAAGAACAAAACAATTTATTACAGGTTGAACATGTTAAAAACCATGCCAATAACGACTCACTAATAGATTTTATGCGTGAAATGACACCTTATATTCAATTGGCAGGACAGGCAAAATTACTTGAAGATTCAGAAAGACGCACAAAACAGCAATATTTTGAATTGGTACAAGAAAATGCACAAATTAAAACTGAGTTAAAACTATTGAAAGAAAAACTGCAAACTCAAGAAGAAAATACCAAGCCTTCTAGCTGGTGGCGCAAATTATAATTATAATAAATGTGGTTGTGAAAAATAATAAGAATAATCTTTAGTATTGCAAATGTGTAGAGCTAACAGGGTAATTGTTTTTAATGTGAACAATTTTACTTTAATTAAAAATATTAGTATATTTATGGTTAGACTTAAAAAATTAGGACCATTTGAATTCAAGAGGGTTATTTTCTATGACTGAAAACACTAAAAGTATAAATACTTCGCTAAATACTTGTGAACTCACAATTTTAATGCCATGTCTTAATGAAGCTGAAACCCTTGCAGTTTGCATTAACAAAGCTAAAAATTATCTACAAAATAACAATATAATTGGTGAAATATTGATTGCTGATAACGGCAGTACCGATGGATCACAAGAAATAGCTCAAACGCTTGGGGTTAGTGTGATTAATGTAAAGGAGCGTGGCTATGGCAGTGCTTTAATGGGCGGTATAAATTCTTCTAATGGCATGTACATAATTATGGGTGATGCTGATGACAGCTATGATTTTTCATCACTGGATTTATTTATTGAAAAACTAAAATCTGGTTGTGATTTAGTTATGGGCAACAGATTTAAAGGTGGTATTAAAAGGGGTGCAATGCCGTTTTTGCATAAATACTTAGGCAATCCAGTATTATCCGGTATAGGTAGATTATTTTTTAGGTGTCCATTAGGTGATTTTCATTGTGGCTTAAGAGGATTTAATAAACAATCAATTCAAACACTAAATTTACAAAGTACAGGTATGGAATTTGCTAGTGAAATGGTAGTTAAAGCTGCTATAAACAAGTTAGATATTACTGAGGTTCCGACTATTTTACATCCAGATGGTAGAAACAGACCTCCGCATTTACGAACCTGGAGAGATGGCTGGAGGCATTTGAGATTTTTATTAATGTTTAGCCCCAGATGGTTATTTTTCTATCCAGGTATAATATTGTTGTTATTGGGTTTAGCCTCAATGTTAATTTTGGCTACCGGTCCTAAAAATATTTATGGAATTACTTTTGATATTCATACAATGTTGTATGCAGCTATGTGTATTATTTTAGGAGTTCAGGTTGTTTCTTTTTCATTATTTACAAAGATATTTGCAATTAATTTAAAACTGTTCCCTGAAAAAGAAATAATAACAAAATTATTAGATATTTTTACTTTAGAAAAAGGTTTGATTATAGGCGGATTAGTAACTTTAATAGGTTTTATCGGCTCCATATATTCAGTTTTTTCATGGAGTGAACATTCTTTTGGTAATTTAGTGCCAAGTTCAATGATGAGGTTAGTTATACCATTTGTTACCTGCATTGTTGTAGGTATACAAGTTGCCTTTTCTAGTTTCTTTTTAAGTATTTTACAGATTAAACACAAGTAAATTTTTTGATATGAACTTGCTTAATATTAATATTTTCCAAAAAATTAAGGCATTATCTTTAAAGCAGTTTGGTAAATACTTTTTTATTGGTGGTGTTGTTGGAGTAATTACATTAATTGTTCGAGAAATTATAGCTTTTATGTTGGGTAAAGATAATCCCGGCTTGTATTTATTATCTATACTGCTTGCTTATACTATTGGTACAATTATAAACTACCTACTTCAGAGAATATTTACATTTAAAATAAACAAAAGCTCTTTTGATTGGGTAACTTTTTTGAATTTTTCTCTTGTATCAGTTTTAGGGGCAGTTATTACCTCAATCTTTTCTTTTATATATAGGTATTGTCTAAACTTTGATTATATATTCTTAAATTATTCTGCAACCATAGCCTTTGGAATGGCATCTATTACAGCATCTGTTTTTACCTACTCAACCAACGCATTATTTACATTTACAAAAGTATATAAGAATGAAAACTGTGTGGTGTCATCTGTGATAAGTGCAAAACAAAAAAGTGAAGATCTATAATGTGAGATTTTACGGTCATGATAGTTGAAAATGACATAAGATGTATTTAAAGGAATGAATAAATGAAATTTTTAAATGTGTTAAACAACTTAAATATTGAGTATCTATGTAACAAAATACCTAAATTAAAAGATTTTAGAATGTCTTACTTTTTTATAACCGTAATTATAGTTTTTTGTTTGATAAAACTATGGTTAGTAAAAGGGCAATGCCTTTGGATAATAGGAAATGCCACTTATGACGATGCATTATTTATAAGCTGGGCAAAAAGTATGCTTACCTTCAATTGGCTTGGGCCATATAATCATTTAACTTTAGCAAAAGGGCCTTTTTATTCAATGTGGATTGTGACCAGTTTTATATTAGGAATACCTCTTTTATTATCTCAACATTTGTTGTACATAGCTGCGATATTAACTTTTATATTAGCTATAAAGCCGGTTATCAATTCTCAAAAAGTGCTATTAATAATATTTATAGTATTATTATTTAATCCGATGACTTATTCAACAGAAATAATGTATAGGACAATAAGAGAAGGTATCTATCCGGCCTTAACTTTGTTGGTTGTATCATTGTCTATCGGTGCATTATTAAGATATAACAAACCATTAAAAAACATCTTGTATTTTAATTTGTGTTTAGGGTTAAGTTTTTCTGCCTTCTGGTTAACAAGAGAAGAAGGTATTTGGTTTCTGCCCTTTATGATATTATTTAGTATTTTAAATTTCCTGTTATTATTAAAAAATAGCTCTAAAAACTGGGTAAAAGTATTATTAGTTTGTATCTCTCCATATTTAGTATTTGCATGTGCTATTTTTAGCTTATCTTTAGTAAATTACGTAAAATATAAAGTTTTTATAACTGTTGAATTTAAAGAAAGAGAATTTTTAAATGCTTATGGAGCTTTAGCAAGAGTCAAAAGTGATAATTGGAAGCCTCAAATACCTGTACCTAAAAATGTTAGGGAAAAAATATATAAAGTGAGTCCAGCTTTTACAAAACTTGAACCTTATCTTGAGGGTGAAATTGGTAAACGTTGGGCTAAGGAAAGCAACAGCAATGAGATTCAAGGCGGTTGGTTTTTGTGGGCTTTAAGGGAATCAGTCGAAAATGCTGGCTATTATAAAGATGGTATAACTTCAGCAGAATTTTATCAAACTGTAGCCAATGAAATAAATAAAGCTTGCGATGAAAAAAAGTTAATATGTGCTTCCCCAAGATCTTCTATGATGCCACCATGGAATGGAAATTATAATTTACATTTATTTAAATCTATAATCAAAGGCCTATTCGTTTTATGTAGTTTAGAAGGCTTTGATCCGTACAACAGGCAAAGTGTACTTCCTGGAGCTACCTTGAATTTGATACAATTAGTCACTGGAGAAAGGCTTAATATATATGACCAACTAATTTTGATAGTAAATACTTACAGCCCTGACTCACTTGTTAACTTATCAATAAGAAAATCTAACGATGATACATTGGTCTATTACACACTAAAACGTGGCTCTGGTGGAAATGTACTATATAAAAATCTATTATTAGAAGGAAAAAACATATCCAATGCTAAAGAATCAAAATATGTAATAACTACAGACTGCTTAAAAGGTTGTTATTTAGAAATAGAAACCGAAAAAAGTATTAAAAAAGTTGCTCTTGATAATAATATTCAATCAATAAATACACCTAATCTGTATTTTGAGATTGTAGAAAAGTATACAACAAAAAATATACTCAATAATTTAAAACTTAAAATATTAGATATAATTGGCCATGTGTACATGTTTATACTTCCAATAATCTTTCTTATAGGAATAGTTGGATATTTATTTTCTACAATAAAGGTTTTTCAAACTCAAAAGCAATTATTAAATTGGGTTATCCTAACTGCTATTATGGCTACAATATTTGTAAGGATTTTAATATTGTCTTTGATTGATACAACATCATTTTCTGCAATAATACCTATTTATTTATCGCCTTTATATCCATTGTTATTTATAAGTGTCTTGTTAAATCTGCTAATGTCACTTTATTGGATTGGTGAAATAGACTAAATAGTTGTAATAATTCAAATGGCAGGTTTAAAGAAATAGGGTATTTATAGTATATATTAATTATTTTTATGGATCAGTATAAGTGTTACAATTCTCAAGATAGAGGCTATTCTTTGACCTGGCTACGGTTTTAATAATACTGACTCTGATAAAGGTTTTAATATATTTAAATCTTCTTTTAATATTCGTTTAATTTCTTCGTCATTATTTAATATAGCGTTTTTTTCCAGTTTTTCTATTTGTGTTTCAAGAAAATTGGAATCAACACTAGAAATTGGAGCTACAAATATTTTATTGTAGTTGGTTGCATTAATACCTTCTTCAGAAGTTAAAAGTTCTTCGTATATTTTTTCACCGGGTCTTAAGCCTGTAAATTGAATTGCTATTTCTTTGTTTGGTATTTTGTTTGACAGTACTATTAAATCTGTAGCGAGGTCTACAATTTTAACAGGTTTACCCATATCGAGCACAAAAACTTCTCCACCGTTACCCAGGCTGCCGGCTTGAATAACGAGCTGTGCGGCTTCAGGTATAGTCATAAAATACCTTGTCATTTCAGGATGTGTAATTGTTATAGGGCCGCCTTTTTGTATTTGTTTTTGAAATTTAGGTATTACACTGCCCCGACTTCCGAGAACATTACCGAACCGTACCGCTAAGAATTTTGTTTTTGTTGTTTGGCTTGCCAGATTTTGAATTATCAGTTCGGCTAAACGTTTTGTAGAACCCATTACATTTGTTGGGTTAACGGCCTTATCGGTTGAAATTAAAACAAAAGTATGACAATGATATATTTCAGCCAGTTCAGCCAGGTTTTTAGTACCTATTACATTGTTTATTATTGCTTCTGAAGGTTGAATTTCCATAAGTGGCACGTGTTTATGTGCTGCTGCGTGAAAAATAACATCCGGTTTATATTTTTTAAATACGTGTTCTAGCCTGAATCTACTTTTTACATCTGCAATTATTGGGTATATGAGCATATTAGGATATTTATCTTTTAATTCTTCGTGTATTAAATATATGCTATGTTCACCCTTGCCTAATAGTATTAGTTCTTTTGGTTTAAAATTGGCTATTTGTCTGCAAAGTTCAGAACCAATTGAGCCTCCGGCTCCTGTTACTAAAATTCTATTATCTTGAATATATCTTACAGCTTCAAGATCTAATTTAATGGCTTCTCTGCCTAATAAGTCACAAATATTTATTTCTCTTATCTGTTCTATGTTAACTTTTCCATCAATAAATTCTGATAAGCCGGGTATAATTTTTGTTTCAATTTTTGATCTATAACAGATGGAAGTTATTTTTCTAAGTTCTTTTTGTGTTGCTGATGGAATACATATAATCAATAATTTTATTTCCATTGATTTAATTATTTCCTCTAGGTTTGAAATGACTCCCATTATTGGAATACCATTAATAATGGTTCCCTGTTTGCGTTCATCATCATCAAGGAAGCCGACGACGTTAATACCCATTTGTGGTTTAACGATAGTTTCTCTCAGCATTTGCTGTCCGGCTTCGCCAGCACCTATTAGTAGGGTATCTTTTGTTTTTAAATTGTTATTTGGTGTTTTTCTTTTTATTTCCTGATATTCAAAATGTACTTTTCTTATAATCCTTGCTGTTCTAAGACATACCAGTGTATAAAGGAGTTCAATAAAAATGACTCTGTAGGGTATGACAAGCAAATTATTTAAAAAATCCAAACTTGTGTTTACAACTAATAAAATAATGGAGAAAACAGCTGTAGCATAGGTTAATTTTAATAAGTCAGAAGTATTTATATATCTCCACATTTGTTTATAAATACCCATAAACTTATTAGTAACTAATCTACCAACAATAAAAACGGGTATCATGAATAACATTTGATTTACATAGGGGGTTTTAAATACAAAAGCTGTAAAAATTAGATAAGAACTGATTACAGAGATTACAATCAAGACAGAATCTATATATAACTGGTTATACCTGTTTTTAAATATCATAATTCTTGATCTCTATGCTACAAATAAGTAATACATTACATTGTCAATTTAAATAAGGTTTTAATTTTACTACTAAGTACATTAATTTAAACTGCCTACATGTTATAAGTTAACAAAATTTAAATATTGCTTCTTTTTAATAAAAATTAACTTTAGATTATTTTTTTAATAAAATATTATCTATTTTTTTTCAATTGTATTGAGGGTTTTTATACTTATTGTGCATACCCGAATTACAAGAGGAATAATTTTTAAGTTATTAAT
>Ga0074195_1002474_pt1 | contig 20491 bp, 18 predicted proteins | sample EPASupsiteHSE623_FD_64525 | JGI IMG/M metagenome (GOLD analysis project Ga0074195, IMG submission 64525) | Bioremediated contaminated groundwater from EPA Superfund site, New Mexico - Sample HSE6-23 | ecosystem: Environmental > Aquatic > Deep subsurface > Groundwater > Contaminated ...
GTAACATGAAGAATGATGCCACGAAGACTATAAGTCCAAGGTAAAATCTAAACCCGGGATTTTCAGGAGCTTGCATGTTGGTGGGGCGATGGATAAACATGGCAGGACAATTTGCAGTATAAAGATACGGAAAAGGTGACCTGGTTACGAAATTTTTTGTGATATCCTAACAGCAGGTTCGTTTTCAGGATTTTAACACTTGACTTTTGTCTTTCCGTGAATTAACTTTGAGTGGTCTTAATCCGTTGCTATATTTTGATTTAGTATCCACTCTAAAACCATTGTTATGAAAAAAAACATGCTTTACCCTGTTATCCAGGTAATGTTGCTTTTCATTTTATTTTCTTTAGGATGTGAAAAGAAAAGCAGTGATGAAAATGACAATTCAGCAGATTTCACAGAGACCCTCTACACTAATCCCGATGACAACCAGATTTATGCGATGGATAGTGCCGGGATCAAAATTATCCTGATGGGACCAAAGGATGCAAGTGGTATGCCGATTGCAATCACCCAGGCCCTTGTAGATGCCACAGACAAGGACCCGGAACATAAACTGCTCATGAACTTCAACAGTGACGGCACATTGAGCCAGATCAGCAATCCAACCATGGGATTTATGAATTTTACTTATATAAATGATTCTACCATTGTAGTCAAATTAACACTTACCGACACCTTGGGTTCATACCAGGTAGTCTATAATCCAAAGAAACAAACAAAATCTGCAGGTGATTGTAAGTGCAGCAAGAAAAGAAATCCTGTCACAGGTCCAAGAAGAGATGATAATGTTAACCTTTCAACCCGTTTTGAACCCTCCGTGGGAACAAATCCCCCCATCTTTGCTTACAGGCCCAAAGCAACCAGTGTGCAAGGCAACATTACGGCTGTTTATGATCCGGGTGGACAATATGTTACCGGGCTCACGGTCAGTGCACAATATGTGACCGATCAAGGAAAAAAAGGAGCAGTTCAGGTAACGCCGGGGAGCGAAGATGGTGTTTTTATCTTTACAATGCCTGATAATCCGGCTCCTCCTCCACCAAGCGGTTTTTCAGCAAAAGTTCAATATCTGCTTAATGCACTGTGTTGGGGAAACATTCCAAAAGGTTTAAGCATGGACGGAATTTGTGGTCTATTGTACAGTGAAATGCCTAATCCGGGTTCAGTGGTATGTCAGACAATGTTAAATGCATATTTACTGATATGCCGTGCCAGCTCATCGCAAAAGGTCTCACAGGAAATATTTGACCTGTATACTTCGTCCAATATAACAATCAGCATTACAGCTCAGAGTTCTGTCCTGGCTGCACAAACAAAGCATATTGAATTCATTCCTTCCGGCGGGAATCTAGTGGACGTTCAATTTACCTTCAGCGGAGCTGCCTCTTTTTCAAAGGTTTATACAGTTCCTGAAGCACCCGTTGCCAAGCAGGGTTATAACATTGTCGCTATCCTTAACCAAACAGGAGCTTCCGGAACAGTTCCTGTCAGGCTTTCCATGCGGGGAAGTGACGGGTACACCAAATCCCTGGATTTCGAGGTACCATCAGGTGGTAATTGTCAGCTTGACATACCTGGGGGAGCCAAAGGAGTCAGGGATGACATCACCGCACAAATCATCACTGGTTCTCCTCCACTGGCAGGTCAAATAGTAAAACTTCACCTCATCTTTCAGTGAGTAATAAATAAATATCGTCAACGCTGTTCAGGCCTGGAGAATTTGTGTACAAACAGGTGTTTTGATCTAGGTTTTCCGTCCAGCGTCCCGTGTCTCGCGTCCCGTTTTTTTCAGTCCCGCGTCCCGTGTCCCGCGTCCCGTTTTTTATTCGTCCCGCGTCCCGATTAAAGAAAAAACATCGCCACACCGGCAACCGCTAAAACTGCACCGGCAGCCTCTTTGAGGGTGACTTTCTCCTTGTAAATGATCATCGATGGGGGGATGATCAGCACGGGTACGAGGGCCATGATGGTAGCGGCGATCCCCGTGTCGGCGTATTTGATGGCGAGCAGGGAGAAGGAGACCCCGAGGAAGGGTCCGAAGAAGGCGCCGAGTGTGAGCTGCAGCATGGGCTTCCGGTAGCTCAGGGCCCTGAAGGCATCCTTCCACAGGCGCAGGATAAAAAACAGCACCGAGAACCCGGCAATCCCGGCGATCACGCGGATCTGGGTGGCGGCAAAGGTGTCGTATCCCTTCATCCCGTGTTTGCTGAGCACCAGTCCGGCCGCCTGGCCAAGCGCCCCGCCCAGTCCGAGCAGGATGCCCCAAAGCGGGTAATGGAACTTTATCTTGCGGAATCCGCCGTTGCTCTCTTCGGCCGTATGCCTTTTTAAAACCACGAGCGCGATGCCCGCGATGGTAAGGATCATGCCGATCCAGCTTTTACCGGAAAGTGTTTCGCCCAAAACCATCCAGCCGATCAGCGCCGTCATCGGGGGCGCCAGGGCCATCAGCAGCATCGAAATGCGGGCGCCGACGACCACAAAGGCCTGGAAAAGACACAGGTCGCCGAACACAAAGCCGATCAGCCCCGAAAGTACAAGGTAGAACCATGCGCTTGGTGTGGCATCGAGGGGTAACAATTGTCCCCGGTAGAAATAGACAAAAAGGGTCAGGAATACAAAGCCGATGATCAACCGCAGCAAGTTGACCACCATGGAGCCGATGCGCTTGCTTGCAGCTTCAAAGGCCAGGGCGGTCACGGTCCAGAACACGGCCGTGAGCAGGGCGGCAAATTCGCCGGGATGATGCATCACTGGCTCCTCCCCGCCAGCCAGTATTCAGGATTCTGAATCACCTTGCCACGCCATATTTCAAAATGCAACTCTGATTTCTGTTCGTCGGGACTGGTAAAAACCCGCCCGATATGTTGTCTGGCCGTCACCTCCTGCCCGTCGCGGACGTTCACCTCGCCAAGGTTGGAATAGACCGTAAGGTACTCGCCATGGCGGATGATCACGACCTTGTTGAGATTGGGAAGGGACATCACCCGGCTCACACGGCCATTGAAAACCGATCTGACCACCGATCCGCGTTCGGTCATGATGTCGATGCCGTTATTTTTAACCTTCACATATTCGAGGACCGGATGGGCATGTTCGCCAAAGCTGCCTGAGATGAATCCCCGTTCGCAGGGCCAGGGCAGCCGTCCGCGGTTGGTGGAAAAGGAGGATGACAACTCCTTTTCAACGGGGGTGAGCGACATGGTGGACCGCGTGCCGGTACTTTTTGCCGTGGTTGTTTTGCCCGCTCCGGCATCCGCCCTTCGCTGGCGCTCCTCCGAGGCCCTGATCTCATCGGCGATCAGCTTCTGGATGGCAAATTCAAGCCTTTCGGCCGATTTCTGTTTGGTGCGCAGGGTGGAGAGCAATTGTTTCTCCTTGGATGAAAATTCTTTGACAGCCTTCGCCTTTTCGGTTTTTTCGCGGTCAAGCTTCTGTTTTTCGATCTGTTGTGATTCGACCAGGGATAGCTTCTGATTTTTAATGTCTTCCAGCTCCTTGCGCTGCCGGTTGATGGCCGATTGTGTCGATTCGATCTTTTCGGCCTGCCGTCTCCGGTAGGAGGCATACTGCTGGTAATATTTCAGCCGCTGATAGGCCTGGTTGAAATCCCTGGCCGAAAATATGAACATCAGTTTATTTTGGCCTTTCATGTTCCGGTAGGCGTAATAGATCATCCGGGCATACTCCGTCTTCAGCGACTGCAGTTGCTTCGACATCTTGTCGATCTGGAGGTTCTCAACCGATATTTTTACTTGCAGATCAAAGAGTTCCCGGTTGATGGTTTTGATGAGGGCCTCCCGGCTTTTGATCTGTTTCGAGAGCACCTGCAATTTATTGAGGGAGGTTTGCTTGCTTTTCTTCGTTTTTTCCAGCAAATCGGTGGTATAGCGGATCTCCTCCTCCAGTTGCTGTTTGGTGCGCTGAAGTTTTTCCTTATCCTTGGCGGCCTGCGAAAAACATAGCATCTGGGGTAACAGGAAAAATACCAACAGTAATCCCAGGGAGGAGAGGATTTTGCTGAACCGGTATTTCCGTTTGACCATCATTGGTTCTTTTTAGTGCGTTGCATTAAAGTTTGACCGGCAGATAACTGGCCGGGATCTTAAATGGAAATTGCATCGGCACATTAAGCACCATCCTGGAGAAATCGGCCTTGACCTTAATGGTATTGTCGGCCCAGATAATATACTTCATCTCCCGGGGAAAAAGCTGTCCGTCAATGGTTTCGAAGCCGCCATAGGTCGATTCGAGTTTGATGTTGTCGCGCCGGATCTCCTTCACATCGGCCCGGGTTATTTTAAAATTCACCGGGTCGAGCCAGATGTTCTGGATGAAAATCTTCATATTTTCCTGGTTGTGGCGTACAAATTTCTTCAGCTTCTGGCGTTCACCGGTCGAGAGCTTGTATTCGCCGCGGTCGACGGAGGCCCTGAACTTGCCGTTTTCATAAAACTGCAGGTCGTTGCCCAGCAGAAAGGCCTGCAACAGGTCGAAATCGATGTTGGTATTGAGAAACCGGTTCAGGTATTCATAGTCCCCGATGAAGTAGGTGTCGTTGAGCCGGTTGATCATCTTGACCGAATCCTGGGATATCATGATCCTGGCTGCCTCGATGCCGAGCATGGGGATGAGTGAGATCCAGATGAGGCTGTCCTTGCGGATGCGGATCTGCCCGTTGAAAGAGTTTTCTTTTCCGTTGTTTTCATATTCGGCCGAGAACTTTGCCGAGAACCAGTCGAATTTCAATTCCTTTTCCTTCAGCCTGGAGAAGAGGTATTCGGGGCCCTCCTCTTTGATGGGAGCTTTCATGACAGAACGGGTCGGAGAGCAGGAGGCGACGCTGAGGAGCAGGAGGATTAGCAAGTGGGCGGTAAGAAAAAACGGGACGCGGGACGCGGGACGCGGGACGAAAGACGGGACACGGGACGCGGGACGCGGAACGCGGGATGATTGACGGGTGATGTTATTGAGGTTTAGCATGTTCAAAGGAAATTTATTCTTGCTCAGGGGTAATATTTTTTATCGGTTATCTTTTTTTCGAGTTGCGGGGAACCCGGGCCTTTTTGTTTTGCTTTGAGCCAGTATTCGAGGGCCAGGGATGCGTTGCCCAGCTTGTACTGCACGTCGCCGTAATGTTCCAGGACTTCGGCGCTGCTCTCTTCGGGGTTGTTTACCGCTTTCAGTATCCATTCGGCGGCTTCGGAGTATTTTCCCAGCATGAACAGCACCCAGCCGTAGGTATCCTGGAAGGAGGCATTTTCCGGTTCGAGGGTCACGGCCTTTTTCGCCATCCGTTCCGCTTTGTCGAGTTCGATGCCCTTCAGGGAGAGATAATAGGCATAATTGTTCAGCACGTAGGCGTTGTCATCCTTGAGCTTGAGTGATTTTTCATAGGCTGCAAAGGCCTCCTCTTCGTTCTTGATGGCATGATAGGCATCGCCCTGGTACATGTAGAACTGGGCCTGGAGTTCATCGTTATCCACCACGAGTTTCAGCCCCGAATTAAATGATTTGAGCGCCTCCTCGTTTTTCTTCAATTGCAGGCTGGCGAGTCCAGAAAAAAGAAAGGGAATCGGCTGTTCCGGGAAAAGTTCAATGGCCCTGTCGCTGTATGTGAGCAGGTGGTCATATTCGCTTTGCTGCAGGTCGAGGCGCAGCACCTGTTCCCAGATGGCATAGCGGCTGCTGTCGAGCGAGAGGGCCTTCACAAAGGTATCGCGTGCTTCGCCATATTTTTTATCCTGGGTAAGCAGATCGCCATAAATGGAATATACCTTCGGATCCTTCGGATGGGTCTCCATCAGGATTTTTGACAGGGTAAATGCCTGGTTCTTGAGATCGTTATAAATCTGGTTGACGGTATAGAACGACAGCAGGATGCTCACCTTCGTATCGACATCGAGGTTCGGGTTGGCAAATCCGAGTTTGAGCTCTTCGTAGGCCTTCTCCTTGTTGCCGGTTTTGCGGTAGTAATCGGCCAGCGACATGTGGATATAGGCATTTTCAGGGTCGATCGCCGTAATTTTCTGGTAAATCTCAAGCGCCTTCTCGGGCATGTTATTGGAGATGTAAAATTCGGCCAGGATGGAATAATAGCGACTCTCACCCGGGAATGCGGTGATCAGCTTCTGAAGTTCATTTTCGGCGCCTGTGAGGTTATTCAGGTGCAGGTAGATTTTTTGTTTCTGGATGGTGATATCTTCCGAAACACCTGCTTTGCCCTCGATCCGGTCATACACGCTGATGGCTTCGCCGTATTTCCCGGTCTGCAGATAGAGTGCAGCCAGCTGATAATGATAATCGAGGTTATCGGGATTTTTTTCGATGACCTTTTCATAGATTGCGATGGCATCGCCTGGATGGGTCGTGCCCTGGTAAAGTTCGGCCAGGAACAGCGAATACCAAACGTTTTCGGGATCGAGCCGTGTTGCTTCGCGGGTCAGCTTAATTGCATCATCGAGGTTTTTCTGAGACGCCTCGAGCCGTGCCAGTTCAAAATAGCCCACCGGATCGCCGGGATAACGATGCACATACCGGCGAAACATCTCCAGCGCTCCCTTGGTATTCCCGATGATGGCCTCCTTCTTGGCCTCTATCAGCATGCCGGGATTGGTTTCGGCTTCCTGGGCAATCAGTCCGGCGGAGGTGAAAATACTGAGCAGGATTATTAGAAAAATATAGTGAAAGGGGATTTTCATGGTTGTACTTTTATCTTGTATGACGAAAATCGGGACGAAATCGGGACGCGGGACACGGGACGAAAATCGGGACGAAAATTGAACTTGGCAATCCCGTAATTGGTAACTGGTCATTCGTCATGGGTAATTAGTCATTGGTAATTGGTAATTGGTCATTCGTAAATCGTAAATCATTTCTCTCCTGTATGTCCAAATCCCCCGGCTCCCCGCTGGGTTTGTTCCAACTCCTCCACCTCCACCCATTCGGCTTGTTCGTGGGCGGCGATGATCATCTGGGCGATGCGCTCGCCGTCGCGGATCAGAAAGTCCTCGTTCGACAGGTTGACCAGGATCACCTTGATCTCCCCGCGGTAATCGGCATCAATGGTTCCAGGGGTATTCAGCAGGGTGATCCCCTTTTTGGCGGCAAGACCGCTGCGCGGCCTGATCTGGGCCTCGTATCCAAGGGGGATTTCGATAAACAAACCAGTCGGTACCAGGCTCCGTTCAAGGGGGTTCAGCAAAACATCCTTATCGAGGTTCGCACGTAGGTCCATCCCGGCCGAAGCAATCGTTTCGTAAGCCGGCAAAGGGTGTCTGGAATGGTTGACAATCCGGATTTTCATAGGTCAGTAAAATACTTGAAGAAGTGCCCTCTTCCTATCGGGCAATCCATTATGGGAGGCAAAGGTACTAAAAATCAGGTTTCACACTTATGGCCGTGCCAAACTTCGGAAGTAACCCTTCGGCTATTATACTTCGGCTGATTGAATTTGCAAATGAAAGCAAATTCAAACGCTCAATAAGACTGCATCTAAACACGATTGCTTTTGCAATTCTGTCAAGGTGCAGTATAGTGCCTGGGGCTAATAGATAATTCCATTTGCTGTATGCCTGCCCCTGAAGATATCTGTCTCGCGGGCCCGACAGGATCGTCTTATATTCTGGGATCATCCGGGATAAATGGGTTTCCGGCGGAATTCAATCAGATAGACAGTGATCAGGAACAGGAACAGCAGCGCCAGGTTAAATCCGATGGACAGGATTATTGCACCGATTGGGAACAGGCTGCTGATGCCATACAGTACCAGCGCCAGGCCGATGTATCCAAAGAATTTTTTCAGGTTATAGGGGATGGGATAGTACTTGTGGCCGATCAGGTAGGCCAGGACCATCATCACGGTATAACATGCCAGGGTGGCCCAGGCTGAACCCATATATCCATGGATCAGGTGATCGGGTGAAAGGGGGATCCAGTAGATGTTCAATCCAAGGGTAACGATCATCCCGATGATGGTGATAAGGGCGCCCCAGAGGGTTTTGCCGGTGAGCTTGTACCAGATCGAGAGGTTAAAATAGACACCCAGGAAGAGTTTCGCCAGCATCAGTATCGGGATCACGGCGCGTGCACTCCGGAATTCGGGCCCGGTGAGCCGGATAAGAAGGGTGTCGAGAAAGAGCATGCTCACCAGGAAGATCGTGGAAACCGCGATGATGAAATAATCCATGATGCGGGCATATATCAGTTTGGCATCCTTGTTTTTCATCTGGGAAAAGAAGAAGGGCTCGGCCGCAAAGCGGTATGCCTGGATGAACAGCACCATGAGTACGGCGATCTTGTAACATGCGCTGTAGATACCCACCTGGGCCTCGGCATCGGCCGGGGAGAGCGGCAGCAGGTAGCGCAGCAGGATGCGGTCGATCGTTTCGTTGACGATACCGGCCATCCCGGCGATCATCAGCGGAAGCGAATAGAGGATCATGCGTTTCCACAGCAGGGTGTCAAACCGCCACCGCAGATGGAAAACCTGCGGCAGGAGCAGGATCAGGGTGACCAGGCTCGCGATGAGGTTGGCGATAAAAATGTATTCGATGCTCCAGTCGGGGCGGTAGATGACCCGCACTGCCGTTCCGATCCAGGAATTTTCAAACCGCTGATTCAGGTACGGCAGTAGCAGCAGGAAGAAAAGGTTCAGCAGCACCAGGGTAAATATGTTGACCGATTTGACGGTGGAGAACCAGATGGGGCGGTTGAGCGCCCGCAGCCGGGCGAAGGGAATGGCCGACAACACGTCGAGCGCCATGATCCAGGCAAACCAGACGATGAATTCGGGGAACTGCGGATACTGGATCCATCCGGCAATGGTGTGCGGGAACAGATTTGTGAACAAAAGCATTATCCCCGTAGATGTTACCAGGGAGATGAGGCCTGTACTGTAAACCTTTTCCTTGTCGGGTTCGGTTTCACTGAAACGGAAAAAGGCCGTCTCCATGCCATAGGTGAGGATGACCATGAGCAGTGCGATGTAGGAATAAAAGAGGTTGACGACCCCGAATTCGCCCTGGGTGAGCAGTCCATAGGTGTAAAGCGGCACCAGGAGGTAATTGAGAAACCTTCCGAGGATGCTTGGGATCCCGTAGATTGCAGTTTGGCCGGCAAGTTTCTGGATTGGTCTTACCATTTTTCAAAATTAGATCAAAAAATACAATTTCTTTGGTTATTTTCGCCGCCATGCCGAAAAATAAATTCTACGTCGTCTGGAAAGGGAAAAACCCTGGGATTTACGATGGCTGGGCCGACTGCAAAAAGCAGGTTGATGGATTTAACGGAGCCCTGTTCAAAGGATTTCCGACCCTCGACCTGGCAAAAGGCGCGCTGAACGACGATCCGCGGAAATACATGACCAAAGGGCTGAACGGGCCGAAAAAGATTGCCTGTTCCAATCCATTGATCGGGGTTCCCATTGCCGACAGCATTTGTGTGGATGCCGCCTGCTCAGGTAATCCGGGGGTGCTTGAATATCGCGGGGTCGATACCAAATCGGGGGCCGAACTGTTCCGAATGGGACCCTTTCCGCAGGGGACCGTCAACCTGGGTGAATTCCTGGGGATCGTGCATGCGCTGGCTTACCTGGCCAAGCAAAACTGCGACTGGCCGGTTTATTCCGACTCGCGTACCGCCATTGCCTGGGTGCGCAAAAAGGCGATCAATACCAACCTGGCCGTATCCCCGAAAAACCAGAAGCTCTTCGATCTAGTGGGGCGGGCCGTAAATTGGCTGCATGAAAACAGCTGGCCGAATAAGATCCTGAAATGGGAGACCGAATACTGGGGCGAAATTCCGGCTGATTTCGGGAGAAAGTGACCTTCCGTCCGGTTGCAACCCTGTTCATCCTCGAAAACAAATCAAACCGTGGTTGAATTCCTGCCTTTGCTGAGGGTGCCGGAGAAGGAAAACAAGCCGAACGATCGAGCTTGTTGTATTTTAGCAAACAACCAAAATTTACAGGGTCGCGGTGAATGCATCCATGATATGGTTGATTGTCACGCCATTGGGGTGGTTCAGTATGGAGATGATATCAAAACGGACCTCTCCCTGAAGCCGGCGATAATTGACAAAGGCGTTGGCAGCGCGAACCAGGATCCGTTGCTTTTTAACAGTCACCGATTCCTCGGGCTCAGAATAGCGATTCGAAATGCGTGTCTTCACCTCCACGATCACGATCATATGCTCATCCCGGGCAATGATATCGATCTCCTGCCTGCCCCAGCGCCAGTTCCGTTCAAGGATTTGGTAGCCTTTCGCCTCCAGGAAATCCACGGCGGCCTGTTCCCCGGATTTACCAAGTTCAATGTGATTCATTGGTGTTCCCTCCCGATAATGATACTTCGGTTGATTAGCCCACTCAGAAAAGGCATATTTAATGAAAACCGGACACTGAGCGAAGTCGAAGTATCCTCATTAACAGGCGATTGCATTCTTCGGCTTCGCTCAGAATCCCATTGATCGGCCTTTTCAGAGTGGACTCATTGATTGAGTTTGCCAAAATTGGCAAGCTCAAACGCCCGTTGCGACTGCATCTAAAAACGATTGCTTTCGCAATCCTGCCAAGATGCAGTATAAACACGATTGTTTTCGCAATACTGTCAAGATGCAGTATAATCAGGTTTAGGGTTAAAAGGTGAGACGGAAGTGAATAAAATTTCATTGGAAAAGGAGCTCCACCTCCTTGTCAACCTTCAGGGTGACTTTTCGTCCGAGGATGAGCGCCAGGTTGGGATCGGTATGTCCGGCCGGGAAATTGTAGCATACCGGGTAGCTGTATTCCTTTACGGCATCGGCAATGATCTGCTCCGGCGTCATGCCAAAGGGAACGGGATTGTCGTTCATCCGGGTCATGCCGCCCACGATCAACCCGTTCAGTTTTGCCAGTTTCCCGGCCCGTTTCAGGTTCATCATCATCCGGTCGATATGATACAGGTATTCATCCAAGTCCTCGATGAACAGTATCTTTCCATGGGTATCTGGTTCCGAAACCGAGCCCATCATGTTATACAGGATCGAGAGGTTGCCTCCGACCAGTAATCCTTCAGCAGTTCCGGGGCGCGATAGGGCCGAATTCTGACATGTATACACCAGGTGATTGCCAAAGAGCGCATGGATCAGGGATTTCAACGAATCATCCTGTTTTTCATCCCGGATATTCACGGGCATGGCCGCGTGCAGGGTTTCGATCCCGAACCGGCGGTGGATGTGTGCGTGCAGTACGGTGACATCGCTGAATCCAACGATCCACTTGGGATGCTCACAGAATTTCGTGAAATCAAGCTTGTCGATGATCCGAACCGTTCCATATCCGCCCCGCGCACAAACGATCGCCCTGATCTTGTCGTCATCGAGCATCTGCTGGAAATCTTTGCGCCGTTGTTCGTCGGTGCCTGCAAACTGCCTGTGTTTGCTGAAAACATAGCTCCCAAGCACCACTTCGAGTTCGTGTCGCTGGAAAAACCGGATGGCCGGATGCACCTCTTCGAAGGTGATGCTGCGGGCCGGGGAGACAATGCCGATCTTGTCGCCTTTCTTCAGGTAGGGTGGCTGGATCATGGGGTAAAAATAAAAAAAATGCAACGGGTATCGACCCCAAAACGGACTGAAATACTAAACAATTGTTTCTTTTCGCCTTTTTTTGAAAGAAGGAGCATTTATCGTCATGTCAAAAAGAACATCGGGATCAATATCGAGCGCCGCAGGATATGTTTTACCATCGATATCCTTCATGTTTATTCCGTTTTCCCAGAATAATGTTGACCCATCACATTTAACCTCTGCAAAACGACTTTCATTTAACAATTGGCTGTATGAATTGTTCGGATCCTTGCCTGCTGTTTTCAGAAATCCTTCGAGATCAATGGTTCGAATAATATTATCGTTCCAAAGACAAGTTATTTTATAGGGCCGATTTTCTATTATTTTAATTATCCATTTCATTTATTCCAATGGTTTGATTCGTGTGTATGATTGTATTCCCGATCTGAGATTCATAAAATTTGCGAATAGTTCTTGTTTGTGTATATCACACCAAACTTGAATGTATCTTAACTGTCTCACCGGAATGCTACCCTGTAGTATTTCTCCTGATTCTATTTCAATAATTGCCCTGTATTCATTGTATAAGACATGAAAATGCGGTGGATTATGATCATTACCATACATTTGAATGATGATCCCAAAAAACCTGCAAATCTCAGCCATTATGATTGATTTATGCAAAAATACGTAAAAAAGCGGCAAAATCAAAGTCAAAATAACGTGAAACCCGAAACGCGAAACAAAAATTCGGGATACGGGACACGGGACGAAATCGTAAATCCAAAATCGTAAATCGTAAATTGTAATATCTTTGCACCCGTTAAGCGAATGATATCAAAAAAATCCATGGATAAGAAACCAGTTTTCAAGCGTTACACTGTTACATCAGCCCTCCCCTATGCGAACGGGCCCATTCATATTGGCCACCTGGCCGGGGTGTATGTTCCTGCCGATATCTATGTCCGCTTTTTACGAATGAATGATGAGGATGTTGTTTTTATCGGGGGTTCCGACGAGCATGGGGTTCCCATCACCATCAAGGCATTGCAGCAGGGTGTTTCGCCCCAGGATATCGTGGACAAATATCATGGGATCATTAAAAAATCATTTGAAGACTTTGGAATTTCGTTTGACATCTATTCCCGCACCTCCAATAAGGTCCATCATGAAACAGCTTCGGAATTTTTCCTGAAGATGTACCGGGCCGGACAATTTATTGAAAAGACGACGGAACAATATTACGACGAAGCCACGGGTCATTTTTTGGCCGATCGCTACATCACCGGTACCTGTCCGCATTGCGGCAATGAAAAGGCATACGGCGACCAGTGCGAAAAATGCGGCACTTCGCTGAATGCCACCGATTTGATCGATCCGAAATCGGTGCTGAGCGGCAACCAGCCGGTGATGCGCGAAACCAAACACTGGTTTTTACCGCTGGATGCATATGAACCGTGGCTGCGCGAATGGATCCTCGAAGGACATAAGGACGACTGGCGCACCAGTGTTTACGGGCAGTGCAAATCGTGGATCGAGCAAGGATTGCAGCCCAGGGCGGTGACCCGCGATCTCGACTGGGGGGTGAAGGTGCCCGTGGAGGGAGCCGAAGGAAAGGTGCTGTATGTATGGTTTGATGCGCCAATCGGGTATATTTCGGCAACCAAGGAGCTGACCCCGGATTGGGAAAAATACTGGAAAGATCCTGAAACCAAGCTGGTTCATTTCATCGGTAAGGACAACATCGTATTTCACTGCATCATTTTCCCCACGATGCTCAAGGCGGAGGGGACCTTTATTCTGCCGGACAATGTGCCTGCAAATGAATTCCTGAACCTGGAGGGCGACAAGATCTCCACCTCGCGTAACTGGGCTGTATGGCTGCATGAATACCTGGAGGATTTCCCCGGGAAACAGGATGTGCTGCGGTACGTGCTTACCTCGGCCGCTCCGGAGGCCAAAGACAACGACTTCACCTGGAAGGATTTCCAGGCAAGGAACAACAATGAATTGGTAGCCATCCTCGGGAATTTCGTGAACCGCACGATGGTTTTGACCCATAAATATTTTGATGGCAAAGTCCCATCCCAGGGTAATCTTACGGGGGCTTTGACACCATTTGCTGAAGAGACCGACATTGTTGGATCGGCGATGCCTGATGACCAGGATTTTACCGATCACGGGACTTTGCGAAAGATGCAGCAATTCCCAGGTCGTATTGCGGCGAGCATTCATGCGTACCGTTTCAGGGAGGCGCTGGCCGAGATGATGAATCTGGCGCGGCTGGGCAATAAGTACCTCACCGATAATGAACCCTGGAAGGTTTATGCCAAGGATCCTGAAAGGGTGGGTACCGTCCTGAACATCTCCCTGCAGATCTGTGCGCAACTGTCGATCGTGGCAGCGCCGTTCCTGCCTTTCTCGGCAGCGAAGATCCGGCAGACACTGAATCTCCCGGAGATGAAATGGAAGGATGCAGCGCTGCTTGACTGGCTCCCAGCCGGGCAGCTCCTGAATACGCCATCACTGCTGTTTGACAAGATCGAGGACAGTGCGATCGAGGCACAGGTGCAAAAATTGCTGAACACCAGGGTAGCCAATGAGGCGCTGCTCGCCAAAGCCCCGGTAAAACCTATCAGGGAGACCATCCAGTATGAAGATTTTTCGAAGATGGATATCCGTGCCGGGACCATCCTGGAAGCAGAAAAAGTGGCGAAAACGGACAAGCTGCTCCGCCTGAAGATCGATACGGGCATTGACCAGCGCACCGTGGTAAGCGGCATTGCGCAGTTTTTCAAGCCGGAAGAGCTTATCGGGAAGCGCATCCTGATCCTGGTGAACCTTGCCCCGAGGAAACTGAAAGGCATTGAATCACAGGGGATGATCCTCACGGCCGAGAATCCCGATGGCACACTATATTTCGTGACCCCCGAAGAAGGAGCGGTCAACGGGGCGGATGTGAAATAAAAGTTTTAACTTTGCAGCGGAAAAACGGGACGAAAATCGGGACGCGGGACACGGGACGCGGGACGGGAATTATTTGTAATTTGTAATTAGGAGTGTTCAAAACCTTTAAGAAACATATTTTTTTTATCATTCATTTTCGTTCTTTGACATTTTGAAAATTAGGGTTCAGGTCTTACTTATTATCTAAAGACCGTATTTGGGTTGACAATCTTGATTACCATGCTTTTCATTTCGTCGAAGCGGATATCGTCCAATTCGATTGAAAACCTCCGTTTTGCTGTTTTGTAGCCAAATTCGTTGATTTTTTTATAGATCAAAATCAGCATTGAGGCAATGAGTGTCATGTAAAGGATGATCTTAATTCCGTTTTTGTTGACACTCATCAGATGCGAGAAGTTCAGTTCTTGTTTTAGAAAACGAAAGAAAACCTCGATATCCCATCGTTTTTTATAAATCATGATGATCTCTTCGATGGGTAAATCAACGCGATTGGTCAAAAACCAATATTCTACGTTCTTCTCACTTTTTGTTTGTATCAATCGGAAAGGATGCTCAACAAGATGAGTTCCGGTTCTGTACAAATAAACCTTCTGATCCTTTAGAACGGTGAGGTTCCCGACAACTAATCCTGAAAGGGGATTGAGATCTTCAACAACGACATGTCTGGCGTTGACATGTAAGCGTGTAACAAATGAGCAATCATTTTTATCCAGTTCACAGAATACCTTACGGTCTGAAACGCCCCGATCAAAGACGAATACGTTGTCTTTGCGTTTGTCCAGAACTTTGAGTATTGCCTTTGATATTGTTAGATTCTCGCTGATGCAGCTTTGCTCGGTAAAGACTTCAACGCTGCTGGGAAACATGTTCGTCAGGCTAATCGTGTATTTGATCTGCTTCTTACCGTCTTTTTTCGAACCAACATTAATGCCCTGTTCTAACTTGCAAGCACTTTGACAAACCATTGTTGAATCAACACGGGTTATCTTATACTTTAGTGATAAAACAGATTCATCATACAACTGGCTGCACTGCTCATAGACCGATTCATATGCTTGCTCAAAAAACTCAACATTCATATTAGCCAGCCTTGCAGAAAAGGAATTATATTTTGCGGCCTTGGTGCTGGCTGGCAGATTGAATATAGTTTTAAACTTACGTGAACCGTATAAATCTTCCAAACCACGAAGTCCAATTCTTTCTTTCTCAATCAATGCATAGAGTAATAAGTTGAAGATATTGCGGCCATAGAGTTTTTTAACTTGATAATCAACATTCGTTTCTTTGGCAAGATCAAGTAAAAGTTCCTCAGGAATGAGCTTGAGCAAGTCCTCTACACCAATGCCGTCTTCTTTGAATTTCATCATCAAAAAACCTACATCAAAATTAGGTGGTGATCATGAAAAACTAAAGAAAAGAGAAGCATTTATATCAACAAAACATCAACACAAAATGTTAATATACAATTTTTTAGTAATAGTTTTTTATCAAAAACAAACACCGACAAATAAAAATGTCCGTACACCAAAAATCAATTGTTAACATCATGCGACGACCTGTTAACAACCCTAATAATTTCAAAATGTCAAAGAACTACTGTTTTAATCTTTTATGTTTTGAACACTCCTAATTTACGATTTACGATTTTGCGATTTACGATTTTTTGATTGCTGATGCCGGGATCAAAGACAAAAAACATAGGGGGTTATGGAAGAGTGGATACGTGAACAGGCCCTGCAGCTCGGATTCTCCTTCTGCGGTATTGCCAGAAATGAATCACTGGAATCACTCAGACCGTTTTATTCAACCTTCGTAGCGCAACAGGATCATCCGGGGTTGGAATACCTTTCCACCTATCTCGAGCCAAGGCTAAATCCCGAACTTTTGCTGAAGGGGACAAAATCGGTCATAGCGCTTATGATGAATTATTATCCCGGGGAGGTCATTCCCGGGGAGGATAATTTTATCATCGCCAAATATGCCTATGGCCGCGATTATCACACCATGATGCGCAACCGGCTGAAGACCTTTACTGAACGCTTGCAGTACATAACCGGGAACTTTGAGTCAAAGACTTTCGTCGACTCAGGGCCGGTACTTGAAAAAGCCTGGGCACAGCGCTGCGGCATTGGCTGGCAGGGAAAAAATACGCTGGTCATAAACAAATCGGCCGGTTCCTTTTTTTTCATCGGGATCGTCCTTACCAACCTCGAACTTAACCCTGACAAACCGGAAACCGATCACTGCGGAAACTGCAGGTTGTGTGTAGCCGCCTGCCCGACGGGAGCCCTCGACACACCCTACCAGCTCGATATCAAATGATGTATTGCCTTTCATACGATTGAAAATAAAGCAGAAATCCCAGGAGATATCAAGGACAAATTGAATGACCGCATCTATGGGTGCGACATATGCCAGGATGCCTGTCCATACAATCGCTTTGCAATCGCACAAAAAATCCCTGAATTCACACCTTCGGAAATCCTGCGGATACTCAGAAAAAAAAATTGGGTGTCACTGGCTGAAGTCGATTTTGACCGGATATTCAGCGATTCTCCTATTAAAAGGATCGGATACCAAAAACTCATGCAGAATATCAGGGCGGCATCAGGGCAGTAGCATTGTGTCTCCCCTGCGGCCTGTTGTTTTCATTGATCCTTTGATGATCCCCACCGATACGATTCCAGTACAAATCCGGCCAGATTCAGCACCCGGTCCACGACTGTCAGCGCCACCTCCTCCACCGTGACCGGCTTGCTGTAGAATGAAGGAGAGGCCGGACATATAACCGCGCCTGCCTCGGTAAGCAGCTTCATGTTGTTCAGGTGAATCAGGCTGAAGGGGGTTTCCCGTGGCACGAGGATCAGGGCCTTGCGCTCCTTCAGCATCACATCGGCAGCGCGGGTCATCAGGTCGGACGACACCCCGGAGGCGATCCGTCCAAGGGTGCCCATCGTACATGGACAAATGATCATGACATCATAACCCGCTGATCCGGAGGCCATGGGCGCGAAAAAATCGTCCGGTTCATAGAACCTGAACTTTCTCATCCTGTCAGGCAGTTGAACCAGTTCTGGCTCCCCACCCAGTTCGAATTTCCAGACCGCTTTTGCATTCCCGGAAAAGATGATCCCGCAAGATTCGATCTGGTCGTGCAGTCCCTGAAGACGTTCAAGCAGCATTTTACCATAGATTGCGCCGCTGGCACCTGTAATTCCAATGACAACCCTGAATTTTCTCATTAATATTGTGTTATTTGCTCGGGCAATTTACGAATTCTCCTAAAGGTCTTTGGGCTTAAAATCCCATAAGAGCGAAAGCGAAAGTACATTATTATATTGGCCGTATTCAAAAAGGATTTTCCGGTAACTTGCCGGATAGGGCGCCGATGTGTTCCGGAGTGAGAGCAGTGAATAATTGAAACGGAAATTTGCCTTTAAATGGCTTGTAATATTGGCGGTAACCCCCACGATGCCGCTCAGGGTAACGGTGCGGAAGGGCTCAGTCGGGGGATCGGCAATGCCATCCTGCTCTTCGGAATAACCCAGCAGCACATCGGCGGCCGGGCCAGCTTCGACCATAAACCGTTTGCTGATCGAAAACTGGTATAAAACCGGGATCTCGAGATAGTGCAGGCGAAGCAAATAGGTGTGACCTGCCGGATTTGCCGAATCGGCATTGCGCCGGGCTCCTTTCTGTATATATTCCATCTCCATCTGAAATGAAGACCGCGGTGAAATCTGCAAACTCACATAGGCGCCGCCCAGGAATCCGAATTTATGGTAACCTTCATAGGTGTCGCCATCAACCTGGCTGACCAGTCCCCCGGCGATCAATCCGCCATTGAATCTTTGGGCCATTCCAATTAAGGGAATAGCTATGATAAATAGTAACAGTATCTTTCGCATGTTCAAATTTTCAATAAAATTACGAAATTTCCCTGCTTCATCCGTCATTTACTCAGCTTGATTGTCCCTCGGCTGTTCGAGTCGGCAAAATCGAGCAATTCAATCACGATAAAAGCGCTATTACCTCCCATCGAATTTCAATAAAATCGCTAAGTTTTATACCTTTACACGATTATTAAAATAACCATGGAGCATAGCGACATAACCATTTTACTGGTCGACGATGAACCCGATATTCTTGAATTCCTTGGATATAACCTTGAGAGAGAGGGTTACCGGGTTTTGAAGGCCAAAAACGGTCAAAAGGCACTGAAACTGGCCAGGGAACACAAGCCCCAGCTGGTGATCCTGGATGTGATGATGCCTGTGATGGATGGGATGGCAGCCTGTAACGAGATCAGGAAAATTCCGGAACTGGCTGATACGCTGATCGCATTTCTGACGGCACGCGGTGAAGATTATTCTCAGATTGCAGGCTTTGAGGCCGGGGCAGATGACTATATCACCAAGCCGATTAAACCGAAATTATTCATCAGTCGTATCCAGGCCCTGTTGCGAAGGTACAAGGCGGCGGAAGAAATCAGCAACATTATCCGGCTCAAGGGATTTACCATCGATAAAGACCGCTATGTGGTAATTAAAGATGACATCGAGATTACCCTGGTTCGCAAAGAGTTTGAATTGCTGCAGTTCCTGGTTTCACGTCCGGATAAGGTGGTGACAAGGGAGGATATTTTTACCAATGTTTGGGGCGAAGATGTTGTAGTGGGCGACCGTACCATTGATGTACACATTCGCCGGATACGGGAAAAGCTAGGCATCGATAGCATCAAAACCATCAAGGGAGTTGGTTATAAATTCGAAGAAGCATGAAATTTCATGAACCCAGGAACCTTGCATTACTGAATTCCCTGATCATCACAGGGAGTTACATCATGCTGTTCTTATTGTCGGTCGGGATCATCTTTACAAATGCTTTTACCCATTATTACACCTTTATCGCGCTTGTTGTCAGTTCGGGCGTTCTTTTCCTTATAACGTATTCCATCTTCCGCTATACCCTCGAAAAATTTATATACAGCAAGATCCGGTTGATATACAAATCGATACATACGGTTAAAGTGGGAAAAAGGGATGCGTTTAACCAGCCGGCAAACAACATCATCGACCATGTTCAATCGGAGGTCGAAAACTGGGAATCAGAAAAACAACGTGAAATTGAGCAACTCAAACGGCTGGAGCAGTACCGCCGCGATTTCATCGGGAATGTTTCGCATGAGCTCAAAACCCCATTATTCAATATCCAGGGATATGTGTCCACCCTGCTTGATGGCGGATTGGAAGATCCTGCCGTGAACCGGGAATATCTGAGGCGGACTGAAAAAAGCATTGAACGTTTGGTAAAGATCATTGAAGACCTGGATGAGATTTCACAACTTGAATCGGGCCAGATGAAGTTGAGGATCACCCGGTTCGATATTGCTGGACTTACGCGGGAGGTAACGGAGCTGCTTGAAATGAAGGCCGGGAAGCACGACATTCAGATCACGGTGAATGATCCGGGGAAACCTGTGATGGTCGAAGGCGACAAAGACAAGATAAGGCAGGTGCTTACCAACATCATTGATAACTCAATCCGCTACGGGAATAAAGATAACGGGCGAACCAAGATCACCTTTTTCGACATGGATGAGAACATACTCACCGAGATTACCGATAACGGGATCGGGATTGATTCCGGCGACCTGGAACGGGTTTTTGAGCGGTTTTACCGGACCAGCCAGGGCAGGGCTGCAACTAAAAAAGGGAAGGGGCTCGGACTGGCCATCGTCAAGCATATCGTGGAGGCGCATGATCAGACCATCAATGTTCGCAGCGCCATCGGCGTGGGTACCACCTTTGGATTCACCTTGAAAAAAGCATGATTGCAGCTAAATCAGGTATTTCGCTCAGTGGTGAAAAGCACCAGTTGTTCGAGGGATGTCCGGTACTGATTTTCGGGAAATGTCGCCAGGATATCAAGTGCTTTCTGACGGTACTCGAGCATTTTTTCACGGGCATATTCA
>Ga0074195_1002475_pt1 | contig 20485 bp, 23 predicted proteins | sample EPASupsiteHSE623_FD_64525 | JGI IMG/M metagenome (GOLD analysis project Ga0074195, IMG submission 64525) | Bioremediated contaminated groundwater from EPA Superfund site, New Mexico - Sample HSE6-23 | ecosystem: Environmental > Aquatic > Deep subsurface > Groundwater > Contaminated ...
CTCTACTTGAGAAAGACGCAATGGTATCATCTGCAATTGTAACAGTTCGCCGGGTATTATCAGCCCCAACGGTAATAACTTTGGGGTCGATCCCCGGGGTGTTAATGGTACCGGACCCGGGACCGAAATTACCGGTCGCTACGCATACCACTATACCTGCTGTCCAGGCACTCTCAACTGCCTGGCAGAGTGGGTCTGTTGTATATGATTGAGTTGCTCTGGCTCCTAACGAGAGATTCATTACTCTGATATTGTAGACATTTTTATTGTTAATACAATACTGAATCCCGGCGAGGACATCAGACAACCACCCTGAGCCTGTCCCGTCTAAAACTTTAATTCCGATTATATTTGCTTGTGGCGCAGGCCCACGATAACGTCCGTTTGACATTCTGCCGTTACCGGCCGCATCGCCGGCAACATGTGTACCATGTCCGTTATCATCATAAGGGTTAGCCCTTTGATTTATGAAGTCTTTAAACCCAATAATTCGGTTAGTGGGTGTCGTTAGGTCGGGATGAGGGTAAACCCCGGTATCCAGAATGGCTATACCTATCCTGTTACCCCTAAGACCAGATCTCCAAACAGATGGGGCCTTTACCACAGGGGTTGCGATGTCAAGAAAAGCTTTAATTTTTCTGTCGCGCCAGATCCCATATACACGCTGATTTTCCAGAAGTGCATGGAGCTTTTTACTGTCTACTTTGGTGGCGAAGGCATCGATCATTGGGTAGCTATGCTTTACTCCACATTGAAGGACCTTGCCCAGCGTTTGATTATTGGCCACCAGAGGCCGGTTTTCCGGCGTAATCTGTATAATAACAGGAATCAGCCTGGGTTTTATTTTTTTGCGTTTTGGATTTTGGGTTGCCGACCTTACAGTAGATTGAATTCCCTTCGAAGAATCATCCGACATAAGAACCTGGCCTTCAAAAACCCCGTAAATTTTTATGCTCCGCCCGTCAGGGCAGGTTATAGTGAAGGAGCCGGACCACCTGTTTTTCAGTGCCTTAATTACTGTTATTTTAAAATCTGCACCACTTATTTCGGTGTTTTCAGTAATATTTTTCAGGACCACGTTATTGAAGACTGCTTCCAAAGTTGTGTTCTGTTTCCCGGTTTCATATGAAATAACAGTTGATGAAGAAAATTTATATTTTGTTAAACCAATGTTATTGAATACCTGCAGACTACCGTTAACCAAACCTTTCAGCCCTGAATTATCACGTGAAATATCAACTGTAACACCTGCCGCAGTGTCTTCCGTGTTAATCATTACACCGCGTATATATGCTTTTGTCATAAATACACCCCCTTATGTAAACATAATATTGTCATGATTGAATAAAGGTTACTCAAACTATCCAAAAAGGATAAAAAATGGCCACTTTATGCTTCCATAAGGTGGCCATTTTATGGGTTAAGTCACAGTGTTTTTTTGCTTTCTTGGGCCGGCAGACGACAGTCCCGCCACTAAGGTATAATATTAGTCAATAATATACGATGAAAAAAATAGTTTCAACTTGACTATAGATTAAAAATATAATATAATCTTAATTAATAGGGGGGTTCTTAGTGGGTACTAGTAAACTTATTGAAGAAATTGAAAAAAGGCTTAAAACGGTTGAGCAGAAACTAGAGCGCTTAACGGAAAACAGGGAAATATACTTTGCTTTAGATGTGGCCGCAAAAGAATTGGGTAAATCGGAGTTAACGCTTCGCAGGTGGGTTCAGGAGGGCAAGGTTAACCCTGTGCTTACACCAAAAGGACAAATGTTATTTACTCTCAAACAGATAACTGAGTTAAGTGAAGAACTTCAGGTTGGGAGTCCTTATGGCCTGAAGATTTTATATGCGGATTGGCCTAGGGAGGCACCGGAGAGGATCGCGTTTCCAAAAAACAGATTTAATATAGCAAGAGAAATGCGGTCGGGTATGATGTGCTTGATTTACCTTACCGACCCAATTAAAAGGATTGTAACTTCAACCGAAATCACAGGGACAATTGAAGAAGGTGCACAAAAATGGCCTAAACAAGAAGAGGAATATCCTCGTTGGCCTTACGTTGTTCCGCACAAAAGGACCGTGGGTTTTAAGGAGGGGCTGACTCTTAAGGAAGCCGGCATTGATTTTAGACCACGACCGGGCGATACTTACTTAAAATTAGACAAAGCGACATTTGATAGAATTGCTAACACTTTGCAAGAACAACCCGATTATGACTGGTCTAAATGGTTAGAGATGTACGATAATTAATGTATCGGCTGAAAGGTGGGTGCAAAATGAGTTACAAAGCAAAAGAGCAATTTAACTTGCGAAACTTTGTTAGATTGAATAGTATTGTGACAATTAAATGTCAGAATACTCTTGATGACGCAAGAGAGACGGTTTATCAAACTTTTAAAGTTATGGATAATCCGGTAGGTGAGCATGTTTACAAGTGTGTAGATCTTAGCAGTAAAATAGGCAAGGCCTTACTGGGTAAGATTAAGGATCAGAAAGTTTCAATTCAAGGTTATGATAGCGCTACAATCGTTAAAATAGTGAACGATTCCGCTTCCCACAAAATTGGCAAAGACAGCATTGTGGAAATAGATTTATACAGAGATTCTGACTGTAAAGATCTCATTGAGACCAAAGTCCTTGGTTGTCGGGATGATAATAGGGAGATGTTAAACAACAAAGAAATCAATAGTGTTGTAAAAATATATTACCCCAGAAGCAAGCCCGAGTTCGCCAAAATAAAAAGAGTCGTTTCTCGCCGGGAAGCACAACTGACAAAAGGGGAAAGTATGGATTGCTACCTGAATGACGGCGAATACCTTAAAGCCTTGCAAGCTATTAGTGGTATCCAACAGTTTATTGTTGATTCTGAAGACATAACGGAAAATACAATAGATATATTTGAAAAAATGGTAATCTGTTATCTAAATAGTAATTCAGTGGTTAAAGCTATTAAGGGTCTAAATTCAGTGGTTGAAGCTATCAAGGGTCTAAACTATTTACTTGATTTTGAATTTAACAAAACTCTTAAAAACCGAGTTAAAGTTATGATAAATATACTGACAAAAATTAAAACCAATTTTGAAATAGTTGCCATTGAGGAGGAAAAGTATTTTATCCTGGTACATCTAGGCAACCTGCATATGCAGTTAAGAGCTTATACAAAGGCTATTGAAATTTATGATTGGGCCAAAGAAATCAATAACAGCTGCGCCGAGGCTTTTAACGGTATGGGGGGTGCGCTAAGAAAACTTGCCAGACTTCCTGAAGCAATCCAGGAATATGAGGAGGCGCTTGCCAGAGGCGGTAAGGTTTATATTTCATACACCGGTTTGGGCGGAATCTCCAGCGACTTGGGTGATTTTGAGAATGCAATCAAATTTTATAAGGAAGCAATAAAGACCGGTCATGATCAGCAATGCGGGGAAGAAGAGTTAATAGAGGCTTACAAGGGATTGAATGATACGGAACGTAGGATACTTGCTTTAATGGATTGTGCTTAAGGCTATAAAGGGCACTGCAATTCTTGGCGTATTAAATATGCGCTTGTGATTGCCGTGCCCTTTTTCTCGCCTCGGAACATCAGGAGATTAGGTGCCGCGCCATTCAGCTCGCGCCGATTGACCACTTAGGAGGTTTTTTTATTAACAAAAACAAATTTGAGACCAAGTTGGCAAGCCATCGCAATACCTTTAAAGAGCTTTTTCTGCGGAATTCGAATAACCCGATTCTGACGGCTAAAGACTGGCCGTACCCAGCAAATACCGTGTTCAATCCAGGGGCGACCATTTTTCATGGTAAAGTCCTGTTGCTTGCCCGGGTGGAGGACAGACGGGGATTCTCCCACCTTACCAAGGCCATCAGTGAAGACGGGATTGGCAACTGGCAGATTGATAGATCACCGACGCTGGAGCCGGATCCGCACAACCATCCAGAGGAACTATGGGGGATTGAAGACCCTCGGATTTCGTGGCTTGCCGAATTGGGCAAGTGGGCCATCACCTACACTGCTTATTCCCGTGGCGGGCCGCTGGTAGCCATGGCGCTAACAGACGACTTCGTACATTTTGACCGGCTCGGACCGGTTATGCCCCCGAAAGACAAAGACGCCGCGCTTTTTCCGCGCCGGATTAACGGGAAATGGGGACTCATTCACCGGCCGATTGTTACTAACTACGTACCAGGCGCGCATATCTGGCTATCATATTCCGACGACCTGGTTCATTGGAGTAACAGCAGGGTACTGATACACGCCCGTCGTGGTGGATGGTGGGACGGCGGCAAAATTGGCCTTTGTACTCCCCCCATGGAAACTGCTGAAGGCTGGATAATCCTTTACCACGGGGTGCGCCAGACGTGCTCTGGGGCGATTTACCGGCTTGGGTTGGCACTGCTCGACCTGGACGATCCTCTTAAGTTGTTGCGCCGGAGTGAGGAATGGGTGTTTGGCCCGGCAGAATGGTATGAGCGGCAGGGAGATGTGGCCGATGTGGTTTTCCCGGGTGGCTGGGTGCTGGAAGATAAGACTGGACTGGTAAGAATGTACTACGGGGGAGCGGATACATGCATTGCTTTGGCAACGGTCTCTATAAGCGACTTACTGGAATACCTCCGAAAATGTCCGGAACCGAGGGACGAGTCGATCTGTTGATATGGTCTGCTTTTGGAGGAGATCGCCGATTGAATATTGGCAAAAAGGATGATAAAAAACAGTTTGAATCAAGGAGGAAGCTAATGAAGAGAGCAACTAAGAACCAAAAAAGGAATATAACCTTTTTAAGTACATATCCGCCGCGGGTTTGCGGGTTGGCCACATTTACGGAGGACTTGGTGAACGAAATCGACAAAGCTTCTTTATTCCAACCGAGCGTTATCGCGGTCACAAATACAGAAGAATACGAGGACTCGCGAGTAGTAGCCAAACTCAGCCAGCACAATCGCGCCAGTTATTTCCAGACCGCCTGCTGGGCAAACACCCATGCTGACCTGCTGGTTATCGAGCATGAATACGGGATATTCGGCGGAGTAAGCGGTGAATACATCCTCGACTTCGCCAAGAATTTGACAATACCTTTTATCGTCACGACGCACACAGTGCTGACGGACCCATCCCCAAAACAACGGGTAGTTCTGGGGGAGCTTGGACGACTTAGCGCGATGGTGGTGACGATGGCTCAAAGCGCAGTCCCTTTATTGACCCAGACGTATGGTATTGAGCTAAGCAAAATAGCGGTCATTCCCCACGGTGTACCAAGCCTGTGCGTTAAACCGCGGGAAGAAATGAAAGTCAGTCATGGCTTAGCTAACAAGCAGGTCATTAGTAGTTTCGGTCTCTTAAGTCCAGCTAAGGGGCTGGAGTATGGAATTGAGGCTGTGGCCAAAGTTGTGCCGGAATACGAAAACCTGGTTTACCTCATTCTGGGCAAAACGCATCCATGCGTCAAGGAGTTAAATGGGGAAAGCTACAGGGAGAGCCTCATTGCCTTGGCGGAAAACCTCGGGGTGAAGGATAATGTCCGATTTATCGACAAGTATCTGACGAAAGAAGAAGTTATAACCTATCTCCATTTGTCTGACATCTACATGACGCCATATCTGTCCAAAGAGCAGGCGGTCAGCGGGACCCTGGCGTACGCTGTCGGCTGTGGGCGAGTCGTCGTATCGACTCCTTACCGCTATGCTCAGGAATTGCTGGGCGGCGGTCGGGGAATGCTTGGAGAATTCGGGGATACCGATTCTCTGGCGTCGTGCATTAGAAATATCCTCCACAATCCCGCGCTGAAAAAAGAAATGGAAATTAAGACCTTGGTGGTCGGTCTGGGGATGACGTGGGCCAAAGTAGCTGGTCGCTATAGCAAACTGTTCACCAAAATCATGGATTTACCCCAAGCCAAGGGAGTTTTGGTGGGATAAATGGCTCAATTTACAGAAACTTTTAATGATGATCATATCTTCCGCATGACCGACGACACAGGCATGTTCCAACATGCCCGGTTTAGTATCCCCAACCTCACGGAGGGTTACTGCACAGATGACAACGCCCGGGCGCTGATTATGGCGGTGATGCTCTATGAGAAACTCCAAAAGCCTGCTTACCTCGCGCTGGTCTATCGCTATCTGGGGTTTGTCTTGTATGCTCAGAATGAAAGCGGCGGATTCCGGAACTTTATGACTTATAGCCGGCAATTCACTGAAAGGGAGGGCTCAGAGGATTGCTTCGGTCGTTGTCTATGGGCTTTAGGGTATACTCTGGCCTCGTCAGCTATGCCCCGCGGAGTCAAAGAATCGTGTGCTGTTGCAGTCAGCTGTGCCCTGCCCAAGATTCCAACCCTGGCATGGTCGCGCGGTCAAGCATATGCTCTGATTGGCCTTAGTTTTATCCAAGGTCCTGAAGTTAACGGCATCATGACTGGACTGGCCGATTCACTTGTCGACCGGTTTGCCCACTTCGGCGGGGAGAAGGATTGGCGGTGGTTTGAGAACAGCCTTACTTACGACAATGCGGTGCTACCGTGGTCTTTGTTCGCGGCTTACCGCCGCCTTGGACAAGATAAAATTATTCAAGTGGCTCGGGAAAGTTTGGAGTTTCTTGACCAGGTTACGTTTCATGACGGCTTTTTTTGGTCGGTGGGTTGTAATGGATGGTTTATACGTGGTGGGGAGATGGCGAAGTATGACGAGCAGCCTATCGAGGCGTGTGCAGCCACGTTAGCCCACCTGGCCGCTTATCAGGCCACTGGAGACGGCGAGATGCTGGAGCTGGCACGGCGGAGTTTCGCCTGGTATTTTGGCCAGAACTCTCGGCATGAATCCTTAATAGACAGTGAGACCGGGGGATGTTACGATGGCATCACGTCAGACGGCATCAATCGCAACCAAGGAGCCGAAAGTATCATCGGCTTCTGCATTGCCGGTCTGGCTTTGGCGCAACATGAATCCGTCGACGGTATGGATCGGAAAGGAACGTGATTCCATGAAAATTATTATTCTTGCGGGCGGCGGAGGTAGCCGCCTGTTCCCTCTTTCGCGAACTAGATTTCCTAAGCAGTTTCTAAAATTGAACGGCGACAAATCGTTGCTGGCCCAGACAATAGAGCGGTTTTCAGAACTGGTTAAGCCATCAGATATGGTCATCGTGACCAACCAGGAATATGTTCATCATGTAAAAACCGAGCTTATCGCATCCAAGGCCCAAGAAGCTCATATTCTACTGGAGCCTGTGGCCCGTAATACCGCACCGGCAATTGCCTTAGCGGCCAGGTACTGCATGGACCGACTGGGCTGCGGCTTGGATGAGGTGATGTTTGTGGCGCCCTCTGACCACCTCATCCGTTCGCTGGAAACATTTACTGCCAATTTGCGTCAGGCATTAAGTATGGCGAAGATAAACAAGATCGTAACGTTCGGGGTAAAGCCGGATAGCCCGGAAACCGGCTATGGTTATATCCAGGTTGGCCAGCCGCTGGGCAGCGGTTTTACCGTCGAGTCGTTCCATGAGAAGCCGGACAGGGCAACGGCAGAGGCTTATCTCGCTAATGGTAGTTACTATTGGAATTCGGGAATGTTTGTGTTCACTATCGGTTGTTTTATGGACGAATTGCGGGTACACCAGCCGCATATTTATGCGCTCTCTGACACGTTCCTGGATACAATGACAGAAAATTTTGCTGAAATGCCCAACATCTCAATTGACTATGCTATAGTAGAGAAATCGAAACAGGTGGTGATGTCGCTGCTTACGACAGAATGGAGCGACATTGGCTCGTGGGATGCCATCTATAATGTGTTGGACAAGGATGCGGACGGCAATGTCGTCAGGGGTGACTGTATTCCGATTGATTGTTCGAACACGTTGATTTTGGGACACAGCCGCCTCATCGCTGGCATTGGCCTGGAAGACCTATTGGTAGTGGAGACAGATGATGTTATCGTGGTTGCCAAAAAAGGCGAATCGCAAAAGGTTAAAGACTTAGTGAGCGAATTAACGTCAAACGGCCGGGTGGAAGCGGACGAGCATACGACAGTCTATCGACCTTGGGGGCTATATACTGTGCTGTGCTCCGGGCCGGGATATAAGATGAAGAAGATCGCCGTCAATCCGGGGCAGGTACTTAGCCTGCAGATGCATTATCACCGCAGTGAGCACTGGATCGTTATTGGTGGTACAGCCAAGGTGACCATCGGGGAAATCGAGCAGATGGTCCACGAGAACGAAAGCGTCTTTGTGCCGCAAACAACCAAACACCGTCTGGAAAATCCGGGCAAGCTGCTACTCGAGATTATCGAGGTGCAAAACGGCAGTTATTTGGGTGAGGACGATATCGTTCGATTTGAGGATATGTATGGTCGGGTAAGTACATAGAAAAAGGGGGGCTTGGAGTGATAGAATTTGGTACTGATGGTTGGCGGGGGATTATCAGCGAAGATTACACCTTTAATAACGTCCGCCTGGTCTCCGAAGGCATCGCAAATTATGTTAACGGTCGCGGCGAGGTGGGCAAGGGCATCGTTGTTGGTTATGATGCCCGGTTTTTGTCAGCGGAGTATGCGGCCGACTGTGCGGCAGTGCTGGCCAGTAAAGGGATTAAGGTTTGGCTTGCCGATAGTATACTGACATCGCCGGCGCTTAGTTGGCAGGTGAAAGATTACGCCGCTGCCGGCGGTGTGATGATTACGGCAAGCCACAATCCGGGTGAATATAACGGCCTCAAGTTTAAAGCCTCTTTCGGCGGGTCTGCTTCGCCGGAAATCATGGCAGAGATTGAGAAATGTGTCAGGCCGCTGGAATATAGCAGACGCACGTTTCCGAAGGTAGCCATGACGCCGGCGGTCGAGTATTTTTCGCCGCAGGCCAAATATCTGGAGCACGTTAAGGCTATGCTGGACAAAAAGACTCTGGTCGGTTTTAAAGAGAAAATCGTATTCGACGTCATGCATGGCGCGGCGATGGGATACCCGAGTGAACTGGCAAAAGAATACGGACTGGATATGGTCGAAGTGCACAGTGAGTTCAATCCCTCCTTTGGCGGCATAAACCCGGAGCCGATCGAGAAGAACCTTGCCGCACTAAGGCAGACGATGAGGGAATATAAGGCATACATCGGCCTTGCCACCGATGGTGACGGTGATCGCATAGGCGCTATGGATGCCGACGGTCGTTTCATCAACCCCCACCAGATTATGGCCCTCCTGATAAAATATTTTGTCGAGAAGCGTAAATGGAGCGGTGGTATTGCGTTGACGATAACAGTATCGGAACTGGTGAAGCGGGTGGCGCAGAAGTACGGTCTGAAACTTTACGAAACGCCGGTTGGGTTTAAGTATATCACTACACTGATGCTAAATGAGGATATTTTGGTTGGCGGTGAGGAGTCAGGCGGTATCGGTCTAAAGAATTATATCCCCGAACGGGACGGCGTAATGCTGGGATATCTTTTGATCGAAATGGTAGCAGCCTATGGCAAAACGCTGGGGCAGTTGATTGATGAGATGATGGGGGAACTGGGCTGGTTCTATTATGAGCGGGAAGATATACACCTGGAAATGGAAAAAAAGGAACGCCTCATGAAGGCGCTTGCAGGGAACCCGCCAAGGACGTTTGACGGGCTGGAGTTTTTGTCAAGCAATTTGTCGGACGGATGCAAGCTGTACCTATCGGACGGTTGGGTGATGTTCCGCGCTTCCGGTACGGAGCCTATCGTGCGTATCTATGCCGAGGCTAATGACCCCAATCGTCTGAAGGAAATCCTACATAAAGCCGTACGCTATGCGAATAACGCGTAGACTCTTAAAATAAGCCCTAATATCTATCAGCGTAGCGAGCCGGAAAAGGTGACTTTCTTAATTTTACCGGTTATTTATTAGTATATCTTATGATTTGTGTTAACATAATAGTTTTAGAGACTACTAAGTCTAATTCCCAGTATTATAGTCATAATAATTAAGGAGGTGTAGTATTAAATGTTGGGTACAGTTAAATGGTTTAACAGCGAAAAAGGCTTCGGATTTATTGAGCAAGAAGATGGTGGGCAAGATGTATTTGTTCATTTTTCCGCGATAAAAGCAGAAGGCTATAAATCACTTGAAGAGGGGCAAAAAGTTCAATTTAATATTGAAAAAGGCCAGCGTGGTCTTCAAGCTACTAACGTCACCATTTCCTAATATTTCTGCTTTTAAAATGACCACTCAATCGCGTCATGCATCCTGTCGAGTTCATGTGATAAAAGGTCAGGTCGCCTTTACCGTAAGCAAAAGAGTATTTTAAAGTATCACGTCTTACCTGTTCACTTAAGGGTTCTTTTTCTCCCAGCAGAATAGGAGCCGGATCTAGGGTGGAATCCCAGTTTTCGAAAAAAACGAATTGATTTGGTTGAACCCGGCTAAGGCGGAGCCTGCTGGTCGGTTTCTCAGGGGCCAGGATTTGTTCAACAGATTTCAGGTTGATTTCATCAGTAATATCATAAATTCTGTAGATCTAAACCGAATCACTCATGTTCAGCCCTCCGTCACGTATGATGTCTATATTTTGCCCGAATAGCCCTTTTTGTATTGCAGTCTAACATCAAATATGTTAATTAGGCAGACTTCTTTATGGAGTCTGTTTTTGCATTCAGGGAATAGGGTGCCTTAGTTAGAGTGAATGTTTTTATTCCACTCGTGGTGGCTGTTTGGTTCACGGGTTTTTGATCCAGCAAAGAATTATGTTACTTAAAAGTTGAGTCTTCCTCTTGAAGACACGTTATTTGAAGAGCCGCAGGCCTTACCTTCAGAGATTCCCCACCATAGCCGACGGGTGTTAATTATTGACGATAACATCGACCTGGCCGGGACTCTTTATGAGTTACTTGAACTTTGTGAGCACGAAGTCGCAGTGGCATACAGCGGTCCAGAGGGGCTAAACAAGGCGCGGGAATTCCGGCCTGAGATTATCCTATGCGATATCGGACTGCCCGGTATGAACGGCTATGACATCGCCAGGGCCATTCGCGAGGATGAATTACTTAAAGACATATTCCTTGTGGCTATGACCGGTTATGCTTTACCGGACGATTTGCAGCGGGCTGCTGATGCCGGTTTTGAGCGGCACTTAGCAAAGCCGGTGGACCTGGCTGAAATCGATCGGATACTGGCCCAGGCGCCGGAGAAGGATGCGAAAGAATGAAAAGGCAAATAGACGTGTCATACTGCGGGAACAAACAAGGCATGGCAAATCCGGATTCATGGAATTTAGAAAAGAATTTGTCATCTCCACCATAAAAAAATGTGAGGCACCCCTAGTACGTTTTATTTCATCTTATCAACCCTAATTACTGGCACACTTTTGTTATCATCACCGTAATATAGAGCAGGATGAATTAAAATACGGGCAGATTAAAGCTGCTTCCAAAGGAGGTACATATTTATGGGTGGACCGGGTGGAGTCGGAACCGGATGGAATCAAAACTTTGCTTTTATTCTCTTCCTAATCCTGATCCTGCTTATATTGGGGGACGACTAAAAAAAAGGGGCTGCAACAGCCCCTTTTGCTATTATTGCTGGTATATAAATATCGTTATTATGGAAAATATGGGGAAAAACGGGGGAGAAAAACAATGATAGTAAAACCTGGAAACCCCTACCAGTTGGAACTGTTTTTCAAATTGCCGGAAACAATCTACCACGATGACCCAAACTGGGTAAGGCCGCTGGTTGGGAGCAATATCAACAGTTTCCGAGAGGCCAAACGATTGATCGGTCACATCGATATGGAATTGTTTTTAGCCCTGGACAATTCCGAACCTTTAGGAAGGGCAGCTCTTTTTATTGATAAACGACATAATAAAATTCATCAAGAGACAACGGCTTTTTTCGGATTCTTTGAATGCGCCGACGATAAAGCAACGTCTCTGGAACTGCTCAACGCGATAGAACGAAGCGCTCTGGAAAAGGGTATGAACAAGATTGTCGGACCTGTAGACTTTACCATGAATTACCAGGGCGGTCTGCTTATAAACGGATTTAACCGCCCTACTGTAATGACCCCTTATAACCGGGAATATTATCCGCGGCTGGTTGAAGAAGCCGGATATAGGAAGGCTGTTGACCTTTATGCCTACCTTGTGACCAAAGAAGCAAGCATTCCTGAACGCGCTTGTAAGATCGAACGTATTGTTAGAAAAAGATATCCTGACCTGTCGGTGAAACCTTTGACCAATATAACTAATTTCAGGAGGTCGGGGATTCTAAAGAAAGTATACAATGAGGCTTTTGCAGATACCTGGGGCTTCGTCCCCATGACCGGGCCGGAATTCTCAAATCTGGTGACAGGCCTATCCTGTTTAAAGCATCTCGATCTCAATTATGTCGCCTTCTCAGGAAATGTCCCGGTGGGACTTTTACTCACGGTGCCGGACCTCTATTCAGTAAAAGGCCTGAATTCGCGTAACAGGCTGCGCTTGACAGTTATCGGAGTAATCCCTGCTTTCAGGGGTAAAGGTATAGAAAGCATGATGGGAGTACAGGCCTTGAATGAGGCTAAGTCAAGGGGTTACGACGAAGTTGAGTTTTCTGTTATTTTTGATAACAACACCGCAATGAACAACCTGATTGCCCGTGAATTCGGGCTTGAGGTATCCAGAACTTTCAGGGTCTATCAGAAGGATTTAGATCTTTAGATGAGATTCGATTGAATCATTTATGGCCCTAAAAACGTTTGACATCATGTTGTTAAAGTTGTTTCCTGCTGCCAGGAACCTGTTTATTTCCGGGATTTCTGAAAGCCTTTTGAATTCTTCGTTTAACTCAAACAGTTTAGATTCAAATTCTGGTCCCGGTTTATGAATGCTCAATATTTCCTGCTGTTTTATTTTAATTTCTCCCACTTTTTTCTTTAAAGTGGGGATTCGATCTATTAAATTCTGAGCCTGCTTTAACTCCATAAACTCTCTCGTTTGCCTGATGGCATCCGCAAAATCCATCGCTTTGGTAATTAAATTCATGTTTTTCTCCAATATCGCGACGTAACTGCTTAGAAGAACGGGAAGAAGAAAAAGGGAAAGAAAAATGGGAAGAATCGCCGCCTGAAGAAAAACGGTGAAAAAAACGGCCCTCTGAAGAACAGCCCATCGTGGGGGTTTCCATCTAAGTGCGAGCCGTTCATATAATCAGGCACGGGGGACCAAGAGCCATACATATCTGGCATGCCGGCCATCTGGCCGGCGCCGTACATTGATTCCATCGGAGCCATTCCCATCGGCATCATGCAATGATAATGAACATTATAAGTGACCTCGGCTTTTTTTCCGGACATTGGTAAAGCCTCCTTTTAAAATTTTTCAATATTATTTTATGGGATTTGTCGACTGGTGGTTACCAATTACATGAGTTATGTAAAATTTAATTTACCTTGTTGCAAAAACTTTAAAGTATTTTTGTGGAAATCACTTAAAAAAGACCGGGGAAATCCCCGGTCTTTTTTTTAGTACTTTTATTAGGTGCTAAAGCGTTGTCAATTTTAGGATAAATACTTATCCGAATCCTCTTTCTGTACTTTACTGGGAAGAACCGCTCCATATACTTCTTTGAGGTATATGGGATCTACAAAAATAACTTCATTGGTAACCAGCCATTTTATAAAACCGTGAAAGTCTACAATTTGAAGTTTCATTATAAGCACCCTCAATACGAAGGTTTACTTTGTATATTGTATGCAAGGACTTTCAAAACAGACAACGATTTTCGTAATATATTACATTTTTATATTTTTGATCAGGGAGATGTAAGATTCAATGATCTTTTCAATCACCTCGACCGGAAGGTCCATTGTTTTAATTTTATGAGCCAAAACAAGATAATCCATATTTTCTTCATTTAGAATAAACCGGCGGACTTCTTCAGGTAAATCCGGTACAGCCTCAAAGGGAGTAACGGCATTTTCATCAAGAAAATATGACGGCGGTACTCTTAGTGCTTTGGCTATACGGTTGACCAGTTCCAGTGAAGTAGTTTTCTGTTTGTCATTAATCAAATCACTGATAGTGGCTTTGGAAATACCGGTTTGCCTGACCAGTTCTGCCTGGTTCATTTCTCTCAACGATAATAAATGTTTGATTTTCTTCCCAATGGACATAGTTGTAATCCTCCAAAAAATTTTTGTCGAAAATAGTCAATTATTCGGCATAGCGAACATATAATGTACTAAAAAACGAATCATCTTTATTTTTAACAAAATGGTTCGTTATTCCGAACAGAGGGGGGGGAGTCGAATGTGCCCGTATATTAAGAAAGGTTATAACATGAATGGCTGGTACTACTACTGTGATGCAGTCGCCTTTGGTCTGAAGCTGACTTCCAATGATTTGGAGGCAGTTGGATGTACAGAAGAACAAAGAAAAATTTGTAAAGGCCTGATGGAACTAACCGTTGGCGTCGGCATTGTTCCAGAGCCTACTGATAAGGATTGATAAAAACTTATTTACAATCAATATATGCATTTTAGCAGCAGAATTGTCAATTCAAGTTTAAAAAAATTATTTGTGAAGGGTATGGATTTTTATGCTCAATGGTTCTAGAATCAGAACTCTACGGATAACAAAAAACCTAAGTTTGAGGGAATTGTGCCAACTGTCGAACGGGGAAATAAGTCCAAGTCATCTTTCGGCTTTGGAAAGAGGCAGGGTTCCCAATCCAGGTAAAAGAGTTACCCGTGCTCTGGCCAGAGCTTTAAAGGTTAAGGAAATTGAGTTATTTACCTTCGAGGATAATGTGAAGGGGGAATTTAGAATGTGTAAATACCGTAGCGAATTTCCCACAATGAACGGCTGGGTTTACTATTGCGATCTCATAGCTGCAGGTAAACACCTTACTGCCAGGGAATTGGCAGAGATCGGGTGCACCAAGGAAGCCAGGCAATATTGTAAACAGATGATGGAATACACCTGCGGTATCGGTATTGTACCTGAACCGGAGAAATAAGGGATACAAAAAGGAGGAATTTCAATGAACGAGGTTTTGACCACTTGTCCTTACTGCGGTTGCGGGTGTAATTTTTATCTGCTGGTCAACAACGGGGAAATAACCGGGGTTATTCCAAGCCGAGAGCATCCTGTCAGTCAGGGCAAACTCTGTGTAAAAGGCTGGAATGTATATGATTTTGTAAACAGTCCGGATAGGCTATTAAACCCGTTAATTAGAAAATCCGGCGCTTTGCGGGAAGTTAGCTGGGATGAGGTATTGAAAAAAACTGCTGCCAAATTGAAGTCTATTATCAAAAATTACGGTCCGGATGCTGTTGGATTTTTTAGTTCTGCGAAGTGTACCAATGAAGAAAATTATCTCTTCGCGAAATTCGCCCGGGCAGTGGTTGGCACTAATAACATCGACCACTGCGCCCGCCTCTGACACTCTGCCACTGTCGCCGGGCTGGCGGCATCTTTCGGGAGTGGCGCCATGACCAATTCGATTGCTGAAATAACTCAGGCTGATGTAATCCTGGTTACGGGTTCCAATACTACTGAACAACACCCGATGATTGGGTCAAGAATTTTAGAAGCCGTACAACGGGGAGCTAAATTAATCGTTATCGACCCCCGTCGTATACCCCTGGCCAACTTTGCTGATGTATATCTCCAGCCAAAAGTAGGTACTAATGTAGCCTGGCTTAATGGTTTAGCCCATGTAATTATAGAAGAGAACTTGTGCGACCAGGATTTTATAGCAAACCGGACAGAAAATTACCTGGAAGCTGCAGACATGGTGAAAAAATATACACCCAAATATGTGGAAGAAATAACCGGAATTCCTCCTGACGATTTAATCAGGGCGGCCAGACTATACGCTAAAACTGATAGAGCCATGATATTCTACTGTATGGGAGTAACACAATTCACTTCCGGGGTGGATAATGTCAGGGCATGTGCTAATCTGGCCATGTTAACAGGAAATATAGGGAAACCAGGGACGGGCGTCAACCCCTTGCGGGGGCAGAACAATGTCCAGGGGGCTTGCGATATGGGTGCCTTACCTGATGTCCTGACAGGTTACCAGAAGCTTGACGATGAAAACGTTCGACACAGATTTGAACAGGTTTGGCAAGTGCAACTGCCCGCTAAGGCAGGCCTCACCTTGACAGAAATGATTAATAAAGCTGCCGATGGCTCGCTAAAATGCCTATATATTATGGGAGAGAATCCCATGGTCAGCGATCCTGATTTAAATCATGTGCGTCAAGCTCTGGAAAATCTGGAACTGTTGATTGTGCAGGATATCTTTATGACGGAAACGGCTGCCATGGCCGACATAGTTTTACCCGGCGCCTGTTTTGCTGAAAAAGAAGGGACTTTTACCAATACGGAGCGGAGAGTCCAACGGGTCCGGCAGGCTGTTTTGCCAAGGGGTAAGGCCAGGGAAGACTGGCGGATAATTTCGGCGCTGGCCTGCAAGATGGGTTACCTCATGGGCTACGAGTCGCCGGAAGAAATCATGGAGGAAATTTGCATCCTAACGCCTATCTACCGGGGCATAACTTACCACAGGCTGGATGACAAAAAAGGATTACAATGGCCTTGTCCTAATGGGGTACATCCGGGGACTCCGTATCTCCATAAAGATAAATTCAACTGCGGTAAAGGCAAATTTTATCCGGTCGAATACAAAGAACCCTCGGAACTGCCAGACGAAAATTACCCCTTCCGGTTAATCACCGGCCGTACAGCTTACCAGTTTCACTCCGCTACTATGACCGGAAGAACGGCAATTCTTCAACGGGAGGACCCTGACGGGTTCGTGGAAATTAACCCTGAGGACGCCAAAACAATAGGGGTTAGGGAGGGGTGGCTGGTGGAAGTCTCCTCGGCCAGAGGCAAGGTAGTTTGCCGGGCATGCATCAGTGACAACCTGCCACAGGGGACGGTATTTATGCCCTTCCATTTTGCCGAATCAGCCGCAAACTTTCTAACCGGCGGCGCAGTAGACCCTGTGGCCAAAATTCCGGAATACAAAGTTTGCGCCGTAAGGATTAAGGGGGTAGGTTAAATGTATTATATTATAACAAAAGTAATGGTTAAGGCCTGGTTAAGGAAGTTGATCAAACAAGGAATTTTGGTAGCGCCAACACAACTAAAAGGCGGCGATGTCGTTTTCAAAGAAGCCTTTACCCCTGATAACATCTCATTGGAATTTAAACAGCCGTTATATTCGGTTAAATCGTATTTCCTGCCGCAGGAGGAAACATTATTTACCTTCCGCAACAGCTCCGTTGATACTCTCCAGGAAGTATACAACGAATTTCCAAGAATCTTCTTCGGTCTCCGGCCCTGTGACTTGAAGGCCGTAACTCAGGCAGACAGGTTTTTTGGCGAAGGCTTTCAGGATTCCTACTATTATCATCGGCGCAAACAGACACTGTTAATGGTTATCGGGTGTAATAATCCGGAAAGCCACTGTTTCTGCCATTCTATGGGCATAGGGCCATTTTATAAAGATGGGGCAGATATTTTCATGGTAGACCTGGGGTCCAGTCTTGCGGTGACTGCGGGCACTCCAAACGGCAAAGCTGCCATTGAAGATTACTTGTATTTCTTCGAAAAGGCAACTGAAGAACAAAAAGACGAGATAATTCTTGAGGAATATGCGGCCTTAAGCAAGCTAAATTATAATATGCCAAAGGACGTTGGCCCACCTGATTTTTCCTCGATCAGCGATGAGTTTTGGGAAAAAATAAGCCGTAAATGCTTTAGCTGCGGGAGTTGTTCTTATATTTGCCCCTTATGTTTCTGCTATAATGTGGTAGACCGGCAGAATAAAATTTTTGAAGGCAAGCGGGTAAGGACATGGGATTCCTGTATCTTTGAAGGGTTCACCCGGATGGCCGGACGTCATAACCTATTCAAAAACAGGCAGGATAGGTTGAAAAAGAGATTTGCTCACAAACTTCAGCAGTATCCCGAAAAATACGGCCTGATAGGATGTACCGGATGTGGGCGTTGTACAGTTACCTGTCCGGGAAAAATCGGGATGATGGATGTAATTAAAAAGTTTGCGGCGGAGGTGTCCACAGATGATAAAAAATGAACTGGCCCCCAAACCGGCCGAGATAACAGACATTGTCCAAGAAACGTCTGATACAAAAACCTTCACTTTAACTTTTATTAACCCTTTGGATCAAAGCGCTTTCCAATACCGGCCGGGACAATTTGTGGAGATATCGGTTTTAGGGGTTGGCGAGGCGCCCATATCAATAACTTCGACCCCCTCCCGGAAAGGCTTTCTGGAACTCAGTATAAAAAAGGTCGGACAATTAACCGAAGTTATTCACGGTCTGACTCCCGGTGACATAGTTGGCATAAGAGGGCCTTATGGCAACGGATTTCCCTTTGAAGAGGTAAAAGGTCATAATGTGCTGTTTGTGGCTGGCGGTATAGGTCTTGCGCCCCTTCGTTCATTGATCAACTATGTGTTTGACAACCGTAAAGACTATGGTGATGTAAAAATCTTATATGGCGCCCGCAATCCCGGGGAACTGGTGTTTATGCGTGAGTTGACCCGGTGGGCCACTCAACCGGCTACGGAAGTGTTAATTATTGTTGATAGGGGAGATGTAAAATGGCAGGGGAATGTGGGATTGGTCACAGGGTTGATTCCCAGAATAAATCTGACTCCCCAAAATTATTCTGCGTTCGTTTGCGGACCGCCGGTAATGATTCCCTTCGTGATTAAAGACCTGCTGAACCTTGGTTTTAGGGAAGATAGGGTTATTTCCACATTGGAAAATTATATGAAGTGCGGTATAGGTAAATGTGGACACTGTCTCCTGGGGGGAAAACTTATTTGCATGGAAGGACCTGTATTTAGATATAGCGAGATGAAGAATTTAAGTTTTGGTTAAGGTTTAAACCTAAATAACGCCGGGGTCCACATGACCTCGGCGTTTAGTATTGAGTGCGGTTTTTTATATTTTTTTTATGTGCTTTGACTTTTTCTTGATGCTATTTTGACCTCCTATGGGGCTATAATTAAATTTGAATACAAAAAATAATATAAACGCCTAATTCCGTGAGGAAACGGGGGATCCGAATATTCAAGGGGTGAATCTCTTTTAGAGTAGGGTTACTCTTCGACCCGAACCCGTCAGCTAACCTCGTAGGCGTTGAAGGGAGGCGAGTTATATGCTTGCTTTGTTTTGGTTGCCTAAACCGCTTCTCAGGAATACATCCTGAGTTTTTAATTTTAAGGTGAACTATTTTCATGAGGATGAGCGGAGGGAGATTAAGATGACGGATATAACAAAATACCTGGCGCCAGGCCGGTATATTGATTCAGGTGATGAACGGGTAATACGGCAAGCAAATAAGTTTCTGAAGTTTAACCCAGATAAGACAGCTTTTGCAGAAAGAACCTTTTTATTCGTAAGAGACCAGATAAGTTACTACCCCTGTGAGAAAACTAGTAAAGCTTCAGAAGTACTGGTGAGCGGTTATGGCAACTCAACAGGCAATGCCTGCCTGCTGGCCGCCCTTTGCAGAGTTGCCGGGATACCGGCGGGGATAAGTTTTCTGCAGATATTGGATAGGAAAGCCGTAAACCCGGCAGGTGAGAAGGTCATCAATAATCATGCCATAACACAGGTTTTCCTGGACGACAGGTGGCTGAAATTAGATCCTTCTCTGGACTGGTGGTCTGCTTTTAGCCGACACTGTGATGCTCCGTCTTTTGAGGGTTTAAAGGATGCAATATTACCTAAAAAGGACTGGGAAGGGCATGATAGTTATAAGGTAATCAGTGAAGGACAAATCCTTGAAGATGTGCCGGACTCACATTTCAGTTAAAGGAGGTACCATGATGGATATAGTCTTTACTGTGATTATACTGGTATTCTTTGTTATTGGTATTGGTTATGTGAGTTTCTGCGAGAAAGTATAGGATAGTGGAGGAGATATGATGTTTGATTTTATTCTCTCCGGAGTTACGGCTTTTGGACTAACAATCTACATGGTTTATGCCCTGTTAAGGCCGGAAAAATTTTAGTGTCGTTTAGGAGGAAATTGCCCAATGATCGGTAACCAACTGCTGCAAATTGCCTTATATCTTGTTGTCTTATTACTTTTGGCAAAACCCTTGGGAAGTTATATGGCCAAAGTATTTGAAAGGGAGAAAACATTTATGGATCCGGTTTTGGGTCCTATTGAAAGGATTATTTACCGTATTCTCGGAGTTAAACCAAACGAGGAGATGTCGTGGAAAAGGTATACCGTATCCCTTTTGCTATTTAGCGTGGTTAGTATGCTTTTTCTATATCTGGTCCAAAGACTGCAGGCATACTTACCTCTTAATCCCCAGCATTTGGGCAATGTCTCTCCCGATTTGGCCTTTAACACAGCAGCCAGTTTTACATCTAACACTAACTGGCAGAACTATGGCGGCGAAAGTACGATGTCCTATCTGACCCAAATGCTCGGGCTTACTTTTCAAAACTTTGTCTCCGCCGCTGTAGGCGCTGCCGTGGTTA
>Ga0074195_1002476_pt1 | contig 20482 bp, 19 predicted proteins | sample EPASupsiteHSE623_FD_64525 | JGI IMG/M metagenome (GOLD analysis project Ga0074195, IMG submission 64525) | Bioremediated contaminated groundwater from EPA Superfund site, New Mexico - Sample HSE6-23 | ecosystem: Environmental > Aquatic > Deep subsurface > Groundwater > Contaminated ...
CCCCACCCAGATCGCCGACAAGAACACTAACGGCAGTTTCATCTATGAGGACTGGCAGAACGGGCTCGATCTCAAATTCGACGCGAACGACATCTATCCCGAGGTATCGATGTACTATCATGCCTCAAAGATATACAAGTTCCTGCGTGAACTGGAGATCGACGGATTCCACTATCTGAGCGGCCATAACGCCGGTGCCGAGAATCCCAATCCGCTCATCGTCGTCGCGAACTTCCAGTATCCGTCGCAGAGCGGCGGTCTGGGCCCGATGGATAACGCCTTCTTCTCCCCCTATCAGCCGGGCTTCAACGATATCTTCTTCGCCGATTTCGCCTATCAGGGCGACCTCTTGGTCTTCGGGCAGGGGAGCAAGACCGATTTCGCCTACGACGGCGACGTGATCTATCACGAGTTCGGGCATGCCGTCGAGGCGACCACTTCGGGCCTGAGCGCGATGGCGTACGCCGACAAATACGGTTATTCGAACGTTCCCATCGGCATCAATGAGGGTATCGCCGATAGTTTCTCCTTCATCATGTCGGAAGATGCCTGTCTGGGCGAGTACGCATCCGAAGGACTCGCGGGCATGGCAGGTTACGAGAAGGGAGAGGACGGCTTTTACTGCATGCGCCGCGCCGAGAATCCCAATCTCATCAACGAGGACTTCACCGGCGAATCGCACCATGACGGACTCCCGTTCGTCGGGACCAACTGGACGCTCTATCAGGCGGGCATCAAGGAAGGGCTTACCCGCGACGACTTCGCGCGGCTCTTCATCCGCATGCTGATGTCGTTCACCGACAGTCAGGCGACCCCCCAGGATTACGCTGAGATCATGCTTTCCGAGGTCCAGAACGATCCGAAATTCGCCCCGCTCAAAGCCGAGGTGGAGACCCTGCTCGAAGAACGCGGCTTCAATGAACCGATACGTGCCCGCGACATCACCAGAGACGTGGAATACATCTTCTCGGGCGGTACCGACGCCGCTTACGGCGCACCCGAGACCTCGTTCAAGGCCGATATCAACGGCGAAGAGATGACCATCGCCCCGGCCTATGTCCAGTTCTACATCGATATGCCCGAATGTATGGACACCCTCACCGTCACCGGTACCGGCTATGCCAATTCGCAGAGCGGCAGCGGCAGCAGTCCCTACTACTACCTCTATGTCAAGAAAGAGAAACCGATCACCTACGACCTTATGAACTATCCGGTGCCGGTCGATGTCGACACGGTCGTCGAACCCAAGAGCAACGAGTACCTGATAAAGAAGATGGAACCGGGCGCCCGTTACTATCTCCAGTTCGTGAACCTCGGCGGAGAAGGTCTGGTGGTCTACATCTCGGCGACCCCGTCGCGCACCAGCACCGAGGATTGCGTCGCCTCAAGCGATGACGACAGCATAACGACCGACGATATCGCGCCGACCGACGACGAACTGAACGACGAACTGGTCACCGATACCGAGACGACCCCTGATACCGACACGAAAAAGCCCGGGTCCTCCGACGGCGGCTGTTCGCTCGTAACGCTCTAAACGCTCATACAAAAAAAGGGCGGCCGCAACGGGCCGCCCTATGATCTTCGGGAATTTCTCTTAACTTAAATGACGCAATCGATAACGGTGCTGTCGGTCAGGGTGATCGTGGCACCGCCGCCATCGTTGTAGACATCGCAAGTCTTGCCGTTAGAGAAAACGACATGATCAAGGCTCACCGACGCACCGTCCTGAACCCACAACTGGCCGTAATCGTCCGCGCCGCCGTACATGATGTCGGCGTAGGTGAAGATGTTGGCGCCGTTGCTGCCGGTGCTGTAGAGTTCGATGGTCTTCCAATCGCCCGCCGCCGGAGTGGCCTTGTAGCTGGTGATAGTGACATGGGCGGTCTCGATCCCGGCAAGGGCGAGCGCGCCGCCGTCGCGAATGGTGATATGGGAGTTGTCATGCAGGTAGAGGGTCGTTCCGGCCGCGATCGTGATCGGCGCGTTGACATAGAGATAGTCGATATCGTAACCGATCGAGAGGTTCTGCCAAGTACCCGTGTCGTTGATATCCTCGGCGCGGACCTTCACCAGATCGGTGGCATCGTCGGTGACGATCGGATCGAGCGCCGGCACGCCGTTCGCGCCGACCCAGATCGGGTATGTGTCGATCCCGGTGAACTCATTGCCGGTGAAGCTGCCGATCTCGGCGCCGTTCTCGAAGAAGACGCCGTAACTATCGATCTCATTGAACAGGCAGTTGTCAATAGAAACCGACGCGCCGCCCGCAACCCAGATCACGCCGTATTCATCGCCGCCGCCGTATTCGAAGGTGACATACTCGAAGGCGGAGTCATTCGAAGCGGTATCGTTTATCACGACGCCTTTCCAGTCGCCCTTCGCCGGAGCCGCCTTCGCCGAGGTGAACACTATCGGGGCCAGTTCGGTGCCGATCGCTATGAGCGAGCCGCCGTCGGCAAGGGTTATGTGTGAATTCTGGTTCAGGTAGAAGGCTGTTCCCGTCTCGATCGTGATCGGCTGGTGGATGTAGAGATAATCGACCTCATAGCCGATCGAGAGATTCTTCCAAGTACCCGCCGCCTCTACATCTTCGGCCCGTATGAGCACGCGGTCGGTGACATCGTCGGTGACGATCGGAGAGAGGTTAGCCACGGCGTTCGCGCCGACCCAGATCGGGTAGGCATCGACCCCGGCGAACTGGTTGCCGGTGAAGCTTTCGATCTCTGCGGCGTTCTCGAACATAACTCCGTACTTCTGGATATCGGTGAACAGGCAGTTGTCGATGGCGACCGACGCACCGCCCGCGACCCAGATCACGCCGTAGTCGTCCCCGCCGCCGTGGGCAAAGGAGACATACTGGAAGCTGTTGCCGGTCGAAGCGGTGTCATAGATCTCGATACCCTTCCAATCGCCCGCCGCTGGAGCCGCCTTGGCAGAGGCGAAGGTGACGGTATGTTCGGCCGTACCGGTGACCACTATCGAACCGCCATCCTGAACGGCGATCCTGCCATTCTCATCAAAGGTCATCTTGGTGCACTGGTCGAGCGTCAGCGCCGCCTTGACCCAGAGCGTCCCCTTGATAAGGTGAGAACCGGTCCACGCCGCAGCGGCGGTCAGTTCTTCGCCGTTGTGTTCGACCGTGGCGGTCGCCGGGCAGATCTCGTCGCCATCGGGGAGCAGGGTATCCTCGTCGCCGGTCGCCGTATCGGTAACGGCGGCATCATCGGTAACGGTGTCGGTCACTTCGTCGATATCGGTGACCGGCTCATCGGTATCCTCTTTCTTGTTATCGTCGCAAGCGAGCATAAAAAAAGCCGCCGAGACGAGCGCAATGGTCAACAACTGGAACTTCTTCATGAAAACCTCCTCTTAGAGTAAAAAAACGAACGTCATGTACTATACCTACCGTTATGAGCTTGTCAACGATAGCGGGCGAAAGACGAACGGGTCGCGGCTTTATTCAATACTCTTTTCAGCCTCCTTTCTTTGTTGCATCTTTTCCAATCACGCGCTATGATGCCCCATCGACTCGACGGAGGATGCCCCATGAAACAGCTGCTAGCCTTTCTTTTCCTGTGCACACTCTTCGCCTGCAGCCGCACCGAAGCTCCGCACACGCCAACCCCGCCGCTCGAACCGGCCGGAGCCTGCCCCATCATCGACGCGCAAAAAGCGGCCGAACTGGCCTCCTACACCCTCACATGCAGCGACACCGAGTACCCGAACAAACAGTGCTACATTTATGAGAAGGAAGAGGACCTCAAGCCGACGCGCGAGAATAATCCCGCCTTCGCCGGCTGTTTCGACTGGCATTCGGCGGTCCACGGTCACTGGACGATGGTGAAACTGCTGAAGAACTTCCCGACAATGCCCAACGCCGGCGCGGTACGGGCGAAACTGGCGGAGCATCTGACCCCCGAAAAGATCGCCAAGGAGATCGAATACCTGAAGTCGAGTCCCGGCAAGACCTTCGAGCGGACCTACGGCTGGGCGTGGCTTCTGCGGCTCGCCGCCGAACTGGAAGGATGGAACGATCCCGATGCCGTGAAATGGCGCGCCGCATTGCAGCCGCTCGCCGCCCACATCGCCGAAATGACCCGCAACTATCTGCCGCGCCTTTCCTTCCCGGTGCGGACCGGCGTTCACGCCAACCTCGCCTTCTCGCTCATCCACATGATCGACTACGCCCGGACGGTCAGAGATACCGAACTGGAAAAGCTCATCTTATCACGTTCGCGCGACCTCTATCTCGCCGACACCCAGTGCCCCATCGCCTACGAACCCTCCGGCATCGACTTCATATCGCCCTGCCTCGCCGAGGCCGACCTCATGCGGCGCGTCCTGCCGCAGAAAGAGTTCGCCGTGTGGCTGACCGCCTTCATGCCCGACCCCGCGTCACCGCAGTTCAGGAACCTTTCGGCGCCACCGGTGGTGCTCGACAAGAAAGATTACGCCATCGGCCATCTCATCGGCCTCATGCTCCAGCGGGCGTGGAGTTTCACCAGCATCGCGCAGGCCCTTCCGCCGGACGATCCGCGGCGGGGTGCCTATGAACGGCTCGCCGGTATGCACTGCGAAAAAGGGTTCGCCGACATGGGACAGTCGGGCTACGGCGGAGAACATTGGCTCGCTACTTTCGCGACGGGCGCCGCACTCGGTTTTTAGGTGATATCGTACACAGAAGCCCTTGGGCAGGGCTGAGAACTACTTCTCTTCCGCTTTTTTCTTGTTGGAGCGGATCTTCTGGCTGCTGGGACGGGTCTTGCCGTGCGACGCGCGCCAGATCTTGCCTTTCTTGGACCGTTTATCGCCTCTTCCCATAGGATCCTCCGTCAAGGGTCTATTCAACGACCTTCAAAACAAAAAAAATGGTGGAGCTGAACAGGTTCGAACTGTCGACCCCTTGAATGCCATTCAAGTGCGCTCCCAATTGCGCCACAGCCCCACGCGGGAAGCATTTGTATCCAAGAAGCGCGTTATGTCAACATTTTTTTGAGCGACAACGCGGTCGTTCATAGGCACCGGCCTCTCTTCCGCGTGGTCTTGTCCAGAATTCATGAACATTGAACACGGTCAGTCCTTTTCGGCGAAAACCATACGATAAACGCCCTGCCCCCAAATCCGTTTTTTCATCTTACGCTCACGCTGCCCGCCGACGGACGATGGACGGTTCATGGTTTCACCGAGTCCGATGTGAAATAACAGAAAGAACCATTATAAATTACCAATCAAATCAATGAAAACGATATTTCCAGACTCATCTTCCAGATAGAAAAATTCACCGCTCTGCGAATGACAAAAGGAGGTTGCCTTTTTATACTGATCAAATAAGGTTGAATAAAATCTACCATCCCCCTTGTTATAGCTCGGCTGTTTTTCCAACCATTCCTTTGGGTGGCAATAAATACTTTTGCCAAGATATTCTCTTATAAACGAGGGGTTCTTGTTGCGAAGAAAAGAAAGAAGAACCGTTCCGTTTAATCCCTTGCTGCTATTCTGAAGATAATGAATATCGTCTCCGCGAAATTTCAATCGTATTTCAGAAATTAACGCTATTTTTCCCGTGAACTCGTTAAAAAGCACAATATAAAATAAAATAGCAAGAAACAAAATCATCGATAAGCCGATCCGGTATTTCATGTGTTTCTCCTTATGGCAGCATCTTTTCTATTCTGATTTGTGCAGCCAGTTGGGTCCCAGTGGGGTCGGTCCTCAATATTCAATTTTCGTCGGTCGTTCACTGCGCATCGGCGGCGGGGACGATGACCTTGACGAGGCGGTTGCTGAGGTACGAGCCGTTGCCGAGCACGGTGACCAGCGCGTCGTAGACCACCGGTTCAGGCAGGGTATTCTTGCAGAAATCGTTGAAGAAACGGACATCGAAGGTGACGGTGGTCCCTTGTTTGACCGAGAAGAAAGTGGTCGCGTCCTTTCCCGACACCCCGTCGGTCGGATCGGCCGCGACGGTGGTCGACGACTTCACGAATTCGGCGGCGCTGATGCCGTCGCATTCCTGATCGGACATCTTGCCGGTCGTGACATCCATATCGATGAAGGTGATGAGGTCCTTGATCGCCTGCGCTATCTGTTCGGGCATCCCCTCGCCCGTCGGCGTGGAGGTGTGGTAGATGAAGGGTTCGCCGTTCTTGTTGAGCGACCCGGTCTGCTCGGCGAGCATCTCCATATCGAGTTGCGGATCGATACCGGAGTTCGCCTCTCCGTCGGCCGTCTTGTCGTGCCACGTGTTGATGCCGATGAACTTCGCACCGATACCGCCCATCACGGCGATCGCTTCGGCGAAGGTGTGACCGTTCATAAAGCCGGAACCGGAGAACCAGTAACATTCGGCGTCAACCTGCACGCCGTCGGGATCGCAGTCCTCGCGCTCCTCATCGGTTATCATGATGTATATCGGCATCGCCTTCTTACGGAAACAGGCGTGACCGACGGTGCCGATCTCGCCGGTGCAGTCGGCAGGTGCGATGTCGACCACCGCGTTGCCGATCATGGTCTGGTTACAGCCGCCGAACGAAGGCGGCAGGCACAGTTTGGCGGTGCCGTGGAACTCTTCGCCCGCCGCGAGCTGGTAGAGCACTTCGCTGTGGAGTTCGTTCGCGCCGACCGCCGTGTTGAAGGCGTCGTCGGCCACATTGTCGACCGCCGTCTTGACCTCGTCGACCGAGAAGGTCTGGGTTTGGCGAAGGAATTTGGAGGTGCCGTTCCAACTGATGCGCGACACGCCGAACGAGGCGAACTCGGCCTGCGGGAACTCGGTGACGATCGGATCTATGATGTTGTCCTTGATGCCGCTCTGAACCTGCGCTATCTCATCGTTCATCGAACCGGAGATATCGATGACGATCTGGACATCTATCGCCTCGATGAGGGTGCTGAAGGTGAGGGTCCGGGTGACATCCTCCGGCGCATTGTAGGGGAGGACCACGAAGAACAGGCCGTCGGGTATCGAATCGGCATCGTCGAGCGGGTCGGAACCGTAGACGATCTCGGCCAGATCGTCGGCGTTGTCGCCGTCGGTGTCCTTCTTGGTCGGGTCGGTACCGGCCTGCGCCTCTTCCTTGTCCGAAAGACCGTCGTTGTCGGAATCCTTATCCATGAAATCGGGTGTTTCGTCGGTGTCGCTGTTCATGCAGGGCTGGGAGGGACATTCCACGCTGTCAAGGAAGCCGTCGCCGTCGGAGTCGGTGTCGAGACAGTTGGGAACGCCGTCGAAATCCTTGTCGCTGCTTCCATCCACGCCGTTGGGTATGCCGTCCCCATCCTCGTCGCCGTTCGGATCGGTACACAGTTCGCTGACAAGATCGTCATCGGTCGCCGGATCGTCGGTCGCCGGGTCATCGCTCTGCGGATCGTCGCCGGCCGGTGTGTCATTGTCGGCCACCGCGAGTTCGTCGGTGCCGGGACCCTCCTCCTGCGGCGCGCAGGCAAAGAAAAGAAAAAGGCCCATGACCACGATAAGCATCTGACGCATGAGGTACCTCTCAGAACTGTGTCGTTAAGGACAGTATAGAGAAGGGGAAATAAAAGGCAATGCCGGCGTAAGGATTATTTTTTCTTTAGTCGGCGATCACCTTGACGGCGTACTGACGGGTGCGCGGCCCGTCCCAGTCAACGAGGTAGACCGCCTGCCAGGTACCGAGCGACGGCGCACCATCCTCGATGATGACGGTCAGCGAAGGGCCGAACAGAGATGATTTTATGTGGGCGTCGGAATTCCCCTCGGCATGACGGAACCCCGCCTCATGCGGGATGAGTTTCTCAAGGAAGGTCCCCATGTCGGTGGCCACATCGGGATCGGCGTTCTCGTTGATGGTCACCGCCGCGCTGGTGTGAAAAACATGGATGACGGCGATGCCGCTTTTGACGCCGCTTGACCGTATCGTCTCCTCGACGCTCTTAGTGATGTCGATGAATTCGGAACGGCGCGTACTTTTTACCGTGAATTTTTTCAGCATGACCGGTATCCCCCTCCCATTGTCCGCCGACCTACGCTGGCATTTTAACCAACCGGCCCATAAAAGTCCATTAAAGGTTTTCTCTCCCGCCGCTTGACTTTCTGTTCTCCATTATTATATAGGTAGGGAATTTAAGCGGTATGGTGAATGCAACTATCCGAAAACATTGCCGCCAATCCGGCGGAACTCAACGAGCGCGAAAAGGATATCCTTCGCTCCATCATCAATCTCTATTCCGATAGCGGAGAGCCGGTCGGTTCGCACCTCGTAAGCCGCCTCCTCGGCGATCTCTCTTCGGCCACGATCCGCAACATTTTCGCCAGCATCGAGGAAAAGGGGCTCATCCGCAAATCGCACTGCTCCTCGGGCCGCATACCGACCGACGCAGGACTCCGTTACTTCGTCGACAACATCCTGAAAGTGCGCAAGATCGCTGCCACCGACAAACAGCATATCGATGAACGGTCCGAGACGCTGCGCACCGATCTTCCCTCGCTGATGAGCGCCATTCCCGAAATGATATCGGAGCTTTCACACTACACCGGCTTTGTGCTGACCAAAGAGTCGCGGATGAAGACCATCCGTCACATCGACTTCGTCCCGGCGGGACCGCGCCGCGTACTCTGCATTCTGGTCGACAGCCTCGGCGGCATCTCGAACCGGGTGGTGGAACTTTCCGAAGAGCCCGCCCGCGACGAACTCGAGAAGCTCCGCAACTTCATCAACGCCCATCTGACCGATAAAACGCTCTTCGACATCAAGGGGCATTTCCTGCGGGAACTGCACACGCTCAAAGAGAAATACGAGCAGCTCCTTGACCGCATACTTCTGGCCGCACAGGAAACGGTCCACACCAGCACCAGCGGCGAGACCAACGTCTTCGACTACATTGGCGCCGCCGAGACGCGCCAGATAAAGATGCTCTTGGAGAACTTCCGGCGCAATCAGTTCTACCTCGACCTGTTCAACCGGGTCGCCGATTCACGCGATGTCCGCATCTTCATCGGGGCCGAATCGGACCTTTTCTGCACCGCCGAGTGCTCCGCGATCCTCAGCACCTACGAGATACCGGATGGCGAACTGATGGGGGTCGTCGGCGTGATCGGACCGCGGCGCATGAACTATGCCAAGATGATACCGATAATTGACTATACGCGGAATCTGCTTATATCTTCCACCGGCTTACGATGAGGAACTGGCTGATGAAGAAAGAGAAGAAAAAGAAACTGGCTCCCGACGGCGCTCCGATAGTGGAGCTCGACGAAACGACGGCGCCCAAGGGGCTGTCGCTGCAGGAGATGGCCGACGCGCTCGGCGCCCAGATGGAACAGGCCCGGGACGAACAGGACGAAGAGAGACCGGCACCCGCCCCCGCCGCCGCTAAAAGCTCCGGCACGCAAGCCTCGGAGAAGAAAGAGCCCGCACCGCAGGAAAAGAAGCCTGTCCCCGCCACCGACGAGGAAACGCAGAAGAAACTGCGCGAACTCGAAGAGACGGTCAAACAGCTCGTCGCCGAGAACCGCAATCAGAAAACGCGGCTTGAGAACGATTTCCGTATGAAACTCAAGTATTCGAACGAAGGATTCTTCCGCGAGTTCCTGCCGCTGAAGGACGATATCGAAAAGGCGCTGACCTTCGCCCCGCAGGAATGCGATGAGAAGACCGCCGCCTTCGTCAACGGGGTACGCCACCTCAACAGCGCCATCGACGCGGTCCTCAAACGCTACGGGGTCGAATCGTTCGGCACGGCCGGCGAGACCTTCGACCCGAACCTGCATCAGGCGATGCGGATGGTCGACATGACGGGAAAGAATGCCAACGAGATAACGGCGCAGTACCTCAAAGGCTGGCGCTATCAGGACCGGGTGCTCCGCCCCGCGATGGTCGAGGTCGCCTCGGGCAATCCATCGGCCGAAGAGAAAAAAGAACCGGCCGCCGTTGATAAACCGGCCGAAGAACCGAAAGAGATAACGACAGAAACTACCGATACGGAGGGATCCAATGGGTAAAGTGATCGGCATCGATCTGGGGACCACCAACTCGTGCGTCGCCATCATGGAAGGGGGCGACCCCAAGGTCATTGAGAACAGCGAAGGGGTGCGGACGACCCCGTCGATAGTCGCTTTCACCGATAAAGGTGAACGGCTGGTCGGCCAGCTTGCCAAACGGCAGGCGGTCACCAATCCGAAACGGACCCTCTACTCCGTCAAACGGCTCATCGGCCGCAAGGAGGAGGACGCTGAAGTGCATAAGATGAAGGAACATGCGCCCTTCGAGATCATCAAGGCGCCCAACGGCGACGCATGGGTCCGCGTCGACGGCAAGGAGTATTCGCCGCCGCAGATATCGGCGATGGTCCTGCAGAAAATGAAAGAGACGGCCGAAAGCTACCTCGGCGAACCGGTGACCGAAGCGGTCATCACCGTCCCCGCCTACTTCAACGACTCGCAGCGGCAGGCCACCAAAGATGCCGGCACCATCGCGGGGCTCAACGTCCTGCGCATCATCAACGAACCGACATCGGCGGCGCTCGCCTACGGCATCGACAAGAAGGGCAAGAACATGAAGATCGCCGTCTACGATCTGGGCGGCGGCACCTTCGATATCTCGATACTCGAACTGGGCGACGGCGTCTTCGAAGTGCTCGCGACCAACGGCGACACCTTTCTGGGCGGCGACGATTTCGACCAGCGCATCATCGAATGGCTGGTGGGCGAATTCAAGAAAGAGAGCGGCATCGACCTCGCGAAGGACGCCATGGCGCTCCAGCGGCTCAAAGAGGCTGCCGAGAAGGCGAAGCACGAACTGTCCAGCGCGATGGAAACGACCATCAACCTGCCGTTCATCACCGCCGACGCGACCGGCCCGAAGCACCTCAACATCACCCTGAGCCGCGCGAAACTCGAAAGCATCGTCGAGGATCTCGCCACCGGTACCATCGAACCGTGCAAGAAGGTGCTCAAGGATGCGAAGGTCTCGACCGGTGACATCAACGAGGTCATCCTTGTCGGCGGCATGACCCGCATGCCGATGATACAGCGCCTCGTAAAAGAATTCTTCGGCCGTGAACCGCACAAAGGGGTCAACCCCGACGAGGTCGTGGCGATCGGCGCGGCGATACAGGGCGGCGTCCTCAAAGGCGACGTCAAGGATGTCCTTCTGCTCGACGTTACCCCGCTGTCGCTCGGCATCGAGACGCTCGGCGGCGTCTTCACGCGGCTCATCCCGCGCAACACCACCATTCCCTCCAAGAAGACCGAGATATTCTCCACCGCGATGGACAACCAGCCGGCCGTTTCGGTCCGCGTTTTTCAGGGCGAACGTGAGATAGCGGTCGAGAACAAGATGCTCGGCGATTTCGACCTGCTCGACATCCCGCCGGCGCCCCGCGGCGTACCGAAGATCGAGGTCTCCTTCGACATCGACGCGAACGGCATCCTCAACGTCACGGCGAAGGATCTCGGCACCAGCAAGCAGAAGAACATCGTCATCAAGGCGGGCTCCGGCCTGACCGACGACGAGGTCCAGCGGATGATCAGCGAGGCCGAGAAATTCAAAGGCGAGGACGAGAAGCGCAAAGAACTCGTCGGCGTGCGCAACAACGCGGAACAGCTCATCTACTCGACCGAGAAATCGCTCAAGGAATACAGCGACAAGATAAGCGATGACGAAAAGCGCGACATCGAAGAGAAGATCATCGATCTGCGCAAGGGACTCGAAGGTAACGATCTGGAGAGCATCAAAGGCAAAACGCAGGCGCTGGGACAGAGCGCCTACAAGATCGCCGAAAAGATATACAAAAATGTCGGTCCCGACAACTCGGGGGCGACCGCCCCCTCGGATAGTGGAAAGAAGGACGACACCGTGGTCGACGCCGACTATAAACCTAAAAGCTAGGCCGCTGAACGATGTCCGACCTCTACCAAACACTCGGCGTTCAGCGCACGGCCTCTCCCGACGACATCAAAAAGGCATATCGTCAGCTCGCCGTCAAGCATCACCCTGATCGGAACAAAGGCGATAAGAGCTCCGAAGAGAAATTCAAGGAGATCAACCACGCCTACGAGATCCTTTCCGACCCCGAGAAGCGGAAACTGTACGACCAGTTCGGCGAAGACGGCGTCAAGGGAAATCCCTTTGGCGCCGGCGCCGGCGGCTTCGATTTCGGCGATTCCTTCGGCGATCTGGGCGACATCTTCGGTGAATTCTTCGGCGGCGGCGGAAGGCGACGGAGCGGCCGCTCGTCGGCCCGACAGGGAAGCGACCTACTGGTGAACATCCGCCTCTCCTTCGAAGAAGCCTACCGCGGCGTGAAGAAGGATATTCGCATCGCCCGGAGCGGTCAGTGCGCGAAATGCAACGGCACCGGCGCCGAATCGGGAACGGGACGCAAGACCTGTCCGACCTGTCAGGGACGCGGCGAGGTGCGCGTCTCGCACGGATTCTTCCAGATGGCACAGCCCTGCCCCAGCTGTCAGGGACAGGGAAGCATCGTCGAGAAGCCGTGCAAGCCGTGTCAGGGGACCGGCTACACCCGCGAGGACAAAGAACTCTCGGTGAACATCCCCGCCGGCATCGACACCGACCAGAAGATCCGCGTCACCGGTGAAGGGAACGCCGGATCGGGCGGCGGTCCGCGCGGCGATGTCTACCTCGCGGTACAGGTGACCGACCATCCCCTCTTCCACCGTGACGGCAATGACATCTATATCGAACTGCCGACTACCTACACCCAGCTCGTGCTCGGCGCCACCGTCGATGTCCCGACGATGGACGGCAAGGTCGATCTCAAGATACCGTCCGGCACGCAGCCCGACACCAAGATGCGGCTCCGCGAAAAGGGCTTTCCCTCGGTGCAAGGGCGCGGCCGCGGCGATCAGTATGTGATAGTACGGCTCGAAGTACCCAAGAACATCTCATCGAAACACAAGAAGCTCATAGAAGAGATACAGGCATTCGACAACGAACTCAAGGAACGTCCATTCCTCAAAGAATTCAGCGAGAAGGTCAAAAAGCTGTTTTCTTCATAATCATTCTTCTTGTATACTATTAATTTGACTTTCGACCTCTTTTTTGCTATGTTCTGTGCATCTGGGTGCTGGGGGGCGTGTGCCTCTTCGGCAGGTCAATCAGGGTAGTCGGGCCGCTATCCTAGAAGGGAAAAAGAGGTATTATCATGATCAAGGTGTTTTTTATCGGAGTACTGTTTGCCGCCTTCCTGCTTATCGGCTGTGCGAAAAGCGAAGCGCTCGATGTGAACAGTTTCCCGACCGAATGTCTCAAAAACTGCGCGCTGGGCTTTAACGGCTGCGTGTCGCTGTCGAAGTCGCCCGAGGCGAAGAAACAATGCGACAACTACTTCAACCGCTGCAAGAATGAATGCGAGGCGAAGGACAAGCCGGCCGCCGCTCCCGCTCCGGCACCCGAGGCCCCCGCGAAATAGGGCCCATCGCACCCTCGAAAAGTTGCTTTTTCCTCCGGCGAAGGGTAGACTCCGCCCGTTTGTGAATACCATTCCCAACGGAGGAATTCCATGTCCGTCATCATCGAAAAATTGGACGCCGCAGAGATCGAAAAACGGGGCATCAAGCGCTGGGCCATATGGGAAAAAGAGATTTCTCAGTTCCCGTGGTTCTACGACTCGCCGGAGATGTGCCTTTTTCTTGAAGGAGAAGTGGTCGTCACCGATAGCGACACCGGTAAAAAGTATGAGATAAAGAAAGGCGACTTCGTCACCTTCCCGGCCGAGATGGCCTGCACATGGGATGTGAAGCGGCCGGTCAAGAAACACTACCGGTTCGATTGATCGTATGGCAAAAGATCGTCTCCTGATAGCGGCGCTCGAAGAAGGGCGCATCATCATCCCCGATAACCGCTGCTATTTCCTAGTGCGGCGTGCGATGGTGAAGACCGGCAAAAATAACGCCCGGTACATCGACCTTGAACTGACCGACGGCACCGCGAACATCAACGGTAAGGTGTGGGAGGTCGCCGACGGGATCGAGAACACCACCGAAACGGGCAACATCATCAAGGTGATGAACGGCCGCGTCTCGAAATATCAGAACTCTCTGCAGGTGGTCATCGAAGGTGCCGCGCTGGTGCCGCCCGCCGAGATCGACTCCATTCCCGGCATCATCCCTGAATCGCCCCAGAGCGTCGATGCGCTCGTCGCACGGTGGCAACAGGCCAAAGGTCTGCTCGACCCGCTGCGGCGCGCCGTCATCGAAGAATTCGAGACATCGGGCCGCGTCTGGGAACTTTTCCGTTCCATCCCGGCCGGAAAAAGCATGCATCACAGCTACCGGCGCGGTCTGTGGGAACATTCGCTCAATGTCGCCGAGCTCTCCTACTCCATCGCCCAGCGCTACGAGAAACGCTACCCGGTCAACCGGATGAACATCCTTACCGGCGCACTCATTCACGATGTGGGCAAGATATTCGAGTTCCAGGTCAATGTGTCGACCTCCATCGTCGAGAAATACAGCGACCGCGGCCGGCTCCTCGGCCATGTTTATATGGGTGCCTCCTTTATCGAGAAGATCCTGAAAAAAGCGCTTCCCGACAATGCCGAGATGCAGATGGAGCTTCTGCACATCATGCTCTCGCACCACGGCGAGTACGAGTTCGGGTCGCCCAAGCGGCCCAAAACGATGGATGCGCTCATCGTCGCGATGGCCGACAACCTCGACGCGAACCTCGACGCCGTCCAGATCGGGATGCAGGGCGATATGGAGGAGAATTGGACCAAGCAGATATATTCGCTTCAGCGTCCGTTCTATAAAACCGCAGGCTCATACGAGGACTAACTTTTTTTGGAGGAGACCATGGGCAAGAAGATCAAGGTAGCCATCAACGGGTTCGGCCGCATCGGCAGAATGGTGTTCCGCATCGGTTACGGCCGCGAGGACATGGAATTCGTCACGATCAACGACCTCACCGACGCCAAGACGCTCGCCCACCTGCTCAAGTACGATTCGGTGGCGGGGACCTGGAACCATGAAGTGAAGGCGACCGAGACCGCCATCGTCGTCGACGGGAAAGAGATACCGGTCACCGCGATAAAGGACGGCGCCCAACTCAACTACAAAGACATCGATGTGGTCGTCGAATCGACCGGCAAATACGCCAAAAAAGATAAGGCCGAGATACTGCGTACGGCGGGCGCCAAGAAAGTGCTCATCAGCGCCCCGGCGAACGACTCCGACATCACGCTGGTCTACGGCGTCAACGACAAAGCCTATGACCCGGCGAAACACCATATCATCTCGAACGCCTCCTGCACCACCAACTGCTACGCGCCGGTCACCTATATCATCCACAAGCACTGGAAGATCAAGAAAGGCTTCATGACCACCATCCACTCCTACACCAACGACCAGCGCATCCTCGACCTCGAGCACAAGGACCTCCGCCGCGCCCGCGCCGGCGCTCTGTCGATGATCCCGACCACCACCGGCGCCGCCAAGGCGGTAGGACTGGTCATCCCCGAACTCAAGGGAAAGTTCGACGGCATATCGGTGCGCGTCCCGACGCCCAATGTGTCGCTGGTCGATGCGGTCTACGAACTGGAGAACCCTGTCACCAAGGAAGAGGTCAACGCCAAGTTCCGTGAATATGCGAACGGCGAGCTCAAGAACATCCTTGCCGTTTCCGACGAGGAATTGGTATCGAAGGATTTCAACGGCAACCCGCACAGCGGCATCGTCGACGCCCCCTACACACAGGTCATGGGCGGCAACCTGCTCAAGGTCCTCGCGTGGTACGACAACGAATGGGGCTACTCGAACCGCATGATCGACGTCATCACCAAAGTGCTCATGAAGTAGAACGGGGAGACAGATATGGCCATCAAATCGATCAAGGATCTCGCGATACGCGAGAAGCGGGTCTTCATCCGCACCGATTTCAACGTTCCGATGGATAAACAGGGCCGCATCACCGACACCACCCGCATCGAGGCGGCGATACCGACCATCCGCCACGCCATCGAACACAACGCGCGGGTCATCGTCGCGTCGCACTTCGGCCGTCCCGACGGCGAACGGAAGATGGAATATTCGATGGAACCGGTCGCGGCGAAACTCGCCGAGCTGATGGACATCGAGGTCATCTTCTTCGAGGACTGCATCGGCATGGGTGCCCAGCAGATGGTGCGCGACCTCAAGCCAGGACAGGTGCTCGTCCTTGAGAACCTCCGCTTCTACCCCGGCGAGGGCGACAACGACGGCGCCTTTGCGAAGGATCTCGCGAAACTCTGCGACATATACATCAACGACGCGTTCGGCGTATCGCACCGCAAGAATGCGTCGGTCCATGCCCTGCCGCTCCTGATGGAGACCAAAGGGATGGGCTTCCTGATGGAGAAGGAGATAACGGAACTGGGCAAACTGCTCCACTTCAAGCGCGGCGACGGCTTCACCGCCATCCTCGGCGGCGCGAAGGTCTCCGACAAGATCGGCATCATCCGGTCGCTCCTCGATTCGGTCGATGCACTCATAATCGGCGGCGCGATGGCTTACACGTTCCTCGCGGCCAAAGGGGTCAAACTCGGCAGTTCTCTGGTCGAAAAGGACAAGGTTGCCGTAGCGCTTGAGATCATCAAGGGGGCCGACGCCCGCAAGGTGAAACTCCTTCTGCCGGTCGACCATCTGGCCGCCACCGGCATCGACGCGACCGAGACCAAGGTCTTCGGCAATGACGACTTCGCCGACGGCTATCTCGGGTTCGACATCGGCCCGAAGACGATAAAACTGTACGCCGACGAAGTGGCGAAGGCGAAGACCATCTTCTGGAACGGCCCGATGGGGGTGTTCGAAAAGGATATCTTCGCGAAGGGGAGCATCGCACTGGCCCATGCGGTGGGCGACGCGACGGCCCACACCGTCACCGGCGGCGGCGACTCGGTGTCGATGATGAACAAGGCAGGCGTCGCCGATAAGATCGGCCACATCTCGACCGGCGGCGGCGCGAGTTTGGAATTCATCCGTGATAAAACACTTCCGGGCGTCGAGGCGCTCAAGGACTGACACTATGAAACAGACCAAGTACATCTTCTTCACCGGCGGCGTCATCAGTTCTCTGGGCAAGGGTATCGCATCGACCACCGTCGGCGCGCTCCTCGAAAGCCGCGGCATCACGGTGAACCTGCTCAAATTTGACCCCTACATCAACGTCGATCCCGGGACGATGAGCCCGTTCCAGCACGGCGAGGTCTTCGTGACCGACGACGGCGCCGAGACCGACCTCGATCTGGGCCACTACGAACGGTTCTGCAATATCACCGTCGGCCGCGGCAACAACTTCACCACCGGCCAGATCTACGACACGGTCATCACCAAGGAGCGTAAAGGGGAATACCTCGGCAAGACGGTGCAGGTCATCCCGCACATCACCAATGAGATCAAGTCGAAGATCACCCAGCTCGCCCCGACCGCCGACATCATACAGGTCGAGATCGGCGGCACGGTCGGCGACATCGAAAGTCTGCCGTTCCTTGAGGCGATCCGCCAGTTCGCCTACGATGTGGGGCGCGAAAATGTCCTCTATGTCCACCTGACGCTCATCCCCTACATCCGCAGTGCGGGCGAGTTCAAGACCAAGCCCACTCAGCACAGCGTCAAGGAACTGCGCGCCATCGGTATCCAGCCCGACATCCTCTTGTGCCGCTGCGAGACCGAGATGACCGACGATATGCGGGAGAAGATAGCGCTCTTTACCAACGTCAAAAAAGAGGCGGTCTTCTCGGCGGTCGACGTGAAGAACATCTACGAACTGCCGCTGGTCTATTCCCGTCAGGGGGTCGACGAGATCATCGCGAAATACCTCAACATCTGGTCGCGCTCGGCCGGTCTTAAAAAATGGGAGACCATCTGCGAACGGATAAACAACCCGAAGGGGACCGTCCGGATCGCGGTGGTCGGCAAGTATGTCGACCTCAAGGAATCCTACAAATCGCTCAATGAGGCGCTCCATCACGGCGGCATCGAGAACTCCCACCGCGTCGAGCTCAACTACATTGATTCTGAGAAGCTCGAAAAAGGCGAGATCGCGGTCGAAGAACTCGGGAAATGCGACGGCATCCTCGTCCCCGGCGGCTTCGGCAACCGCGGCATCGAGGGGAAGATCCTGGCGGCCCGCTACGCCCGCGAGCACAAGATCCCCTACTTCGGCATCTGCCTCGGCATGCAGATCGCGACCATCGAGTTCGCGCGCCATGTCTGCGGCATGGAGGGTGCCCACTCGACCGAGTTCGACAAGAACACGAAATACCCGGTCATCGATCTCATGGAGGGTCAGAAGGGGCTCAAAGCGCTCGGCGGCACCATGCGGCTCGGCGCCTACACCTGCGCCGTGGAGCCGGGAACGCTCGCCCACGCCGCCTACAAGTCGGAAACGATCAGCGAACGGCACCGCCACCGGCTCGAATTCAATTCACAGTTCGAGAAGGAGCTGACCGCCAAAGGACTCAAGATAACGGGCCGCGACAAGGAAACGGGTCTGGTCGAGATGGTCGAGCTTCCGGGACACCCCTACTTCCTCGGCTGTCAGTTCCACCCCGAATTCAAATCGAAGCCGTTCCAGCCCCATCCGCTCTTTTCCGCCTTTGTGGCCGCATCGATAAAGAATAAGGAGCATCATGGCTGACAACAAGGCGCCGCTGAACATGGAAGGACAGTCGGCGGTTCCCGGCGGCCGCGGACCGACGCAACTCCGTCTGCGCGCCTTCGAACCGCGCCGCAAGAAACGGATGACGGCCAACAGCGAACTGCGGGCGTTCCTGTTCATCCTGATGCTGGTCCTTTCACTGATGATAGCGGCTCTGTCGCTCACCAGCGATCCGGTGGGCGTTCTGTTGAAATTCCTCGGACCGGTATTGCCCTGAATTTTCTTTGAAAATGCTGAAACGCCACGCTACTTCGCGGCGCGAAGTCTCCTGAGAAGCGCCGGACGTTCGGCGGCGGGACGGGAGAAGAAGGCGTTCCCCGCGACGAGTATGTCGGCGCCCAGCCCGATCACTTCGGGGGCGGTCTGTTCGTTGACGCCGCCGTCGACCGATATCTCGAAGGGGAGTTTATGCTTCGCGCGGAACGCGGCGATATCGCGTATCTTCGCCGCCGCCGCCGGGATGTACTTCTGCGCCCCGAAACCGGGATTGACCGTCATCACCAGCACGAGGTCCATCAGATCGGCCACCGACGGCAGCCAGTCGAGCCCGGTGTGGGGATTGAGCGATACCCCCGCCTTGCAGCCGATGGCCCGTATCTGCTGAAGCGTCCGGTGGAGGTGCCGTTCGGTCTCGACATGGACCGTTATCCAGTCGCTTCCGGCATCTTTGAACGCCTGCAGGAACTGACCCGGTTCTTCTATCATCAGGTGGGCGTCGAGCGGCAGTTTGGTGAGCGCCCGTATCTGCTTGACGACGAACGGGCCGAAGGTGATGTTCGGGACGAAGTGGCCGTCCATGATGTCGAGATGGACGATATCGGCGCCGCTCTCCTCGATGGAGCGGATCTCGTCGGCAAGATGCGTGAAATCGGCCGAAAGTATCGACGGAGCGATCTTCACCATGGGCAACTCCCTATCAAAGTCGCTCGATTATAGCATCACCGACGGACAAGGCAATAAAAGGTGGCAGTTGCTCACTCCCGCACACAATGAAGGCCATAGTCATCTGACGACGCACTGAAAATCATATGTTTTGCCATAGAGGGACTATTCTCTCCCGTAGAAAACCAGATACTATACCTAGAACTCCACCAAGCCGCACCAGGCCACGTATCTGGAAAAGAACTGGCTGGAGCAAAACGAGAATAATCCACCAAACTTCTCAACTCGTTCAACTCCGGAAGTTGCCAATCGTTATACCAGCTATAACCGAGTTTTCCACAGTAGCTTTGAGCTTGCTCTTTCTGCACTGTATAGGGCGCAGAATCTTTTGTCCAAGAAAGCCCGCTCCAATTATCGATAACGACAATATGCCCCGGGGGACTTGTTTCTTCGGTGAATCTCGTATCTGTCCGTGGCTCCGGCTTTAACAAGCGCCTCACACACCGAACTTTTACAGCATTGCTCGCCTCAGGGATGCATTGCGTCAAACCATTGGTAAAATATATGACCCATGCCGTGTTGCCGCTACCCGACCATTTTGCGGAGGTCCAAAAGGGATAATTGTCCCAATAAATATAATCGTCAACTTTAAAAACAGCGTAGAAGGCTGGGGCATTTTTGCTGTAATCGATAATTGATGCTAATTCATGCGGTGTGGGCACAACCCAATCATCATAGCCCGCATATTTCAACTCAGCACAATAGGAAAATGCCTCTTCTCGTGTACATGCATTGCCGCCACCGATACCGTCATATTGAACGGTACATCCCTTATAGAATGGCGGCAACATCTGCTGCCACACCAATCCGGTGACCGCATCGGTGGCAATCTTTTCACCATTGCCTTGAGGGTCACTGATTGAAAAATCATTGTCACGCCCCGTGTCGGCGATCAC
>Ga0074195_1002478_pt1 | contig 20475 bp, 14 predicted proteins | sample EPASupsiteHSE623_FD_64525 | JGI IMG/M metagenome (GOLD analysis project Ga0074195, IMG submission 64525) | Bioremediated contaminated groundwater from EPA Superfund site, New Mexico - Sample HSE6-23 | ecosystem: Environmental > Aquatic > Deep subsurface > Groundwater > Contaminated ...
TGTAGTTTTGATGAGGGAAAATACGATCTCGATGCTGTTCAGGGAAAAAATATAATATCATCTATAGATGCAGAACTTCAAAGTTACGGAGAATCTCTGATGATCAACAAGGTAGGCAGCCTTGTAGCAATTGAGCCATCATCCGGAGAGATACTCACTCTGGTCTCCAGCCCTGGAATTGATGTGAATAAACTCGCCACAATCAACAAGTATTACAGTGAACTTGTAAACGACCCTCTCAAGCCTATGTTCAACAGGGCGGTGATGTCGCCTTACCCTCCCGGTTCGGTATTCAAGCTGGTTAATGGTCTGGTTGCACTGCAGGAAGGCGTTCTTGATACACTTGTGCGATATCCGTGCAGCATGGGTTTCCATATCGGAAGAGGTGTTGCTTGCCACGCACATCCGTCACCACTGAGCCTTACCGGGGCAATAATGATGTCCTGCAACTCATACTTCTGCTACGCCTTCAGAAAAATAATGGATAACCCTGCTTATCCCAATGTGGCTGCAGCTTTCAACAGCTGGAAAGAGAAGGTGGAGAGTCTAGGATTCGGGTTAAAGCTGGGAACAGATTTTCCGTCGGAACAGGCTGGGATTCTTCCTACTACAGATGTTTACAACAAAATTCACGGCAAGAACAGATGGAGCTCTCTGTCAATAATTTCTCTGGCAATAGGTCAGGGAGAGATTGGAACTACGCCTCTTCATCTTGCAAACTTTGCCGCAACAATAGCCAACAGGGGTTTCTTTTATACTCCGCATATAATAAAGGGGGCCGAGGATACTGTAATAAATGCAGATTTCTCCAAAAAACACTATGCAAAGATTGACGTGCAAAACTTCAAAAAGGTCATTCATGGCATGTATCTGGCTGTCAACTCGGCACCGGGCTCGGGTGCCACTGCAAGAATTGCAGCCGTACCTGGTCTTGAAATTTGCGGCAAGACCGGGACGGCCCAAAATCCTCATGGCAAGGACCACTCTGTTTTTATATGCTTTGCACCCAAGGATAATCCAAAGATTGCAGTAGCTGCATATATAGAAAATGCAGGTTTCGGAGCAACATGGGCGGCACCTATAGCTTCGCTGTTGGTTGAAAAGTACCTTAACAAAAAAGTGGAACGAAAAGATCTCGAGGTCTATATACTCACAGGAAACACTATGATAAATGTTTTGAAATGACAGCAGGCATAAAATACAAGAAACTTGACTGGCCGCTTATAGCCACATATTTGATGCTGGTGATAATTGGTTGGATAAGTGTTTTTTCCTCTGTTTACGACCCCGAGCATGCAGGAATATTTGACTTGTCGCAAAGATACGGGATGCAGTTCCTTTGGATAATCTCGTCTCTTGGAATTGCAGTGCTTATTCTTTTTGTAATAAATCCAAAGTTGTACAATGTAACAGCATGGTTCATCTATGCTATCAGCATACTTTTCCTTATTGCCGTTTTGATTGCCGGGGTTGAGATAAACGGATCAAAATCATGGTTTATGCTGGGACCATTCCGATTTCAGCCTGCAGAATTTTCAAAAATTGCAACTTCGCTTGCTCTTGCGGCTCTTATGAGCACATATAACTTCCAGTTCAAATCTTTAGGGGCCCTGGGAAGGATAGCTGTAACCATACTTGTTCCTATGGCTATGATTGTTCTGGAGAAAGAGACTGGCTCTGCGCTTGTTTATGCCGGCTTCATTTTCATGCTTTACAGGGAGGGACTTAACGGATGGTACCTTGTCTTTGGAATCCTTGCCATAATGCTCTTTCTGATAACACTTTCTTTCTCTTCCTATGTGGCCATAATCTGCCTGTTTACAATTCTGGTTATTGCCCGGGCACTATTGACACATCAGGTTATCCGACATGGACTCTTTCTTTTGTTTTACATACCTCTACTTATATTTTCGAGAAAATTGGGTGAGCTCTCTCTTCTTGACTCAATTGTCCACTTTTCTGAGACTGCATGGCTGGCACTGTTTATTATCCCTCCCGTTATATATCATGTTATAAGTGCATTAAAGCAGAAAATATCTCATCTCTGGTATATTCTGCTGTGCTTTATTGTCTCTTTTGCAATGATATTCTCAGTTGACTTCTTTTTCGAAAAGGTGCTTCAGGACCACCAGCGTGCAAGGATTGAGAACCTTCTGGGTATACATGTAGATCTTAAGGGAGCTGGCTACAATGTACATCAGTCTAAGATTGCCATAGGGTCCGGTGGTTTTTCAGGCAAAGGTTTTTTGCAGGGGACACAGACTAAGTTCAACTTCGTCCCCGAACAGAGTACCGACTTTATCTTTTGTACGGTTGGTGAAGAGTGGGGGTTCATTGGTTCGGCATTCGTTGTGTTCCTCTACTGTTTCATGATAATAAGAATTGTAAACCTCTCAGAAAAACAGAAGGATGCATTTGCCAGGGTATATGGTTACTGCCTTGCCTCAATTATATTCCTTCATTTTTTCGTGAATATTGGAATGACTATCGGGCTCATGCCTGTAATAGGAATCCCCCTGCCCTTTGTGAGCTACGGGGGATCATCTCTATGGAGCTTTACTATTTTCCTTTTTATTTTTATCCGTTTAGATCTAGAGCGCTGGAAATAGTATCATCTGAGGTCAGAAAATCAACATCTGCCTTAAGATAGATCATCAGGGTTCCCTTTGCCAGTTTTTCACCCTCTTTTACCAGAATCTTATCTACTGTTCCATCAAAAGGAGCCCTGATTATATTCTGCATTTTCATTGCTTCATATACCATTATTTTATCGCCCTTTTCAACGTGATCACCTACCTTAACCATAATTTCGGTAACGGTCCCAGGGATAATTGAGAAAATCTCCTGCAAATCGGGTCTTTTCCACACTTTACGGTTACGTACCTTTTTTGTAAGGTTCGTTTTATATATCCTTGCACCGGGAAAGATCTGAAGGGTCTCCATCATTTCCAAATCGACCAGTGGTACGGTATTAATATTCTTTTTCATCTCAGTTGGTTTAATTGTTAAAACGGTGGAAGGCCATGCTTTTTGTTGGGCCTCTTTACTGTTTTGTTTTCAGAGACTTCAAATGCGTGAATAATGTATTTTCTGGTATCCTTAGGATCAATTACAGAATCTATGTACCCTTTAGCCGCAGCAACATAAGGATTGGCAAACTTTTGTTTGTACTCCTCAACTTTCTCCTTGCGCATTGCATCCGGGTCGGCAGCCTCTGTAATCTCCTTTCTGAAGATAATGTTTGCAGCTCCTTCAGGTCCCATAACGGCAATTTCTGCCATTGGCCATGCAAATACAAAGTCTGCCCTTAGGTGACGTGAGTTCATTGCAATATATCCACCGCCATATGCCTTTCTGAGTATAACAGTAACCTTTGGTACAGTTGCTTCGCTATACGCATATAGAAGCTTTGCACCATGCCTTATAACTCCTGCATGCTCCTGGTCAACTCCCGGCAGATATCCGGGCATGTCTTCCAATGTAACAATAGGGATATTGAAGGCATCACAGAAACGGATGAATCTTGCTGCTTTGTCGGAAGAGTCACAATCGAGCACACCTGCCAGTACAAGTGGCTGATTGGCAACAAAAGCAACGTTCCTTCCGTCTATCCTTCCGAATCCTACAACAATGTTTGCGGCCCACAGTTCCTGGCTCTCAAAAAACAGAGAATCATCTGTAAGTGCCTTTATAACATCCCTTACGTCGTAAGGATTAGTAGGATCTTCCGGCACAATCTTGTCTATCTTGTATTGTTTCTCCGGTTCTTTTGTCTTTAATTTAGCATGTTTGCACTCATTGTTAGCCGGAATATAATCCAGCAGAGTCTTTATCTGCTCGAAGCACTCAATCTCACTGTTTGCAAAGAAGTGTGCATTACCTGTAATCTCGCTGTGCACCCTTGCTCCGCCAAGCGACTCCATGTCTATCTCCTCACCAAGGACCGATTTAATAACCTCAGGGCCGGTAATGAACATCTTAGAAATCTTGTCTACAACAAACACATAGTCTGTGAGAGCAGGTGAGTATACCGCTCCTCCTGCACACGGACCCAGAATTACAGATATCTGAGGGATGACACCGCTTGCCATTGTGTTTCTGAAGAAGATCTCTCCATAGCCGGCAAGAGAATTAACCCCCTCCTGAATACGTGCGCCACCTGAGTCGTTTATGCCAATAAGTGGTATACGCATTCTAAGTGCATAGTCCATGATTTTTGTAATTTTTCTGGCATGCATCATTCCGAGGGAACCTCCTGCAACAGTAAAGTCCTGCGCATAAATAGCTATCGGTTTGCCTTTGATAGTGCCCGTTCCAATTACAACCCCGTCACCTGCGAGGTCCTTGCCCTCCATGCCGAAACCTCTGGCTTCGTGCTCAATAAAGAGGTCATACTCATAAAATGATCCTTCATCAAGAAGGTGATTGATCCTTTCCCGCGCCGGAAGCTTACCCATGGCTATCTGCTTTGCAATGGCGGTTGCACCGCCTCCTTGTTCTGCTTTAGCTTTCCGTTCCTGCAATTCGGAAATTTTTCTACTTAATAAACTCATTAGATTTTTGTTTTAGTCTCACAAAAATATGAAAATAATTTAATTCGCAAATTTTAGGAAATATTCACTACATTTGCACTTCTAATTGCTATTAACAATCTAATAAATAACACAATATGTCACTTTCTTTTGTTGATCGCCACAACGGCCCAAGGGAGCACGATATCAAGGATATGCTCGCATTTATTGGCGCAAAAAGCTTGGATGAGCTTGTAAAACAAACAGTTCCTCAAGATATTCTTCTTGACGGGCCCCTTGCTTTAGAAGATGCAATAAGCGAATATGAATATCTTGCTAAATTGAAGGCAATGGCTTCTAACAACAAGAATTTCCGCTCTTTAATAGGTCAGGGTTTTTATGGCACAGCTACACTTCCGGTAATTGTCCGCAACATATTCGAAAATCCAAGCTGGTACACTTCATACACTCCGTATCAGGCAGAAATATCACAAGGTCGCCTGGAGGCTCTTTTGAATTTCCAGACAATGGTTTCTGACCTTACCGGGTTTAAAATGGCCAACTGTTCTATGCTAGACGATTCCACAGCAGCCGGAGAGGCTGTACGCATGATGTACGAGCTTCGTTCACGCGATGCAGTCAAAGCCGGAAAAAACAAGGTGATTATTGATTCAAACATATTCCCGCAGGTTCTTGCCGTTATCCAGACACGCTCAGAAGTTCTTGGTATTGAGGTTGTAGTTGCCGGTTTTGACACAGTTGAATTTGACGATAAATGTTTTGGCGCAGTATTACAGTATCCTGCTGCAAACGGCGAGGTACGTGACTACTCTTCTTTCTGTGAAAAGGCGCACTCTAAAGGTATTCTTGTAACAGCTGTAACCGACCTTCTTGCGCTTGCTCTTATAAAGGAGCCTGCTGCATGGGGAGCAGACATTGCTGTTGGGACAGCACAAAGGTTTGGCCTTCCTATGGGATTTGGCGGCCCTACTGCAGGGTTCATGGCAACACGCGACGAGTACAAGCGCAACATGCCGGGCAGGATTATTGGTGTTTCTGTGGACAGACTGGGCAAACCGGCTCTTCGCATGGCACTTCAGACAAGGGAACAACATATCAAACGCGAAAAAGCTACTTCAAATATCTGTACCGCAACTGCTCTTATGGCCTCAATGACCGGAATGTATGCAGCTTATCATGGACCGGAAGGCATTAAATCGATTGCCTCAAATGCTCATGCATATGCAGGTGCTGTTGCCGGAGAACTCAAGAAAGCCGGATTCAAGCTTGCTGCAGAAAATTTCTTCGACACAATAGAGATTAGCGGCGTGAATGCAGAAGAGATCAAAAACAAGGCAGAAGCTAAAGGATTAAACTTCTTTTATCCTTGCAGCAAATCTGTACGCATTAGTTTTGATGAACTATCATCATGTAAGGAGGCTACAACAATCCTTGAGATATTTGGTCTTAAGAACGTTCCGTGTCCTGGAGCTCCAAAAGGGGAGATCTTCATGGCCCGCACAAGTTCATATCTCACTGCAGATGTGTTCAACAAATACCACTCTGAGACTGAGATGATGAGATACCTGAAAAAGCTGGAGAGAAGGGATATTTCACTTACTCACTCAATGATTCCGCTTGGATCATGCACAATGAAGCTGAATGCCGCAGTTGAAATGTTGCCTCTTAGCTGGAGCGAGTTCACAAATGTCCACCCTTTTGCTCCTCTCGATCAGGTGGACGGTTACATGCAGCTTATACACGAAGTTGAAAACGACCTCTCTGTAATTACAGGTTTCGATGCTTGTTCACTTCAGCCAAACTCTGGTGCCGCAGGTGAGTATGCCGGTCTTATGACTATTCGTGCATACCATATAGACAAAGGCAACCTTGAGAGAAACGTAGTTCTGATACCTACCTCTGCACACGGCACTAACCCTGCATCTGCGGCTATGGCAGGAATGGAAATCGTGCTTGTTTCCTGCGACGAAAAAGGAAACATAAACGTAGATGAGTTCCGTCAGAAAGCTGAACAATATAAAGAGCGTCTCTCTTGCACTATGATCACATACCCTTCTACGCACGGAGTTTTCGAGGTCAAGATCCGCGAGATGGTGAAAATCATACACGATAACGGAGGTCTTGTATACATAGACGGTGCAAACATGAACGCACAGGTTGGTCTTACTAACCCAGGTGTTATTGGTGCCGACGTTTGCCACCTTAACCTTCACAAGACTTTTGCAATCCCTCACGGTGGTGGTGGTCCGGGCATAGGCCCTATCTGTGTTACCAAAGAGCTTGCTCCATACCTCCCTTGTCACCCTTACTTGTGCAATTGCGAAAAGAAAGGGGTTTCTGCGGTAAGTTCGGCTCCTTATGGTTATCCGTCTGCACTGCCTGTTACTCATGCATACGTTAAGCTACTAGGCCCGGACGGTCTTAAAAAAGCCACAGAAGTTGCAATTCTTAACGCAAACTACATGTCGGCTAAACTTGCTCAAAATGGCTTCAAAACCCTTTATACCGGTAGCATGGGAAGAGTTGCCCACGAGTGTATAATTGATGTGAGACACTTTAAGGCTGAATATGGCGTAGATGCCGGCGATCTGGCGAAACGTCTGATGGACTTCGGGTTCCACGCACCTACCCTCTCTTTCCCTGTTCACGAAACCCTTATGATTGAGCCTACCGAGAGCGAACCTAAGGCAGAGATGGACCGATTTATTGATGCTATGATCTCTATAAAGAGTGAGTGCGAAGCCATAAAGGCCGGTACAATGGACAAGGACGATAACCCTCTAAAAAACGCCCCTCACACAGCTCTTGAGGTGACAGGCAATGAATGGAGCCACCCATATAGCCGCGAACAGGCAGCCTACCCTCTTGAGTGGATAAAGGACAACAAGTTCTGGCCACATGTTACCCGCGTAGACAACGGCTTCGGCGACAGGAACCTGATGTGCAGCTGCGAAGGCTGGAAATAGTCTCCGCCGCAGTAAGTGGTAACCACCTGTTAATATGTAAATTATAAAGCGCGAAATTTTCACATGAAAATTTCGCGCTTTGCAATTATATTACCCAACTAACGAAAAAAATTAACAAAACGATATATCCTAAATACTTAGAGATATTATCTAACCTTTTTTGTAAATCACTCTTCAATAAACAGATAACCCTTAATGGTACCTGAAGGACAAAATATATTGCTAATGAAAAACCGGCAACGTTTAAATTGGATGCATTAACCCAATTTCCTTTTGCAATTTCACAAAATGCTCTTATAGTTCCGCAAACAGGACATTCAACCCCCGTCAATTTGTCGAAAAGGCAAAAATGAGGTAATAAATTCAAAAAAGTCATCAGATGATTTTTAAAAGCAATAAAAATTGTAATAATCAAAAGATTACTTATAAGAATATTGATGTCCCTGAGCTTCAAATAATCATCAGAAAAACATCTAATTAACCATCGCGGTATAAATGATATTTCCACTGGTGCTAATTATAAATTCTATGTTATTAAACCTGCCAGGTGTGTCCGCATTTTTGACAAGTTGTAGGGTTTCTATCGGCCAGTAATGCTAATAAACCCAGTGGGAAAAAGCAAATTGCAACTATTATTTGCCATGCCTTGTAACCACCCCTTTTTGTCATTTCACTACATTTTGGACAAGATATGTTAGCCATAATTCTATTTATTTAATTATTAATACCTTGGAGTCTTTGATTGTCACGAGAAATTTCAACTCACTTGTAATAATTTACGGGTCCCTTATATGAAGCATAATGTCAATGATATTTATTGTGTGTGTTTTATATCATTCATGACCGAATCACCAACAGAGGAGAGATAATCTGTCAATTCGACCAACAAAACAGAGTGTTCATTTTCAGGAAGTTCCGCTAAAATTCCCTTGGCTATATGAAAATGCAGATTTGCCTCAGTTGCACAACGTTGTATGCTCCCGGACTTTTGAAGTATCCTAATTATTTCATGTTTGTTTTTTTCAGAAATATCTTTTTTTGAATTAAAAATTTGATTTAATTTTTCTTTATCCCCCGATGTAGAATATTTTTCAGCGAAAATAATTGGCAGCGTTTTAACTCCGAACTTAATATCCTGAAAATTGTGTTCACCCGATATCTCTTTTGTAAAAGCGAAGTCACGCAGGTCATCTATAATCTGATAAGCAACTCCTATATGATGACCAAATTGCTTTAACGACTCAGAAAATATGGAAGTATAGCTACCAATCTTAGAGCCAACATAGCACGCCAATGAGAAGAGGCTTGCTGTTTTATTCTCTACAATCTGATAGTAACAAAGAATTTCATTTTCATTGGTATCCGGGTTTTCGTTTAAATTATTTTGCTGTACTTCTCCCAATACCAGCTTTGAGATATTGTCCAGAAAACAATACAAAATATCATAATCTAATATGTGTTCTGCCTGATAAACTAATTGATAGCAATTTTTTAATGATTGAGCAATTAAATAATCACCCATTAAAACTGCAAAACGATTTCCTCTTAAACTGTTAAGGGTTGCCTTGTTCCTTCTGGAAAATGAATTATCAAGGACATCATCGTGAACAAGAGAGCTCATTTGAATTAACTCCAAAATTGCGGCTGCTTTAGCAGTATCGTCCAGGAAATATTGTTCCTTCCCATTTTTCCCCTTATTTGCCAGATTGGAATATTTACTACACAAGGTTAAAAATATTGGGCGCAACATTTTTCCTTTGTTGTTAACTATATGCTCTATTGATTTATTAGCTGGTTTGTCTTTGGAGTTTGAAAATGAATTTATATATCTCTGTGTTAAATCAAGTTCTGTTTTTAACAAACTTTGAAAATAAGTTATGTCCCTTGCCATTTCCATTAAACTAAAGTGTCGTTATAGGATGTTGGCAACCCAAACCCGGACGTAAAGCCGATCCCAAATTTAAACGGTTTTACTCTCTTGTTTTGGGCACTTACAGATTGTGTAAATACAATTAACGCAGCTAATAAAAAAAACTTTGATTTCATAAAAAGATAATTTTTTGTTAAATAGGAATAATGTGTCTAAGACGATTATATTAATGGCAACTAGTCCTTTACGCACCTTACAGAGAGACCGTTTCGCATAGAGAACCTTACAGATGTAACAACGTTTTCATCAAACTGCATTCTCCAGCAATAACCATCTGTGTCATTGTAAGAATTCCTTGTCCACCAAATAGTTTTATATCCTGTATTCCAGAATTCTCCTTCGAACCCAAACCACCAGTCGAAAACCATATAACCGGAAGGGACAGCGTTAAAGCCGCTGGCATTGTTACCGGTCTGAATATTGCCTACAGCACCAGAAACTGTACTATTGGCCCAGACACCCGTTTTTGACGCCATTGCCTTTGCTCCGTTGCTATAATGGCTATTAATATATTCAACCATGGTTGTCCATTCATAATTGGACGGTAAGTGCCAGCCATATGGGCACACACCTCTTGAATCTGATGCTGCATATAAAGTATACAATCTTCCATAAGTTGAAACATAAGCTTCAACACCACTACAAGGCCACTGAAATACAGGAGTATAGAGATGTGGTATATCCAAAAACAATTCATTGGTGGTGGTCCCGATAATAGAACCATTCCTGAATCTTGTAGTCTTAAGATTTTCTGCCATCCAGATTTGATTGCCAAGGTTAACTGTTGAATATACATTGCCATCTATATCGGTAACTGTTAAGACAACCGTTTTAAATGTAACCTCACTACCATAAGCAGTTCCCGCACTATTTGTTGCATAGGCTCTCACATAATAAGTTACTCCAAGTGTCAATCCTGTAATAGAACTTGAAAAACTCCCGGTTCCTGTGCCATCGGTGGTCTTATTATTTGCAATCGTTGGATTTGGGCTGGTACTCCAACATACACCCCTGGCAGTTACTTCTGCCCCCCCATCATTAGAAATATTACCACCTCCTACAGCTGCTTTTGCCGAAATCGAACTAATTGCATTTGTGCTTATTGTTGGTAAATTGGCGAGGGTAGTAGCAGTAACTTGATTTCCATAAGCTGTGCCGATACTATTTGTAGAATAAGCCCTTACATAATATGTAGACCCCGGAGTCAGTCCGGTAATGGAACTGCTGAAAGTTCCTGCCGATGTTCCATCATTGGTCTTACTATTCAATATGGTTGGATACTGAGATGTGCTCCAGCAGACCCCTCGTGCAGATATAGCAGCCCCACCATCACTTATTATGTTGCCACCTCCGGTAGCTGTGGTAGTTGTGATTGCTGAAAGCGAAGTTGTAGTAATTGTAGGAAGAATTGCAGTTGTGCTAAAACTCACCTGTGTTCCGTAAGCCGTGCCTACACTATTTGTCGCATACGCTCTTACATAATATGTGGCTCCTGGTGTTAATCCAGTAATTGCACTGATAAAGGTTCCAGTCCCGGTTCCATCGTTGGTTTTAAAATCTGATATTGTAGGATTCTGGGTTGTGTTCCAACAAACACCACGAGCAGTTACCGGGGCTCCGCCATCTATTGTGATAGTTCCACCACTAGAGGCGTTTGTAGAAGTAATATTGGTTAAGGTAGTTGTTGAAACCTTAGGAATAACTTTAGGGGGGTCTTTCTTGCAGCTAGGGATAATAATCAAAAACAATGATGATATTACTAATAAGAATTTGCTAAAATTGTTTTTCATAAGGAAATTATTTAAAGTCGGCTTGAATTGGAAAGAACATTGCAAACAAAACCAAGAAGGAGACAAAAAAGGTAACAGAACAATTTGCCTGCTAAGACCCGAAAAACTTTAAGTTTTAGCCGAAAATCATTGACAAATCCGTAGTTGAAACTGTCTGAAATATTGTTCAACTTTGATTTCAAGCAGGGCAGCATTATTTCTATTTTTTCCCAAATTTGTAGCCTACCGAAATACCTATAACGTTATTTTTTAACTTAGTGTTATGAGCAGTATAGGGAGATAAATTTGCTAAGCCAATGCCATATTGAAGAACAATTGTTATATCTTTAATTTCTACTCCGCCACCAATATTTAACCCAAAATCATGTGGTTTGATGTCATCTCCACTATCATCGCTACCTATTTTTATTTTTTGTTCCTTTTCATCTCCATAATAACCTAAAACAGCCTCGCTTGCCTTCCATTTACCTGATATAGCATAGCCCAGATAAGGTCCTGCTTTAATCAAAATTTTTGCACCACCTATATCAATTTTATAAATGGCGTTAATCGGAATTTCCAAATAATTCATATTAAATGATAGTACATCACCGTCTTCCTCGAACTTATAACCTTTTGTAGAAAGCAAAAGTCCAGGTTCTACTGCAAATTTTTCTGAAAATGAAAACTCAGCAGTTGCACCCATGTGAAAACCTATTATAGTCTTGGGAGCTAAATCATAGAATTGATATTCATCCGGATCATTAATAACCATATTTGCAAGGTTTAATCCTCCTTTTACTCCAAATCTTATTTGCGCAAAAGATTCCATCGTCATTGTCAAAGCAATAACAAAAAATAATAATTTCATTAAATTCTTCATCTTTTCTAATTTAGTTTTTCCTACTCATATGGCTTTTCAGTAACGCCCCATTTTTTGAGTGGATCTGGATTCCACGGTTTTGTGCAGTATGGTAGCTACTTTATCATTGTTTTGTAAAAACGTAGAGCTCCCCGTCTTCTACAAAAGTTATTGTTTTTTTGTCGATTGTTCCGGTAACAGCTTCCCCGGTGTTTATTGTTATCGTACTTCCTTCTATGTAATATATCCCTTCTCCATCTTTTTCCAGAGGGCTGCCGTAGGGTTTATACCAGAATTCCAGTGTTGTTTTTGATTTAAACTTTAATAGCGTATACTCATCCCAATCATTGTCAGGGAATGTATATTTCCACGTTGTACCGGTGAGATCCCCCGAATTTGGCACTCCGTCTTTATTACAAGATGACAGAACGGCTATTCCAAAAAAAAATGTAAGAAGTAAAAAGTGTTTCATGATATAAAGAAATTTATGATTTATAATTAGTACCATTATTTCAATAATTGCAACAATCAGGCATCCATCTCTTTTCCACCTCTCTTAAGAGCCATGGCACGAATCTGTTTCGCCAGCTCACTTTTTGTTCTGTTTCGAAGTGCATTTGTAACAGTAACCCTGCTTACCGAAAAAATCTCGGACAATTTTGTGACTTCGGAATATTCTACCAGTACCTTCGCCATTTTTTAGTCTTTATTTTTTATCTTTACAATTGTAAAGGTAGTGCAATATTAAGCAATATATCTCGCTTATACAAATTTTTTATGCAAAATAAATCGCTCATCAAATCAAACACCCTTGAATTCATAACCCACAGGGGCATAAGTAAGTATCAGTTTTATAAGGAAACTGGCATTACGCGCGGGGTTTTGGACCAAAATAATGGAATGAGCGAAGAGAATATTGCAAGAATTCTCGCCCAATATTCTGACATTAACACAGAATGGCTTATTACCGGCAAGGGAGAAATGTATAAAAGCAGTAATGATACAGCCCCAGCCCAAAGGTTAAAATTAACCGGGTATCCTTTAGTTACCCAGGATGCTGTTGCGGGCCTTGGAAATGGCCAATTTCTGGTTTCCGATGGAGATGTGATTGACTACTATAATATTCCTAAATATAAAAATATCAGAATCGATTTTTTAACAGAAGTATATGGCTCATCTATGTATCCCAAGTATAGCAGTGGAGATATTGTTGCCTGTAAGATAATAGATGAGAAAAAGTTTATTCAGTGGAACAAGTGCCACGTTATAGTAACAAAAGGTCAGGGAATATTGATTAAGCGCCTTAAGAAAGGTGATGATCCGGATACTATTCTGGCAGTATCGGACAATAAAAATTACGAACCATTCGTAATACCTGTTAATGAAATAACCAGTATGGCGTTAGTGGTTGGAGTAATCAAACTAGAGTAGTCGTTAAAAGCTTCCTCGTTAATTGTATATTTGTCTGATTTTCAGACAATTTTGTATGTATCCACAAATATGTAAGTGCCTACAAATAAGGCACATACTAATCCGTCTGCCAGAGTCGCACATATAAAACCATGTGGAGGCAAATCTTGCCGACACATACCTTCTTGAGCTCTTTGATTCCAACTCAATACAAATTTTCAATCTGCCAGTTCTTTTAGCATGTTGCTCATATTAAGACACATATAAAATACAATCGATCAAAATTCGGAGAAAATAATCTTATAAACAACTGATAAACAGCAATATCTTATTTTAACTGGCAGATCGCTAAAGTATGTGGGAAACTTCAACGGAGATTTCAGTCTACTCCATTAACGGAGACTACACTTCCTCCAGTGTCATAACTGTTTTTACTTTCTGACTCATCGGAATAGTCATATTTTGTTGTCCGGTTACCGTGATTGTAGTATTCACCTCTGCCTCGCTTTCTGAATAGATAACCATTGAGTTTGATGGGTTAAAATAAAAGAATCCGACAGTCTGACCGGTTCCTTCCATAAACAAGTCCATTCCCGATTGCTTGCCTTTACCGGTAATTTCAAGAGTTCCTGTATATGAGATTTTGTAAAGCTCCTTGCCATCTTTAATCTCCTTTCCAGCAAGAGTATATTCGTTATCTGTAGTAGTGGTCATGAATGTGATTGGATTTGATGACTGCATCTGCATTGTATCAATCTGCTTATCGAGCCATTTTTCGCCAATTTTAATTTCCTTGACAGGCAAAAGGAAAAACTTCATATTAGATATGGATTCTATTGAAGATAAGGTGGTATCTGTAATCTTTGTTGACACCTTTCCTGATGGTGAGAAGACCATGCTTATTCCATCTTTCTTGAAGTCAGACTTATTTTCTTCTTTCTCCTGACCCATTGCAGATGTTTTAGCAGAGATACTGAGTATAGACACCAAAGCAGTGGCGTTTCCCCCTGGTTCTACCTTAGTAAATTTCATTTCCGACTTAGATACAGCATCGGCTATAATCTTCATCTCCTGCCCCATCATGGACTGAACAATATTTGTATTCATAGACATTGTCATACGAAATGTCTTTCCTTCTTTAAAATTGTACTTTAAAACCACAGACTCCTGCCCGTATACAGATGAACCGATAATACAAAAAGCAAGAACCAGAACCAGCGAATAGAGATTTTTTTTCATCATTTTTTATTTTAAATTATACACTCTCAATTAACCCATTAGCACATTACTTCCTAACCACCCTGTACCTCTTATTGTCATTCGCAATAACTTTTGCAGTTCTGTAAACCAGACGAGATATTCTTGCAGCCTTGTCATTGTCAATGCTATCCGGATTATCCCTGACAGTATGATAGTCTTTGTGGAGACCACCGGTAATGTCCACAGCGGTTATTCCCTTTACAAAAAAGTTGTAGTGGTCGCTTCTTCCAAAAAGGTCGTCCTTGGTAGGTATATATGTAAGACCAAGCCCCTTGTTTTCATTAAGCATTATTTCGAGAAGATCAGGATTCTTTATTCCACCTTCCAGCTGCAGAGAATCAGTTCCATTGCGGCTTATCATATCCATGTTAAGCATTGCAACTGTTTTGTCAAGCGGGAATAGCGGATTGTCGCAATAGTATCTGGACCCGTATAATCCCTTCTCTTCTCCTGCAAACAGAATGAACAGGATACTTCTTGCAGGTTTTTTCTTCATTGAAGAGAATGCTTTAGCAACAGCCATGGTCCCTGCTGTGCCTGAGGCATTGTCGTCCGCTCCATTGAAAATATAATCCTCCCCATCGCTATGACTCTTATTATAGCCGACATGATCGTAATGTCCACCAATCACAACAAACTCATCTTTTAGTTTTTCGTCCGACCCCTCTATGTACCCCACTACATTTTTTTGCGTTTCGTACTTCGTGATTAAAGGTTTTGTTGCCAGTTCACAATTAAACCCCTTCAGCAGAAATGAGTTTGGTTTACCACTCTTATCTATTCCTTTTTGGATTTTCTTAAGAGAATCTATGCTTCCAAACAAGTACTTAATTACATTTTCTCCAATTTGAATAACAGGAATTGAGTCTACTTGTTCTACTTGAAATTCCAGTGGCAGGTTTATATGACGGGAAAATTTTGAGAGACTTGGCCACGGAGAACCTTGTGGCTTAAGCAAAATATGGTTCAGAGGATCGGTTACAACAATCAAACCTGCTGCTCCTTTACTTTTTGCATTTCTAAATTTCTCGCTTAATAATGGGTATTTGGTCGACTTTTTCCCAAAGACAATAGAGCATGTGTCTAATTCGCCGGGTTCATGTGTCAGGACAAGAACAATCTTGCCTTTTACATCGATGCCTGAATAGTCGTCATAATTATATTCCGGTGCCGAAATACCATAACCTGCAAAAACAATTTCTGCGTCAACCTGTTTATCGGCAGTCATGTAATATGGAATAAAATCTGTACTCAGGTCAAATGTCTTGCTTGCAGCTAAACCGGTAATTCTTAGCAGGCACCCTTTAATATCCAAGTCTCTCGTATAGAGCGGAACGGTCTGAAAATAAGAACCATTAACCTTGTTTAGTTTAAATTCTGCAAACTTTGCTGAAATATAGTCAGCTGCAATATCAAGCCCCTCACTTGGAGTATCGCGCCCTTTAAGTGAGTCAGAAGCAAGAAAATCTACATACTCTTTAATGAGTTCGGGTTTGATTTTCTTCTCTGCTTTGTCTGGTTTCTGAGAGTAGAGGCCGGTTGTAAAACAAAGCAACAGCAATAGGAAAGCTGAAAATCTTATTTTATCTGTCATATATTTATATTAAATCCGACCGTAAATGTAATTATAATTAGCGGATTAATCACCGCCTCCCCGGAATCAGCTTTGTCCTGTTACTCTCCTCAAAGTACTTAAAGTACATAAAGAGCTTATAGTTGAATTCAAAATCATACTTGACAAAAGGATCATACGCTATATAACTGTCTATCCTCCTGTCTCCTCTGTTGAACCGGCTGTTCCATTCGTTTACATACTGCAGGTTAGCGGATCTGAGATAATCGTTTGAATACTGAGACTTAGAGAAACCTCTGCTGCTAAACCAGTAATCAAAACCTGGATCAAATACAATCAGTTCATATTCTGTTGAATCTGCAACGGAAATAGTATCCTTGACAGCTATCTTTCCCTTGGAATCCGATATGCTTCTCTGAATTCCGCAAGAGAACAACATGGTCAGAACTGAGGCCAAAATCAGTGTTTTCTGTATAGTTTCCATACATTAAAGTTAAACATTAATAGTTAAAACCGAATGTCCACAAAGGGATAATTTTATCATAACCATATTCGATATCATCTTTAACAATAAAAGAGTTATCAACACCAGAAATCTGCTTCCCCTTTTTGTTTTTGCCTCCTACTTCAAATGTCATGTCACCGATGTAGAAGTCACTCACATCCGAAGAATATACCTTGTTTTTTATTGCCATCTGGCTAAGGAAAAAAGTTTCGCGCAAATTGCCTGTTTCAGGGACACCCTCTGCTATAGCATAAACCAGATTGGTGTTGGCTAAATAAACTTTTTCTACTTTTCCCATCAATCTTATCCCCTTTGTGTTATCACGAAGCTGGGCCAGAATTCCCGCCTTTTCCATATAATAAAGAAAATCAACTACCTGATTCCGGTGCACATCAAGCATTTGGGCGATTTTTGTAAAATTTGGCTTAAATGGAACGCTCTGCGATATAATATAAAGTAGCTGTTTAAGTTTTTTTGCTGTTGATATATTCATTTTGGCAAAAACAGGAATATCTGTTTCCAATGTCAGATTAATGACATTTCGTAGTCGCTCTCCATATCCAATTTCCTTATAGAATGGGTAATAACCTGCCTGTAAGTATTCTTTGAACAGAGGCAGAGGATGTTCAATATTTGGAATTTTAACCAGATTACTTACAATGTCATCTAATGAATATACAGGCAGTTCCATACCCAGGGACATATTCAGATATTCGCGAAAAGACATACCTGCAAGATGGTAGGTTAAAGCACGCCGGCTAAGGTCGTCACTTCCTTTATAGATATCCAGTATAGAAGAGCCGGTAAAAATTATCTGCATATCGGGAAAATAATCATACATCATCTTTACCTCTTTGGACCACTGAGCATATTTATGGACATCGTCTATAAAAAGGTGCTTACCTCCATTATTGTGAAATTTTACAGCCATATCAAAAAGCTTATTATCAGAAAAATAAAGATCATCGGCATTTACATATAAAGTATTTTCCAGATTATGATTCAGTTTGATGTGCTGTAAAATCATTGTTGTCTTACCCGCTCCGCGCGCCCCAACTATAGCAATCATTCTGCTGTTCCAGTTGACCTCGTTATGCAGATATCTTAAATACGTAGTATCCTGTCTCTCAAGTAAGCCTCTAAAAAGCATATTTAAATTATCCATATCCCCTTAATTTTAATAAGTTATGCAAATATAATACTATTTGCTGATTTAAATCAGCGTTTTTCAATAAATATGCAACTTTTATTCAGCAATATTATAAACAGTTTATTTGTATATTTGTTTTCAAATCGAATTACAATGACCTCTTACAAATTCATCTCGAATTTATATCACAAACCCGGGAGGGGTCTTTTTTCCTGTCTTATAAACTGATTTTCTTACTCTGTCTCGTTTTTCCTGAGTCTGCCAAGTGCAGATTCAGTAATTAACTCTGTTTAAAAAAATTCAAAATTGAAATTATTATGGATTATTCTAAAAGGATAGAAAAGCTACGTAAATTATCGGTTGAGACAGAACCAACTCTTTCTATAGAGCGTGCCTTGATTGAGACAGATTTCTACAAGGAAAACCTGGGAAAATATCCAACTCCTGTGCTTCGCGCCCTCAACTTCATGGAAATCTGCAAAAGGAAAACAATATACATAGGTGACGACGAGCTGATTGTTGGCGAGAGGGGCCCTAAACCAAAGGCGGTTCCGACTTTTCCTGAACTTACATGTCATTCTGTGGAAGACCTTAATGTGTTAAATAGCCGGGAACTTCAGCGATACACAATTAGCACAGAGGATATTGATACCTACGAAAAGGTGGTTATACCTTACTGGGCAGGCAAAACCCAGCGGGAGAGGATATTCGGTCATGTTCCGGATGAGTGGCGCGCGGCATACGAAGCGGGCCTTTTCACCGAGTTCATGGAGCAGCGCGCCCCCGGACACACGGCGCTTGACGGCAAAATTTACAGGATGGGGATGCTGGACTTCAAAAAGCAGATTTCCGAAGCACTGGACAAGCTTGATTTTCTGAACGATCCGGAAGCTACGGACAGGCAGGAGCAGCTGCGCGCCATGGATATCTCATGCGAAGCCGTCATTTTGTTTGCAGAAAGACATGCCCGTCTGGCAGTGGAGCAGGCTGAGAAGTTAGCATTGGAAATAGAAACATTGTTGCCAGGAGAATCGGACGTGGCAGGTTCGGACGTGGCATATTCACAAGGGTTGAAAATACGTATAAACGAGCTGCATAAGATTGCAGAGGTTTGCAGGAGGGTGCCGGCAAATGCTCCGCAGACATTTTGGGAGGCAATCCAGATGTATTGGTTCGTGCATCTCGGCACAATCACAGAGCTAAATGGGTGGGACGCAATGAACCCCGGCCACCTCGACCAGCACCTTGCGCCATTCTACGAGCGTGAGATAGCCGCCGGCACCCTCACCCGACAAGAGGCAAAAGAGCTAATCGCATGCTTCTGGATAAAAGTGAACAACCACCCCGCCCCTCCAAAAGTTGGTATAACTGCCAGAGAAAGTGGCACATACAACGACTTCACCAACATCAACACAGGAGGGGTGATGGCCGACGGAAGCAGCGGGGTGAGCGAGGTGTCGTACATAATTCTTGAAGTACTTGAAGAGCTTCACATTCTTCAGCCTGGCTGTTCGATACATATCAGCCACAACACCCCTGAAAGTTTCCTTCATGCCGGATGCAAGGTTATAGGAAAAGGTTACGGATACCCGTCGGTTTTCAATGCCGACGCATATATTCAGGAGCTGACGCGACAAGGGAAGTCACTAAAAGATGCCCGCGAAGGAGGTTGCAGCGGATGCATAGAGGTAGGAGCATTCGGGAAGGAGGCCTATCTGCTCACGGGCTACCTTAATGTTCCCAAAATCCTTGAGGTTACTCTCAACAATGGAACTGACCCCGTGAGTGGCAAATTCGCAGGGATAAAAACAGGAAATCCGCTGGAATTTAAAAGCTTCGAAGATCTCTACGAGGCATTTCTCAAACAGTTGAATTACATTGTGGACCTCAAGATAAGGGTAAGCAACTACATCGACAGGATGTTCGCCAAATATGCCCCGGCAACGTTTCTGTCTGTAGTTACAGAGGATTGTATAACCAAAGGCAGAGACTACTACAACGGCGGGCCTCGTTACAATACAAACTACATACAGTGTACAGGGCTAGGTACAGTCACAGACTCGCTTTCTGCGATTAAATGGCACATTTTTGAAAAAGGGAGCTTTACGTTGGAGCGTCTATTGGGCGCCATTGCAAATAACTTTGAAGGAGAGGAGATACTGCGTCAGACAATAATAAACAAGACTCCTTTCTATGGAAACGACAATGACTATGCCGATTCAATTTCCGTCAGGGTATATGACGACCTCTTCGCTGCTATAGACGGAAAGCCGAACACAAAAGGGGAGTGCTTCCACATGAACATGCTCTCCACAACCTGTCACGTCTACTTTGGAAAGGTGACCGGAGCAACACCAAACGGCCGAAAGGCCGGACGGGCAATTTCCGACGGCACATCTCCCTCGCAGGGAGCAGACACACATGGCCCCACTTGCGTAATCCGATCTCTGGGCAAGCTCGACCAGATAAAATCGGGAGGAACCCTTCTCAATCTTCGATTCCTCCCTTCGCTTGTAAA
>Ga0074195_1002479_pt1 | contig 20474 bp, 19 predicted proteins | sample EPASupsiteHSE623_FD_64525 | JGI IMG/M metagenome (GOLD analysis project Ga0074195, IMG submission 64525) | Bioremediated contaminated groundwater from EPA Superfund site, New Mexico - Sample HSE6-23 | ecosystem: Environmental > Aquatic > Deep subsurface > Groundwater > Contaminated ...
TGGCCAAGCGTAAAATGTTCTGATTTAGAAACAAAAGCACGGGTATAAATGATTTCCGGAGCGGGGCTTGAATCACCAATCGGCCCACCATGGCAGCTCTTGGCGCTTTAGCGCCTAGAGATGGCGGTACCCTTGGGGTAGACCCGCCTGCACAACGTGCGGGAGTGGTTGCCGATTGAGATTCCGCCCAGAGCGGAGGAAACATTTATACCCGTGCCTTTACTTTAGTCATTTGTCAGGAAGCCCTTTTTAGGCAGCCCCAACATGTATATCTTTATTCCTTATTCTCTGGAACTACGGCAACCTCCGTGTTTTCACTGACCGGCGCCAGTTCCTTGTTATCATCTGCTTTTACCAGCGCACTTTCTTCAACCGGCGCCTGAGTTTCAGCCGGTTGGGGTGCCAATTTTTTCTGCAGGTCTTCGCCAAGGGTTTCACCTACCGTGGGTCCGGGGATGTCTTCCTGCTGCAGTTTGTGCTCTGCCAATTCCCGGGTGGTTTCGGCCTTTTCCTTTTGGTCCTTGAGTTCTTTAACCGAGATGCTTATCTTATGTTTTTCCGTATCAATCTCAACAACCTTGGCCGTAACCTGGTCTCCCACACTGACCACTTCGGCCGGAGTGCCTATGCGTCTATCTGTAAACTGGGAGACATGGATCAGTGCATCCACCCCTGGCTCAAGTTCAACAAAGGCCCCAAAAGGCGCCAGCCTGACAACTTTGCCCGTAACGACCATCCCTACAGCATATTTTCCGGGGGCGTCCTGCCAGGGATTGGGGAGAATCTTTTTCAGGCTCAGGGAAACCTTTTCGTTGTTCTTGTCCACACTCAGCACAAAAACTTCGATTTCATCGTTTTCCTTAAGTATTTCAGACGGATGTCCTACCCGGTACCAGGCCATTTCAGAAACATGGAGCAGCCCATCAATCCCTCCCAGGTCGACAAAGGCGCCGAAATTTGCCAGCCTGCGGACAATTCCCTTGCGGACCTGGCCTTCTTCGAGATCTTCCCACAGAGCGGCACGCTTCTGCCGGTATTCCTCTTCGAGGAGCTTTTTCCTGGAAAGGATCACCTTTCTTGATTCCTTGTTAACCTCTATTACATAAGCTGAAAGGCTTTCACCCACGTATTTGGCGAGATCCTCCACATAACCCCGTTCAACAAGGGAAGCAGGCATGAAGGCCTGAAGTTCAACATCAACCAGGAGGCCGCCTTTGACAACTTCTGTTACCATACCTTCCACCGGGGTTTTATTTTCCATGGCAATTTTTAACTTGTCCCAGGCTTTTTCGGCATCTGCTTTTCTTTTGGAAAGCAGGATTTTACCCTCATCATCCTGGACACGAATTACGGCCACCTCAACTTTATCGCCAATTTTGAACACTTCCTTTGGCGACCTTATATCACAGCAGGAAATCTCCCGCAGCGGAATAACACCCTCGGATTTACCTCCCACATCAACCATCACTTCGTCGTCACGGATCTGGACTACGTTCCCTATAATTATGTCTCCCTTATGCAGTTCCTTCACCGTCAGGGCTTCCTCCATCTGCCTCTTTTCGTTATCCTGATTGGTAACCTCTTCCATGTAACTCTTAACCTCCTCTATTATCCAGTCCGGGGTTGACGCCCCGGCGGTAATACCGATGATTAATCTGTTGTCAAGCCAGTCTTTCTGAATCTCGCCGGCGGTTTCTATATGATAGGCCGGCGTACCCGTTTCTCCGCACAGACGCGCGAGTTTCTTGGTGTTGGCGCTGTTTTTCCCGCCCACTATTATTATGGCGTCAACTTTTCTGGCCAGCTCAACTGCCGCGTACTGCCTGTCCCGGGTAGCATGGCAGATGGTGTTATATGTCTTAATATCGTCCGCCTTATTCTGAAGAACTGAAACAATCTTTATAAAATTCTCCTCTGGTTGGGTAGTTTGGCTGATAATACCGATTTTAGCCATATGAGGGAGTTTCTCGGCCTGATCAGGAGTCTCCACGACAATCCCCTGGCCGCCGGTCCACCCAATTATCCCGGTAACCTCCGGATGCTCCCTGTCGCCAACAACGACGACCTGGTAGCCCTGTTCTTTAAGCTCTTTGGCCAGTTCCTGGGCTTTTTTCACAAAGGGGCAGGTGGCGTCAATAACCTGCAGCTCCTTGCCGTGTGCTTCGTCAAAAACCTCTGGGCCCACACCGTGCGACCTGACTATGATTACGCCTTCGGGAATATCGGAAATGTCTCTGACAACTCGAATCCCTTTTCCCGACAGGTCTTCGACAACCTGGGGGTTGTGGATCAGAGGGCCAAGAGTATAGATGTTTTTATTTGATTCTCTGGCTGTCTTCATGGCCAGGTCCAGGGCCCTTTTGACCCCAAAACAGAAACCGGCTTTGGGTGCAAGGATGGTTTTCATTCTACCACCTCATGAGTTTTAGTTCTAGACAAATTCTCAAATTCCTCTAAAACCGCAAAATTTGAGAGTTTCTGCCCGGTCTTACCCGGAACAGTTGTCGATAATATGCTTCTTTATTGTATTGACCACTTCTTCAAAGCTCATCTCGGAGGAATCAACCACTATAGCATCTTCCGCCTTGAAAAGGGGGGCCATTTCCCTAGTGCTGTCTATACGGTCACGCATGTTAATTTCCTCTTCCAACTGGACCATGTCGACTTCCAGACCTGCGGCCCTCAGGTCACCGGCCCTCCGCCTGGCCCGTTCTGCCGTTGAGGCAGTGAGAAATATCTTGCACCCGGCATCAGGTAGGACATATGAGCCTATATCGCGACCGTCCATGATAACACCGCCGGTACTGGCCAGTTCCCGCTGCAGCCTAACCATTTCCAGCCTGACGCCCGGAACCCGGGCCACGAGTGAAACATGCTGGGAGACCAGCGGAAGACGGATTTCCTCGCTGACGTTCTCCCCATCCATGAATATCAGCTGGGTGTGGTCCACGTAAGATATTTTAATATCAGTTTCCCTGGTCATGCGGGTTAAAGCCTCTTCATCTGCAAGGGATATTCCCAGTCTAAGGGCTTTAAGGGTCAGGGACCTGTACATGGCCCCTGTATCTACGTAGATATAGCCCAGGTCCTTGGACACCTGCCTGGCGACCGTACTCTTACCGGCGCCTGCCGGTCCATCTATGGCTACTACCGGCTTCCTGTTAATCGACACTGCAATTCACTCCCCAAAAATAAACATGGGTATTTTTCTTCGACATAAATAGAAATTTTCCTTGTTCCAGTCCACTTTTTGGATTTATAAAAATAAATTTTACCAGCAGGTATTATTATTTTCACTTTGTCCGGACAATAACCACGCAAAAGGCATGACCTTCTCACAGTCACGCCTTTTAGTAGGTTTTTCAAAAAAATTCAAATTCTCTAAGTCGTATTGTTGTGTTTTTCAGATTTTAACCACGGATGATAACAGCTTGGCAAAACCGGGAAAAGAGATGTCAATACATTCGGCGCCGCTGATAACCGTTTCCCCGACAGCAGCAAGCCCTGCCACGGCCAGAGACATGGCCACCCGGTGGTCACCGTGGCTTTCACAGTTCCCTCCGGTAATCCCTGTACCGCCGTTGACTATCATACCGTCTTCCAGTTCAGTGATTTCTGCTCCCAGTTTTCTAAGTTCCCTTGCCATGGTAGCAATTCTGTCGGATTCTTTTACCTTTAACTCCGCCGCATCCCGGATAACTGTTTCTCCCTTGGCCAATGCGGCCGCCACGGTAATAGCAGGTATCTCGTCGATGAGCCTGGGAATGATGGGTCCCTCGATTACGGCGCCATGAAGGTCTCCCCCGCTCACTATAATATCTGCGACCGGTTCGCCGTTTGCAGATTCTTCATTTATAATATTGATCTCGGCCCCCATCTTACGGAGGACCTCAATAATACCGGTTCTGGTCGGGTTAATTCCGACCCTGTTTATTCTAACGGAGGAACCTGGCAGAACTGCCGCTGCTACCATAAAAAATGCTGCCGATGAAATATCTCCCGGCACCTCTATGGGCTTACCCTCTAGTTCCGGGTTTCCGTTTACTGTTTCTGCCTGTTCACCAGCCTCTACCGCGGCTCCCAGGTAACCCAGCATCCTTTCCGTGTGGTCACGCGACTTATAGGGCTCCCGCACGGTTGTGCGGCCACCGGCAAAAAGACCCGCCAGAAGCACGGCTGATTTGACCTGGGCGCTGGCCACCGGAGATGTGAAATCTATTGGTTTTAGTCCCCCACCTTGGATAGCCAGCGGGGCAAGGGTACCGTTATGCCTGCCTGTAATATGCGCACCCATTTCTCTAAGGGGTTCTGCCACTCTGCCCATGGGCCTATTACGGATTGAGGCGTCACCGGTTACTGCGGAAAAGAAGGGCTGTCCCGCCAGGATACCCATCATGAGCCTGATGGTCGTCCCCGAATTGCCGACGTTCAGCACATCTTCCGGCTCCTTGAGGCCGATTAAGCCGCGTCCTTTGATGATTACGGTGGTGCTGTCCCTGTTTATAAACTCGACTCCCATGGCCTTAAAACATGCAATGGTGCTGAGGCAGTCCTCTCCTGTCAGAAAGTGGGTGACTTCCGTGGTCCCCCGGGCCAGTGCTCCCAGCATCACCGCCCTGTGAGATATGGATTTGTCTCCCGGGACACGAATTTCACCGTCCAGCCTGCCGGCTTTGCCAATCCGCAAATCCACCGGCCCACCTCCTTATAATTAGCGTTTCTTTACATTTATCCCTTGTTTTTTAAAAACCTCCACAGCTTCATCCTGGTCTTGCTCAGAACCTAAGGCGAGCCTAATGGTGCCCCCTTCGCCTTCGCGCACTCTCATTATCTCAATATCGTTAATATTTATCCCCCGCTCACCAAGAAGCCCGGCCAAAAAGGCAATCACCCCCGGTTTATCGGGGACCGTAACAATAATTTCATGGGCGGCCGGGAGATAGCCTTTTACTTTTGAAGGCATCCTGCTGCGCAATTGGCGGGCCCTGGTGAAATCCTCCTCCAGCCCCTTGCTGTCACATGCCTGAATCATCTGTCTGGTCCGGCTCAGGACAGAGGAAAACCTGTCCAGCACCTCCAGAATGCTTTTTTGATTGGTCAGGCAGACATCTTTCCACATCAGCGGCTGGCCGGAAGCAATTCTGGTAGTATCGCGAAAACCTCCGGCAGCAAGCATCAGCATACCCCTGTGGTCTTTTTCCAGTTCTCCGGCGGTATTCACCAGGGCAGTGGCGATGAGATGCGGCAGATGGCTAACAGCGGCAACCATCAGATCGTGTTCCCCGGGCGGTATTTTGATAACTCGCGCGCCCAGGGCATCAACCAGTTCTTCAATCCTGAATAACGTTGTGCCTTCTGTCTTTTTGGTAGGGGTAAGCAGATATACGGCGTTTTCGAACAGGTACCTGTCAGCGCCTCTAACCCCAGCAATCTCAGAACCGGCCATGGGGTGCCCGCCGACAAAAACAGCGCCGGGAGGCATCAGTTTTTCCGCCTCCTCGACAATGGCGCTTTTGGTGCTGCCGACATCAGTTACGATGCATCCTGCCCTGATGAAGGGCGCTATTCTTATTATCATTTCTATGGTCAGTCCGACCGGTATGGCAATAACGACCAGGTCTGCGTCTGCGGAGGCGCGGCACGGGTCAGTGGAGCCTTCGTGAATAGCCTCAAGCTCAACGGCAAGTTTCAGGTTGGCCGGGTCTATATCGACGCCAACAACTTTTTCCGCCAGGCCCCGGCTGCAGAGGGCCATCCCCATGGACCCGCCTATCAGCCCCACACCGATTATAGTGACTTTTTGAAACAAAGGTTCCATAAATTTTCTCCGTTAGGGGTTATTTCCCCGTTTAATCAACTGTCCTGCCCATGACAGCCGCGATTTTTCCGATTTTGGCCATCAGGGCGCTAAAGTTCTCGGGCGTAAGGGATTGAGGTCCGTCACACAGGGCCTGGGCCGGGTTGGGATGAACCTCGATCAGCAGCCCGTCGGCGCCCGCCGCTATGGCAGCTATGGCCATAGGTCTTACGTACTGCCATTTGCCTACGGCATGGCTGGGGTCAACTATGACCGGCAGATGGGACAGGTGTTTGGCCACCGGAATGGCACTGAGATCCAGGGTATTCCTGAGGTATGTCTCAAAGGTACGGATACCCCTCTCACATAAGATAACATTGTAATTGCCACCGGCCATGAGATATTCTGCCGCCATCAGCCATTCTTCAACCGTGGATGACAGTCCTCTCTTCAGGACCACCGGCTTATCAGACCCGGCAACTTCCTTCAGTAAAAAGAAGTTCTGCATATTTCTGGCCCCGATCTGCAGAATGTCCGTATACCTTGAAACCAGTTCAACCGTACGGGGATCAACTACTTCGGTAACTATTTTAAGCCCGGTCCTTTCGCGGGCCTCAGCCAGAATCTTAAGGCCTTCCTCTTCCAGCCCCTGAAATGCATAAGGTGAAGTTCTCGGTTTAAAGGCGCCGCCCCGCAGGATGGTTGCCCCGGCCTTATGCACCAGCTCAGCTGTCTCCAGCAGCTGTTCCTTGCTCTCGACGGCACACGGCCCGGCCATCACGTGGATCCTGGATCCGCCAAACTCCAGGTCTCCCACCCTGACAACGGAATTATTCGTTCTAAATTCACGGCTGACCAGCTTGTAGGGCTGGAGAATGGGTACAACTTTTTCCACTCCTGGCATCGCCTCAAGGGCAACTTCACTAAGAATCTTCTTATCGCCGATAGCCCCGATAATGGTGCGCTCGACACCCTGGGAAAGGTGAATCTGAAAACCAAGTTTCTCAAGCCTGTCAAGAACCTGGTCAATTTCGCTTTTGGCAGCTCCGCTGCTCATCACCACAATCATATCAGTTACCTCCATATAAATATAGTTGATTTTTTGTTAGTATGGCATTTTTTAGCCAAACTTACAAAAAGACATTTTTGGCAAAAAAAACACCCCCAAAAGGAAGTGCCCGCAACAAACCAGAGTCCATTATTAGACCCCCTTCCTACCGTCCTACAGGTCGGCTGCCTGATACCGGCAGCCGGATTAACTTAAGTATCAATACCTACCATACTACATAAATTATCCTATCATATTACACTTTTCTTGACAAGACTTTTTGCCCCCGCCCCCCATTGCCGGCCTACTGCTTCAGCCACCGGCTTTATCTCATCCAGCAGGTCCGCGAAGTTAGCCGGGGTCAGGGACTGCCCGCCATCACACAGCGCTTCATCGGGGTTAGGATGAACCTCTATCATGAGTCCATCGGCCCCCGCTGCAACTGCCGCCTTGGCCAGCGGCGCCACCATGCCCCACCTGCCGGCGGCATGGCTGGGATCGGCAATCACAGGCAGGTGGGAGAGGTGTTTTATGGCCGGTATGGCGCTTACATCCAGTGTATTTCGGGTATGGGTCTCAAAAGTCCGGATACCACGCTCACACATGATCACCTGCAAATTCCCCTCTGCCATTATATATTCGGCTGCCATCAGCCATTCCTGAATTGTGGCGGCCAACCCCCTTTTAAGGAGGACAGGCTTTCTGGTCCGGCCCACTTCCTTGAGAAGTATGAAGTTCTGCATATTCCGGCTGCCAATCTGGATAACATCGGCATACCTGGCCACGGTCTCCACATCCCTGGTATCCATCACTTCTGTGACTACCGGCAGGCCGGTGACCCGTTTCGCTTCGGCCAGTATATCAAGCCCTTCTTCGGCCAGGCCCTGGAAGGCATATGGCGATGTTCGCGGCTTGAAAATGCCACCCCGCAGCATCTGCACACCAATCTTCTTCAATTGAAGGGCAGCCTGCAGGAAACGGTCCCTGTTTTCTACAGCGCACGGCCCGGCGATGACGGCAAACCCTTCACCGCCAAAAACGGCGTCTCCGACGGTAATAATCGTATCACCTGTTTTCTCTTTTCTGCTGGCCAACCTGTAACCCATATCTCGTTACCTCCCGCAAGCGGTGGCCTTACCGTCCTGGCTGTCTGCCAGTAAAGGCTCTTTGAGTCTTTTCACCATTTCGTATACAACTTCTGATAACCCGGGCTGTTTTCCCTTTTCACCGATAGTTTTAACTAAAGCGCTGCCAACTATGACGGCATCGCAGTATTTTGATACGGCCGCCACCTGACCGGGCGTGGATATCCCGAAACCGACTGCCAGCGGTTTATCTGTGACATTTCTTACTTCGCGCATAAAATCTTTGAGGTTGTCCGGGATGCCCTCCCTGACGCCGGTTACTCCGGTCAGGGAAACACAGTATACAAATCCCTGCGCTGACGAGGCTATCAGGCGGATTCTCTCCGGACCGCTGGTCGGGGCTACCAGTGGTATAAGACAGATCCCCTTTGCGGCCAGGATACTGCCAAACTCAGCCGATTCCTCCATGGGCAGGTCCGGCACTATGAACCCGTCAACACCCGAGGAGACAGCATCATTTGCAGTGTTTTCCAGCCCGTACTTCAAAAGAGGGTTATAATAAGTCATCAGGATGATGGGAATGTGGGTCTCTTTTCTTATATCCGCAACCGCCTGAAAGATCTTTTTGAGTTTGGTCCCGGCCCGCAGCGCCCGCTGGGATGCCTGCTGGATGACAGGGCCGTCGGCCAGGGGGTCGGAATAAGGCACGCCCAGTTCGATGATATCAACCCCGGCCTTCTCCAGGGTAATCACCAGTTCTTTTGTTGACTCAAGGTCCGGATCCCCTGCGGTGATAAACGTGATGAGCGCCTTTTCTCCTCTGCCTGCCAATAATGACAGCCTTTCTGAAATTTTATTTACCATTTATTCCACCTCCAACAAGCCGGCGACGCTCTGTACATCCTTGTCTCCCCTGCCCGATAGACTGATCACAACGATTTTGTCTTTATCCAGGCGAGGGACCAGCTTTAATGCATAAGCCAGGGCATGGGCGCTTTCCAGGGCAGGTATGATGCCTTCTGTCCGGCAGAGCACCTGAAATGCGTCCAGAGCCTCTCTGTCGGTAACGCTGGTATATTCAACCCGGCCTGACTCCTTCAGGTAACTATGCTCCGGCCCGACACCGGGATAGTCAAGCCCGGCGGAAACCGAGTGGGCCTCCAGAATCTGACCGTCATCGTCCTGGAGAATATAGCTGTATGCGCCATGCAGGACGCCTTTTGAACCCATCGTAAGGGTGGCGGCATGAAACGGTGTGCCCAGGCCGTGACCTGCAGCCTCTACCCCTATAAGCTTAACTTCTTTATCCCGCAGGAAATTATAGAATATGCCCATGGCGTTGCTGCCACCGCCTACACAGGCGATAATGCAGTCAGGAAGTCTGCCCTCCTGCTCCGCCACCTGTATCTTTGTTTCTTCACCTATAATCTTCTGAAAATCCCGCACCATCATAGGATAGGGATGCGGTCCGCCGACGGACCCAAGCACATAGAAAGTGTTCCTGACATAGGTAACCCAGTCGCGGATGGCTTCATTCATAGCATCTTTCAGGGTGCGGCTGCCTGAAGAAACAGGCTCGACCCTGGCTCCCAGAAGCTTCATGCGGAATACATTGAGTTCCTGCCTTTTGATATCTTCTTCACCCATAAATACCATGCATTCAAGTCCAAACATGGCAGCCGCGGTTGCCGTGGCAACACCGTGCTGTCCCGCTCCGGTTTCGGCAATAACCCGCTTTTTACCCATCCGCCGGGCCAGCAGGACCTGTCCGATGGTGTTGTTTATCTTGTGGGCCCCGGTATGGTTTAAATCTTCCCGCTTTAAATAAATCTTCGCTCCCCCGCAGTATTCTGTCAAGCCACCTGCAAAGTAAAGCGGCGAGGGGCGGCCAACATACTGCCTGAGGTAGTAATTTAGTTCTGCGTTAAAATCCTTATCTTTTTTAGCTTCCTCGTATGCCAGTTCCAGTTCCGCCAGTGCGGGCATGAGGGTTTCAGGTACATATTTTCCGCCGAATACGCCAAAGTGTCCTCTTATATCAGGTTGTGAATACATCGTCTCTCCCCCTAACCATGCCCATAAAGGCTGCAATTTTTGCTAAATCCTTGATTCCCCCGGTTTCCACACCGCTGCTGACATCGACGCCGTAAGGCTGGGCTGCGGCCGCTGCCAGGCGTACGTTCTCGGGTGTGAGGCCGCCGGCCAGGATGATTTTGCCGTACCGCCCGGCCTGCCTGGCTATGGACCAGTCAAAGGTCTTGCCGGTGCCCCCCGCTGTTCCGGGGACATAGGCATCCAGGAGAAACATTTCCGCCACATCCCGGTATGACTTAATCTCATCAAGGTCAGTGGCATCTTTTATTCTGAAGGCCTTAATCACTGGCCGCGAAATATCCATACAGTATTCCGGGGTTTCCTGCCCGTGCAGCTGTACATAATCAAGCCAGCAGAAATCAGCTATACTGTTTACGGTTTCCGGCGCCTCATCGACAAAGACCCCTACCTTGGCAACAGAGGGCGGGAGTTCCCGGATAATATCCCTGGCCAGATCCAGTCTGACCCGCCTGGGGCTTTTGGTAAAGACAAAACCCAGAAAGTCAGCACCCAGCTCGGCGGCCTTAACAGCATGATGTATTTCTTTTAATCCGCATATTTTTATTTTCATCAAACCATCTCCCTGACAGTTCCCGGTTCCAAACCGTCCTTACCAAGCAGTTCCGCCATTTTCCGTCCTATATCGGGCTCCCTCATCAGGGCTTCCCCGACCAGCATGGCGTGAACTCCGTGGTCCCCCAGCCGGATTACGTCAAGCCTGGAATTTATGCCGCTTTCACTGACCACCGTTATTTCAGGGTCTGTTACAACCTCCCGCAGACGGAAGGTTGTATTCAGGTCGGTTTTGAATGTCCTCAGGTCCCTGTTATTGATACCGATGATGTGTGCGCCTATGGACAGGGCCCTTTTAAGTTCCTCATCCGTATGCACTTCCACCAGGCACTCCATACCGAGACCGGCTGCTTCCTCCCGGAACTCCCGGGCTTCCCGGTCAGTCAGGACAGCCATGATCAGGAGGATGGCATCAGCTCCCAGAAGCTTTGCCTCATAAATCTGGTAACAATCAACAATAAAGTCCTTTCTTAATACCGGCAGGTCACTGACGTCCCTGACAATCCTGAGATATTCGGAGCTCCCCTGAAAAAATTCCATATCTGTAAGAACCGAGATGGCAGAAGCGCCACCGGCGGTATAAATACGTCCGATTTCTGCCGGGTCAAAATCCCTGCGGATTAAGCCTTTCGACGGAGAGGCTTTTTTGACTTCGGCAATCAGAGCCACTTCTCCGGGCTTACGCAGGACCCGGGAAAAAATCCCGGTCCTGGTCCCGTCCGCGGTCCCGCAGGAACGGCATTCATCCATCAGTTTTCCGGTGGAAACGATGTTCTTCAGTTCAGCTATCTCTTTTCTCTTTTGGGCCACAATCTTATCAAGTATCATTACGATATTCCCCGTTATCCCACTCTGGCTTCCTGCCCGGCGAAACTTCCGCTGAACCGTACAAGTTCGTCGAGTTTTGCGGCGGCCAGGCCCGAGTCTATTGCGGAAGCGGCCCTTTCTATCCCTTCCTCTATTGTCGTTACGGCACCTGCAGCAACCAGGGCTGCGGCGGCATTCAGTAATACTATATCCCTCTGGGCTCCCTGCGAGCCATGAAGGATTTTGCGGGTAATCTCTGCGTTCTCTTCCGCCGAACCACCCCGTATTTCTTCAGCTGAAGCGTATTTAAAGCCATAATCGGCGGGGTCAAGATAGTAGGTAATTACTTGCCCGTCCCGGGCTTCACTTATCCTGGTGGGTCCCAGCACAGAGACCTCATCCAGCCCGCCTTCCCCATGGACCACATAGGCGGATCGGGTGCCTAACCGGGCCAGTACCCCAGCCATCAATTCCGTCAGTACGGGGTCATAGACCCCGAGGATCTGGCACTGGGCCCCGGCCGGGTTTGTCAGAGGCCCTAAAATATTGAATACCGTCCGGATGCCAATTTCCCGCCTGGGGCCTATGGCATATTTCGAAGCGCCGTGCAGGGCAGGGGCGAACAGAAAACCCAGCCCAACCTTATCTATACAGGCGCCGACCTGTTCCGGGGTAAGGTTGATGTTGACACCCAGTGCTTCCAGAACATCAGCGCTGCCGCTTTTGCTGGAAACCGAACGGTTGCCGTGTTTGGCCACGGGTATCCCGGAACCGGCTGCCACGAAGGCTACGGTGGTTGAAATATTAAAGGTATGGGAACCGTCCCCACCCGTTCCGCATGTATCCAGAAGAACAGGGTGGGCCGATCTGACAGGAGTTGCCTTTTCCCTCATGACCCTGGCAAATCCGGTAATTTCGTCAACGGTTTCCCCTTTTATCCTGAGAGCGGTGATAAATGACGCGATTTGGGCGTCGGTGGCCCGGCCGCTCATAATGTCCTCCATCAGGCATACGGCCTCTTCCTCGGTCAGGTGCTGTCCCCTGACAACCTTGTCAATGGCTTTTTTGATCATCTCATCTCTCCTCCACTCTAAATGTTTATACTCAGGAAGTTTCTCAGCATATCTTTGCCGTGCTCGGTCAGTATCGATTCGGGATGAAACTGGACCCCTTCCACCGGCAGTTCCTTGTGGCGCAGGCCCATGATTTCTCCCTGATCGGTCCAAGCGCTTATTTCAAAACAGTCAGGCAGTGAGTCTTTTTCGACAATCAGTGAATGGTAACGGGTAGCTGTGATGGATGACGGGATATTTTCAAATATTGTCCGGCCATCGTTGTGTATCAGGGACGTCTTGCCGTGCATGAGGTTTTCCGCCCTGATCACATTGCCGCCATAGGCCTGGCCGATAGCCTGATGCCCCAGGCAGACCCCCAGGATGGGAACTTTCCCCCCGAGTTTTTCAATTATCTCCAGGGAGATGCCGGCCTCGTTGGGGGTACACGGTCCGGGGGAAATAACTATATGGTCGGGGTCCATTTCTTCTATCTCGTCAACAGTAATTTTGTCATTCCGGAATACCCTGATTTCCTCTCCCAGTTCCCCCAGGTACTGAACGAGGTTAAAGGTAAATGAATCGTAGTTGTCAATCATCAGAATCATCAGCCTACCTCCTTTAGCATAAGTGTCTCCAACAGCGCTCTGGCTTTGTTCACGGTCTCCTCATACTCCCTCCCCGGGTCCGAATCAGCCACGATGCCGGCCCCGGCCTGGACATATGTCATACCATCGTGCACCAGGATGGTACGGATGGTTATACATGTGTCCATGTTGCCGGTAAAACCGAAGTAACCGATGGCCCCCGCATAAATGCCACGCCTGGCAGGTTCGAGTTCCTCGATGATTTCCATGGCCCTCACCTTGGGCGCGCCCGAAACAGTACCGGCCGGGAAACAGGCCCTGAGGGCATCGTAACTGGTTTTACCCTGAGCCATCTGCCCCCTGACTATGGATACCATGTGCATGACATGGGAGTAATACTCAACCTGCATAAAGTCTTTTACCTCTATAGTACCATAATCACAGACCCGGCCCAAGTCATTTCTGCCAAGATCCACCAGCATCAGGTGTTCGGCCTTTTCCTTTTCATCCGCCAGGAGTTCCCTTTCAAAGGCAGCATCTTCCGCCTCATTTCTCCCTCTTGGCCTGGTACCTGCTATGGGACAGGTCTGAACGATGCCGTCTTCCACCCTGATCAGCATTTCCGGAGAGGAACCGATTATCACCGTGCCGCCGAAGTTAAGGTAATACAGGTAAGGCGCCGGGTTAACGGTCCTGAGATTTCTGTAAATATCAAAAGGCTCTGCCTGCAGTGGCAGTTTGAGACGCTGGGAGAGGACAACCTGAAATATGTCTCCGGCTTTGATATACTCCTTGCCCTTTTCAACCATGCTCATAAATTCCTGTCTTGTCATGTTGGAAACAAAGTTTGCCGGGACAACGGCGGGGGGCCGGCTGCCGATAGCAGCCGCTGGGCCGCCGATAAGTTTTTTTACGGCAGTAATACGTTCCAGAGCGTTACGGTAAGCCCCGGCCGGGTCGCTGCCCGGTTCGGTGTTAACAACGATTTTTACTTTATGCTTGACATGATCAAATATCAAAACCAGGCGGGTGATAATAAAGTGTGTATCCGGCAGGTTAAGGTCATCAGCCGTTACGTCGGGCAGTTTTTCAAAATATCGGACCACATCGTAACCGAGGTAACCGACTGCTCCTCCGTAGAACCTGGGCAGACCCTCGATTTTGGGAGCACGGTAAGTATTCATCAGTTTTTCCAATGCATCCAGCGGTTCCCCGGTTGTGTTTCTAATGCCGTCGCCGTCTTCCACCTGCCCGGCTCCGTCACGGCATTCATACCTTACAAACGGTTCAAGACCTATGAAGGAGTACCTGGCCAGACTTTCACCGCCTTCTACACTTTCCAGCAGGTATGTATAGTCCTGCCTGCATACCTTTTTGAAAATTGAGATAGGTGTCTCCATGTCAGCCATCAATTCCGTATAAACCGGAACCAGGTTATAATCCCTGCTCAATTCCAGGTATTCATCCAAACCCGGGTAAATCACAAATCTTTCCCACCTTTCAAAATAGGTCACCTGGCACCTGACACCTGGCACCTGCTAAAAGTACTTACTTAAAAAGCAAAAGACCGGCACTCACATGAATACCGGTCAAATTGACACAGATAACTCATCTCAGCTCAACTCATCTAACCTATGCTCTTCTAAACTCAACTCTGCTCTAGTCATTCTCAAAACCTATGTATACACTATACCATATGGCGTTTTTGTCCGTCAACAAGTAATTTTCCTTAGTCTTTCATGAGATCCGGTCTGAGAGAAGCTGCTTCATCAAGGTACTGGTGTCTGATCTCGGCCTGGGTACAGGTGGTGTTCACATGGATGAGTACCCTGATTAACCTGGGCATGCTGTTGGGTACATCAATTTCCCTGGCACATAACAGAGGAACCTGCTTCCAGCCCATTTCCCGGGCTGCGCTGGCCGGGAAGTCCGCATTGAGGTCCGGGGTCGTGGTAAAAAAGATGCTGGCAATATCTTCCGTATCTATTTTGTTTGCCTTGACTATTTCTTTTAAAAGCCTGGCCGTAGCCCGGCAGATATCTTCCGGTGTATTATCCCTGGCCGTGATGGCGCCCCTGACGCCGCGAACCGTTTTCTCCGCCATGATAGTATTATCCCTCCTGCATTGTCTGCTTATGATAATGCCCTGTGTCCTATACCGATAGATACCTCGTCAAGGTGGAGCAGCCCTATACCGAAAAACATGGCCACCGTGATGTGGTCATTTTGGCGGGCCATGCCGATTTTTCCCCCGACATTGAGTCCGACGGCCTTTGGCATAATCTGGGAGAGGGCCTCCCTGGTGGCGCCTGCTACCGCGCCTTCCTCTACATGGGTGTCTCTGATAACACCCTCCCGTTTGGCTGCCACAACGGCCCGTTCCACTATTTTCTTGACCGAAGTGATAAATTCCCCGCCGTAATCGACGGCTGCGGTTTTCAATCCTTCCTGGAGGTAAACCTTCTGGAGGCTTTTTTCTTCCTCCCTGCTTTCCGTTAGAGCCATTTTGATCGCCACAGAGGCTGTCTTCCGGCTCCCAATATGGGTAGTCAATCTTATCACCCCTCATTTTTCCCGCAAAACAAAAAAAACCCAAATTCTAAATTATTATAATACAGACCCTGTTAAAAAGCAATTAAATGCATATCCCTTACTGATCCTGTACGACCGCGCTTATCCCCGCTGCGTATCCCATGCTGAATGCTGCCTGCAGGTTAAAACCACCGGTATATGCATCCACATCCACTAACTCGCCTGCAAAATACAGGCCTTGCACCAGTTTGGACTCCATCGTCTGCGGGTTAATCTCTTTAACAGAAACTCCGCCTGCGGTCACTATGGCTTCCCCGAGCGGGCGGGTCCCGGTAACAGTCACAACAAGCCCCTGCAGCCGTTCGGCCAGTTTCTGGCGTTCCTCCCTGGCAACCTGGTGGACAGGCTTATCTCCGGGAATGCCCGACAGCTTTATCATAACCGGAATCAACGATTTCGGCAGCAGTTCGTGCAGTGAATTGCTGAACTGCTTATTGGCAAAACTGATAAAGTCCCGCTGAATGCGCGCATCAAGCTGCTCCGGAGTCAGCGCCGGCTTTAGGTTTATTTTGATTTGCACCCCTTCCCCTTTATCGAGGAATTGCGTTACCTTCCTGCTGAGAGTCAGGATGATGGGTCCGGATATACCGAAATGGGTAAACAGCATCTCCCCGAATTCCGACCCAACCTTCTTCCCACCATTAAATGCTGTGGCCTCAACATTTTTGAGAGAGAGTCCCTGCAGTTCCTGCACCCATTCCTCAGCGGTTTCCAGCGGGACCAGGGCCGGCTTCGGTGTGACAATGACATGGCCCAGTTTTTCCGCCATCCGGTAACCGTCCCCGGTCGAACCGGTACCGGGGTACGAAGCGCCTCCGGTGGCCAGAATAGCGGCGTCGCAGACAAATTCCCTGCCGTCTTTTAATTTTACGGATGTGACATGACCGTCAGGAGCCTTTATATCTGTCACGCTGGCGGAATATTCAAATTCAACACCCTGGGTCCGGCAGAAACCAACCAGGGCTTTGACCACATCACCTGCCCGGTCTGACACGGGAAACACCCTGCCTCCCCGTTCCACCTTGGTTTCCAGCCCCAGCCCGTTAAACAATTCAACCAGCTCGCGGTTGTTAAACCTGGCCAGGGCGCTGTACAGAAACTGCCCGTTGCCCGGAATATATTTAATAAAATCCGGCATCTCTTCGGTATTTGTGATATTGCATCGACCTTTTCCGGTTATCAGGAGCTTTTTACCGGGCTGGTCGTTCTTTTCGAGGACCGTAACCCGGGCCCCCCGGGCCGCAGCCTGCCCGGCCGCCATCAATCCGGCGGCTCCTGCGCCTATAACAATGATATGCATAAAATCTCACCTCATTAGGTAATGGCAAATAACACCTAACACCTATTAACCCTGGCCGCTACACAAACCACTTCACCATGTATGGCGCGATGAGAGCAGTCACCAGGCCTGTTAGTACTATGGCGGCGCCGCTCATGGAACCCTCCGTTTCGCCCATCTGGATGGCCCTTGAGGTTCCTCCGGCATGGGAAGCGGTACCGATACCGATTCCGGCGGCAATCCTGCTTTTCACTTTGGCCATTTTCATCACCTCGGCGCCGATAACACCGCCAAAGATACCGGTAACAGCAACAGCCAGGACGATAATTTTATCATTCCCGCCCAGGTTTTTGGTTATGCCAAGGGCGATGGGCATAGTTGTGGACTTGGCGGCCAGGGAAAGCAGTGTCTCCCGGCTGGCCCCAAGGGCTTTAGCCAGGAAAAGGGTACTGACAACAGCCGTCACACTGCCGACCAGAACACCGATAATGATAGACTTGAAGTTGGCCCTGACAACGGGAACCTGCTTGAAGAGGGGTACCCCCAGGGCCACTGTGGCCGGCCCCAGCAGGAAGGTGATCATATCCCCGCCCCTGGCATAGACTGAATAATCTATCTTGGCGTAATGAAGTATGTATATGATTATCGCCGAAGCCAGCAGAAGCGGGTTAAAGATGAAAAAGTGAATCTTTTTGTACAGCCTGTTAACCAGGGCATATACAACCAGGGTAACGGTTATCTGAAAGAGAGGTTCACGCAGAAGGCTGCTTAACATTTTTCCGCCTCCCTTCGGTGTATTCGACGGCCTTGGCTGTGACAACCATTACTATTATGGTACTTAAAAGCAGGCTGGTGATAATTGCGACCCATTCCTGTTTCAACTTGGGCAGTACAGTAATCAGGCCCACATTCAGGGGGATAAACAACAGCATCATGTTATCCAGCAGGAGATTGGCCGCTGCCTCCACATGCTCCAGCTTTACTATCCGGAAAAGCAGTGCCAGAAACAGGAGCAGAAGGCCTGTCAGGTTGCCCGGCAGCGTAAGTTTAAAGTGGTTTGACAGCAGTGTGCCGAGGCTCTGCATGAACATTATGATCACGAAACCTTCGAGTATTCTGACTCCTTTTTTGTCGGGGATCTTGGCCATCACCTTACCGTCCTTTCCATAGTCGGACTAACCATTTTAGCCCAATATATTAATTATATATCGAAATACAGCAACATTGAAAGGATTTCGCAGAGTCAGATATTTTTTTGTCCGGGCGGGAAGGAAAAATGGCCCGGCCAACGAATACTACAAGTAAAAGATACTAATTTCGTCCAGAGTTGTTTTAGTCCGGAGACGTTTAAAGTCCAGAGGCCAGCATTTTATGCTGGCCTTTCCTGTTTTCTAATTATTAAACGTCTCCTCAAAAAGGAGGTTTTTTTATGAAAAATTATCTTCAACTGGCCCGCCATGAAGGTAACGAGTCCCTTTTTGACACTGTGGAAATGGCCGTCATATCTACCATGTGGGGCGTACCCCTGCACCTTCACGCCGAAGGACTGCGGGGCACCGGCAAAACCACCATTATGCGGACAGCCCGGGATATCTTCCCCAAAATCACCAGAATAAAAGGCTGCCTCTACAACTGCGATCCGGCCAATCCGCACTGTCCGCAGCACAAAGGGCTTTCACCCGCCGAGGCAGCAGCTCTCGGCACAGAAGAAATACCGATGCCCTTCCTGGAAATATCCCATTCGGCAAAAATCGGCACCATCGTGGGCAGCATCGACCTGGCCAAGATCACCGACGCCGCCAACCCGACGGCGGCAATCCTGCCGGGTGTAATTCCTCAGGCCCACAGGGGTGTCATTTTTATTGATGAAATTAACAGGCTGGCCGATACATCACCCGAACTTACCGATGTCCTCCTTGACGTCATGGGTACCAAACCGGGCAGGGTGCAGATTGAGGAAACAGGTCTGCCTGTGGTCGAAATACCGGTGCAGGTTTCCGTCTGGGCGGCCTCCAACCCCGACGAGGAGCCCGGCCCCCTGCAGGAAATCCGCCGCCAGCTGGCAGACAGGTTTGACCTGTTGATAGATATGGGGCGGACCCACGATGCTGACGCCATCGCTGAGATCCTCAGGCAGAGCAGCCATATGAGGAAGTATGAAAAGGACAAGCAGCCGGACTTTTCAGCCAGGAACCAAAAGGCCCGCAAAGATATGGAAGTCATAGCGACCCGCTACGCCGGTCTGGACCTGCCGGATTTCCTCCGGAACTACATAGCCAGGATCTATGTTAAATACGACCTGGAAAGCTTCCGGGCCATCGAAGCGATCCAGCACTCGGCCCTGTTGAACTGCGCTCTCAAGCGGCGCGATACGGTACTGGTAAGCGATATCATCAAAGTCATGCCTTTGGCTTTAAGACACAGGGTGGATAGTGAGACCCTGACCAAGATAATGAACTCAACCCCCGACAGCCCGACATCCGGCAGGATGGCCTCACCCTTCGAATCGGCGGCTCCCCAGCAGGAATATATTACCCCTGCCCCTGCTGCCGCCGTACCGTCCGCTCCGACAGCCGCAGAAAGTACCAAGGCCAAGAATAAGTCCTTTATGAAACCGGTACTCAGCTTCCTGGGTCTGAAGGGACAGAACACCCAGTCGTCAGCCCTTCCGGATGACACCGCAAACACCGATACAAGCCTACAGCAGCCCGCTGCACCGCCGGATGGGCAGCGTCCGGTCAACAATTCCGGTGACGCCAAGCGGCTTAATGAAATCGGCCTGGATGACCTGTTTAAAACCGACCGCACTTTAAACCCCTAACCGGGTTAAAAAAGAGGTGTTGTTTATGAGTGAGGACAAAAGGTTCCTGCGTTCCAAACTCAAGACGGTATCCGCAACCCTGGGTAAATGCTTTGCCCGCGACGAGGGCATCATCCTCGGAGAAGCCTCGGTAATCAGCCGTAAAGTTCACCTGGAACCCCGGGAATCGGAAGGGATAGTTCATGTTTTCTCCGACCGGGACGCAGGCATGACTTACTTAAAGCTGATTGAAAAAGACCAGGCCATCCATATAGATGTTTTCCATCACCCGGCCGAAATCAATATTGTTGACCTGGCCAACAGGATCAGGATGGGGGTTTCCAGTTACCTTGACCTGATCTATGAAGACGATGAGGAATTCCGGGGTGAACGGGAGATGCTTATGCTGAACCTGACCCAGAGGATTTACCTGTTGACTTCTTCAGGTGAGGGAACTGTCTTAAACCCGGTCCGCCATGCCGGCCCCCCCGTCGGTAAACTCAAGAGCCACGTGCACATACTGGCCAAAATAACCGCGAAATATTTAGGTTTGATATACTATATCGTTGAACAGACTGAAAAATCCGTGACATTTCAGGGCTGCAGGCTGCGGCCCATAACCAGGGTGGTAAATGTCCGCGAAATGGAACTGGCCGAAGATTTTCCCCTGGGGGTGCCGGCAGTCCATAGCGCGGCCGAAGCACCTCTGGAGGCTAAGATGCAAAACATGTCCCAGGCAGTGATGGCCCTGGCCCGGGAA
>Ga0074195_1002480_pt1 | contig 20468 bp, 24 predicted proteins | sample EPASupsiteHSE623_FD_64525 | JGI IMG/M metagenome (GOLD analysis project Ga0074195, IMG submission 64525) | Bioremediated contaminated groundwater from EPA Superfund site, New Mexico - Sample HSE6-23 | ecosystem: Environmental > Aquatic > Deep subsurface > Groundwater > Contaminated ...
AAGACACTGGCAGACCGAACCCATCTTTGCCCTAACTGTGGGCTAGAGATGGATCGAGACATCAATGCCAGCTTGAACATTCGCACCCTCGGACTGAGGGGAAGAGCCTATCAAGATCCGACCCCTGCATTGTGCAAATCATCAAAGCAAGTTAGGTCGATGACGTAGGAAGCCCTGCTCCTTCAGGGGCATGGGAGGAAGTCACTAGTAGGAGATGCGTAGACTACGTTCGTTCTTGTCCTCAGGCTGACGCTTGAGGCAGATTATGATACCAGAGAAGGCGTTTGAAGATGATATCGAGAAGTGTGCTTTACAGATCAATGGCGCTGGCTTGCCTTGTGTTTCTAGCTTGCTCCATTGCAGCAAGTCAATCGAACAGTGGATATGTCGATCCGGCTGTAACTGAATTGAAAAACCAGGTGCTACAACAGGAGAAGAAGTACACAGGCAGCTATAAAGGTGAACCCTGGGCGACCTCATCGCTAAATGATTCCAATATAAAAGCAGCTACAGCCCAGACTATTTCTGCAGCCCAGATTGCTGCAGGGCAGGCCACTTCAGCCAATTACATGGCCAAGACAGACTCGTTCCTGAAGGCGGCTGCCAGCAATGGATATTATGTCTTAAGTGCGTCCGAATTCATTGCCAAAAGCGCAACAGAAGCGAACTGGGCTATAGTTGATATCAGGCCGGCACAGCTTTATTCAACAGGACACATCGCCGGGGCAATTAATATACCCCTGGAAAATCTGATATCGCAGATGGGCATAATCCCGGCGGGCCAGAAGGTAGCCGTCTATTGTTCTGCCGACACAAATGCTGCATTGGCCGTTCAGACATTGAGAGTCTATGGAGATCGCGAGGCATTTATCCTATCCGGCGGAGTTGCTGCCTGGCAGGCTGCAGGAATGCCTCTTGTAACATAGATCGTGCCTGTTTTTTCTCCTTTTTTTGCCAATCCTTTCGCGGACGATATTGCGAGCAATCTCATCATATCTTAATAATTTTTTCTCGATCGTAAAAGTTATAAACTTTAAAAAATATCTGTTTATGTATGAAGGACTTTGCAGGATCGACCATCACTTACTATGGTCTGGCTCGCGAGAGAGTGCTGAAAAAGTACCCCGGGCTGATCAGCGTTTTAGTCATACTTGTATTGATCTCCATGTCCGGCCTGGCCCTGTTTCTCATATCCGATCTCGTATCATTTGCATCGAATTCGGATCATAAAAGCATATTCTCCGGCCTTGGTCCTAATGGTCCAAGCGATGATATCACGTCTGTGAATGAAGACCTAAACGATAAAAGCGGATCTGATCCGGAAAATAGAACTGGTGTTCTTGTCGGCACGAATTCGTCCAACGATCTGGATCGCCTGAGTCGATCAGCCAGTGAGCAGAACTCCACCAACGGCACGCTGGCGAATGAATCGCAGTCTCTCACAAAGACCGATAAAATTGCCATCGGGACCGGCGGATCATCGACCACTTATGTGAGCAACGGCGGATCTTCATCATCTTCCAAGAAGCATCACAGTTCGTCTCAGTCCTCATCTTCGACTGCATCTGGGTCCTCAAATCCGACAAAGTCCTCGAATGCATCTTTGGCATCGAACCTGACCGAGTCCTCGAATGCGTCTCTGGTATCGAACCTGATCGAATCCTCAAATGCAACTGCGTTTGGATCATCAAATGGCAAAAGCGGAATGATTGGGCTGACGGAGGAGAATACCGATAGCAAAAGCACTGTTGCACCCAATGCGAATGAACCAGTGACAAAGACCCCGGATACGACTCTTGCGTCCGCATCATTTGTTGCTCTAGGTGGCTTGATAGATCCTTCAAAGAGCGCTTCATCCAATGAGCCTGCCAAAACAATTCAGTTCGATGATAAAAGCACTGCAAAAGACAATAGTGAGCCTGAGAAAGTGAGCGGGCCAGCAGAGAAGACTGCTGATCAGTCAATTAGCAAAGCCAAACAGAAGGCTCAAGAGATGAAGGCCAAGATGATCGAGAAGAGAAATAATATGATGGGCAAGAAGGATACTGCAAAACCACAGGACGGGGGAGAAAAGAGCGATTCTTCACAGAACACGATAAACCAGCCTGCCAGCACTGCTCAACAGAGGGCTCAGGAGATGAAAGCCAAGATGATCGAGAAAAAGAATGAAATGATCGGCAAGAAGGATGCTGCTAAACCGCAGGAGTCCGGAGAAGAGAGCGGGTCCTCACAGAAGGCCGTAGATCAGCCAGCCAGCAAAGCTGAACAAAAGGTTCAGGAGATGAAAGCCAAGCAAGCCGAGATGAAGAAAAAAGCGGCAGAATTGCGTGCCAACGCAAGATGATTCCGAAGGCTCTTCGCTGAATATTCATCCGCAGAAAATGGCGAGGAGCCCATTAGCCCCAATTCTCCGGATGCCGTCAGGCTATTGTCTGGAGATTTTCATGACGCATCCATCTTCCGTCGGCTCGACCTCTAAGTCCATCTTCAAGTCGGAGAATACCTTCTTCCAGTGGCCTTCCACGCAGGTCTTGCAGTGCTCTTTGGCTATCAGGCCGGCACCTATGCGAGCAAAGGACTTGGCCCCTTGCATCAGGCCGCAGCTATGGCGTTTGATCTCAACATAGCCATCTCCTTCCACCACCTCAATCACGCTGCCAAATAGGTTCTTGTCGTTGGTGGCCATTGCCAGGGCCACATCCTTGGGCTCGGCCAGCCCCAACTGCTTGAAAGTGGCTGCCACCTGGCGAGCGCCCTGGTCCTGAAACTCGCGCAAGCCCCTCTTGCCGAGCTTTCGAGCCACATAACCGCTGCTGCCGTAGAAGCTTCCCATCCACATGGCCACCACGCGCTGCTGGATCTGATCCAGTGGAATATCCGGGACGTCTGTCATGCTGCTTTCACTTCGCTGGCTGGCAGTATAATACTTTTGCGCCCTGCAGTCGTCTCTTGTCTGCCATATGTCTGGTTTACTAATTGCCGGGCCCGATAGAAGAGATATCCAAGCACAGCTAAACTATATCTAAAAATCATTCCCGCGCCCTTCCTGCGGTGCCGCAAGAACGGCGCTAGAGTGCGCCACCTGCTCTGGCGCATGGGACTTCGCTTCTATGATGCTCTGATCAAGCTGCTGGAGCTTCCGGCACAGGGGAAGCCGTTGCTGAGGCTATGCTTGGTTCGGTCACAATCTCGGTCTTGCGCACTTCTACGCGCCTCAGGGGATAGATGACCTTGGCTTCTTTGTAGATATCCAATGAGATCTTCCCTCCAACGGCATCCTGGATCAACTGGTTCAGGTCCAGACTCTTTGACCTCTCCATTATGACCCTCTTGGACAGCTCCCGAATGCTCTTGACCTGATTGGCCCGGGCTCTCTTTACAGTAAAGCAGCTGGGCTTTATTCTGACCTGATAGCCATCAGTGGTTGTTACATCCACAATGGCATCGATTCTGGATGTCCTTCTCTTGACCAGCGAACGCACATAATCTGTGGTCATCTCGTGGCCCAGGAACTTTGTGTATGCCGAATCACCGGCTACGCGATCTACTCTAAACTTGAGCTTGGTATTCTGTTTAGAGAAGTTGTTGGTGAGGTCCCCAAGGGTTGTCTCGATAATCCTTCCCACGATCCTCTCCGGGTCGTTAGCGATTGTCTCGCCAAAGGGAGCCCTGCCGAACATCTCAGGACTTACAACTTTATACCATTGCTTGGCCTTTCTGCTCTCAGCCTTTCTTTGTGATCTTCTAGCCAATAAACGTCCTCCAAGGTAATATTAATCCGAACTCCGTTCAAGCTCACTGTATTTAAACCGATCGCCCAAAAAAAGATAAGATGCAGCAAAGGCCGGGCTGCCCCGGATGAATCTGCCGCCCGGTCTAGTCCGCAGGCCAGACGTAGATATAGATGTAGTTAGACCAATCATTGCAGTGATAGCTGAGAATATGCCAGCCGGGTTCATTTCCTTTGAACCATGTCTCATGCCACCCAACATTCTTGTTGCCGAAGCTTTTGACCTCCGGAGAGCAATAATAACCGTTACCGCTGCTGCATACCGTCCATTCGAAGGACCAGTAAGCTCCCGCCCGGTTCACCTTGGACCAGAGTGGCAGCCATTCTCCACAGAATACGCCGGCCACAGTCTCCAGCTCACCCTCGCAGACCTGGACATAGTACTCATTGCATTTGCATACGGAGGGCAGGGGATAGACTGCCTGGAGGCTTTGAGCAACGTATCCCCGGGGCGCGCTGCCGCCGACATTCGGCGAGCAGGTATTGCAGCTCGCATCATATGGACAAACGCTGCTGACCCCGCCAGCAATTGGAGTTGAACTGGTGCATGTCTTGCAGGTGGTGCATGTCTTGGCTGTGCTCACTGTTTTAATTTTGCCCTGTGCCAATGCGTCCACTGATTGATAGGGATAGCTTATCAGAGACGGATTTGTCGCAGCCACGCTGACAACAGCCGGATTTCCCACCAATCCCGCCGCAGTTGAAGCTGCAGTTGGATAATTGTAGCTTGCTGAGGCGATCTGGCTGGCAGGCCTGTACAGATTGAAATCAGGCATGATGAGCCCCTCGGCACCAGGATCAACGGGCGTAGGCGCTCCAGACGGAAGAGTTGCCGCAACCATGCCGCTAGACGAACTGGCATAGCCTGTGGACGTCGACATGGGATAGACATAGATGTAGATGTAGTTGGACCATATGCCACTGTTATAGCAGAGGATATGCCAGCCGGGTGTATCTCCCAAAAACCATCCCTTCTTCCAGCCGGCTGCCGTCCAGCCTATCCATTGCACAGAGTACGTGGACTGACCGGGATACCATTCGTACACATAAAAGTTGCCGCTAGTCTTTATCTCGGCCCAGAGGGGCAGGTAGCCCCTGTAGCCGCATCCGCCCACAGTACGGAGGCCGGAATTACTCTCTACATAAAACCTGTTAGCCGAGGCGATACTGCTTGGATAATACCAGACGCTTGAGCCGGGCATTGCAGACTGGACGGAAGATGAAACGGATGACTGAACTGACGCCGATGGCCTTGTGGCAGAGACAAAGCCCAGGCCCTCATCAGGCGTGAAGCTATCCATTTGCGGAATGGAGAGCCCCAGCTTCTCCGCCGCCAACTGCTCTTCAGTCGAGCTGCTGATCGGGGGGACCGGATATCCAGATACCTGTTGCGAGACAGACTGTTGCTGAACAGTGGATCCAGTATCCGAGATGCCTGCACCGCCTACTGCACCCAAGGCAGCGCTGATCAGGATCAAAAACGCAATTGATAATGCAATATAAAGCTTCATATACCCCACTCCATTTTTAGGTTTGCTGCGCAATTTTTCTGCACAGTATCCCTTTTTATTCTTTTAGTGCTCTTTATCTATTTAACATTTGCTTTTCAGTTCCGTGATCGGGAAACAGAATTGCCTTTATCAATATTAATTAGTTTCAAGTATAATTACCAAAATAAGAGAAATGTTATATAGATTACACACATTGTAAATATTATAAAATTGCATTGCGATTAGATCCCTGCGGAAAAAAAGTGATGCTATTGATCCGTGTCCCTGGCCCAGTTATTTCTGACCATCTCAGCCAGACGCGGATTGTCAAACTGATTATAGATATCAAGATCCGTAGTATAGCCGATAAACGGATCTATGGTGCCCTTCTCCAGATTCATTATCCAGATCTGAATACCTCGGTCCTCTGCAGCCTGCCCTCTCTCCCTGAAGAACTGCACAAAAGGCTCCAGGGTTTCACTGCTCGGCACGAGAATTATGCAGTCGTCTCCGGACTCTGCCCTGCAATTATCGATGTTGACGGCCTTAACGCTTGCGACGATGACGGCCTTTGCAGTACGCTTATCAGCAGTGAAGGTCAGTGACTGATCCACCTTGTCGGAGAGAGCATATCCAGCATCAGCCATGAACTCCTCCAGTCGCTCCTCCATGCACTGAAAGAGGAGGGCTCGCAGCTCCGGGACAGCCCGCAGGAATCGGCTGGCAGCATTGGAAAAGTCCTGTTTGCTGTATTTTTTGGTGTGCAGGAAATGAAATATGCGCCCATTCATCTGAGTGTAGGTATCAAGCTTTGGCAGATCAAAGAATATGGCATCTTTGCCCATTATGCTGGCGAAGATGCCAGGGGCAATTCTCTCACCCACCAGCGCCTTCAGCTCCGCGCGCTCTTCTTCTGAAAGCTCTGCGTCTCGGACGATCTGGTAAGTGCGAAGAAGAAGCTCACACCGGGCGATGATCTCCCTCTCGGCGAGAAGCTCTCGGAGAGGGCCCGCAATGCTCTTTATTTCAGTCATTATACTTCCGCCTCAATCATTCCCTCTAACGCTGGCCAGTTCCGCCCTCAGCTCGCCCATGTTGGCCGTCCTCTCAGCAAAGGCATTGTGCTGATGAATGCTTTCCTCATTGATCTGCTTGAGGGTGACTGCAGCGTCATCCGGCAGATCAGTGAATGCCTCTACCAGCTTCTGGGCCATGGTGCGAACACAGTCCTCCACGAACTTGGGATTGCTGTGAGCCCTCTTTACCACCACCGCCTCGTCCGGCCTCTTCAGCAGTCCGAAGACTCGAGAGCTCATGGAATCCTCAATGATCTTGATTATCCTGTCGATAGAAACGCAGCGTCGATCGTGGACCTCGATGGAAATGCTTCCACGGCCACGCTGGTTGTGAGTGGCAATGGGCAGCCGCTCTGTGAGGTCAGAGATCGCCTGCTCTGAGATTCCCAGTTTGGCCAGCTCCTGGCGAACCTCTTCCTTCATGATCTCCTGGGCACAGGGGCAGGCAGTCATTCCTAAAACCTCGGCTCCGACCGTCTTTCTCACGTTTCCGCCAGCGGGACCTGCTTTAGCCACTGCTTCAGCAAAGATGTCCACCACCTCCTGGCAATTGACCTTGGTCACAGGAGTCTGTCTCCTCACAATATATTCGCTCTTCATCTTCACCTCGGCTCGAGAGGCATATTCATGCCTGAAGAGAAGTCTCTTGGCGATCTCTCCGCAAAGCTCCTCAATCTCATAGACGGGGCAGTTTATGGCCTCCTCTAAAACCTCATCTATCGCCTCGAAATTCCGAGAAAGGTTGGCTCCTTTCCGGTCTGATGGAAGATCAACGAATACCTCAAAATTTGAGATGAGAACCACAGGTCGCTCATCGTTGCCTCGCTCGACCTTTACCAGCTTTTTGACGCCGGTCACTCCCACTCTGGTTAAATTGAATGGATAATCAGGCTCGCAGGCTTGAATATCGGGTAGGCTGTCCACTGAATTCACCTTGGGCTACGTAGCTCATCTTCGAGCGATTCATCTTCGAGCGATTCATCCTCGATCTCGTCTAGGCGAGAGATGAGACTGTCTACCTCCAGCATCATCTCATCCAGCGTATCGGAAATCTTTTGATGTTGCTCATCCGAGTGAAGGAAATACCTTTCCAGCTCTGCCAATAGCTCCTCATCGCCCATATCGAGCATCTCGCATATCCTTCTCTCGACATCCTTCGAATCGGGCATGCGGGGCTTAATTGGAGCGAACATATTTGAGACTTTGCTCAGCAGTCGGATTTCTTCAGCGGTCAGATATATCTATTCGAAGGGCTTAACACCACCCCTTAGAGGAGTTCTACTGATGATCAAGCGTTGCCCTCAGCACGGATTTTTCAGGGGAGAGCTTTGTACTTGCGGCTCTGCCGGTCAGCTTCTTTTAGATGAGACCAAGACTGAGCAGCTCGGTCGGCTGGTAGCAGGCTGCTTGAGGCATTTTCCGGGCGATCTGGGCCTGACTATGGACTCCCGTGGTTGGGTCGATCTCACAAAGTTGGGTCAGGTGGTAGCCAGCAGGCATCGCTGGGCCAACAAGGAGCTGATTGTAGCGCTTGTTCTGTCTGATCCCAAGCAGAGGTATGAGATCAGAGACGAAAACGTCAGAGCAAGATACGGCCATTCGGTGGCGGTTGATCTGGATCACCCGGAAAACAGGCTTCCTTTGCTCTACTATGGGGCAAGCGAGGAGGAGGCGGACAGAATCCTGGAGATTGGCATCAAGTCTGCATCGCAGAGATACGTCCATCTCTCCACAACTGCCGAGAAAGCCTGGCATGTGGCCACATTCCGCACTGGCAACCCCAGAGTGATTCAGGCGGATGCTGCTGCTGCGCAGAAGTCCGGCGTCAAGATGATGACAGTAAACGATGATATCGTCATCTCGGAGATGGTTCCATCTCAATTCCTGAGCATTCTCGCCACCAAGGATATTGCCAGGACAGAAAAACAATAGAGGGACGTCTAGCGGCCAAAGCGCCGCTCTCTGTTCTGGCAGTCCCGAATGGCACGCAGGAAATCGATCTTTCTGAGTTCTTGCCAGTTTACGTCGGTAAAATATAGCTCTGAATAGGCTGCCTGCCAGATCATGAAGTCGCTGAGCTTCTTTCCGCCGGCTCTGATCACCAGATCTGGCTTCTGTGAGAAACGCAGATTCGATTCTATGCTCTTCTCATCGATCTGATCAGCCTTTATCTCTCCCCTTTCAACTCTTCGCAGAATGTTCCTGAACGCCTCTGTCACCTCGCGTTTGCCGCCGTAGCCGAGAGATATCACAACATTGAGGGGGCCGCCTGTACCCATCTGCTCTGCGGCCTCTGCGGTATGCAGGCTGATCTGGGCGGGAACTGATGCCAGACTGGAAGCGATCTTTTGGCAAAGGCTCGGTTCATCATCGCTTACATAAAGCACGAGGGACGGCAGACTGATGGATCGGCTCCATTCCAGGAGATGGATGAGGCGATTTAATCCATCGCCAGACAGATCTCCTGATCCAAGAACTACGGCTACGCAACCTGGAAGGCTGCTTTTCTTGATCTGGGAAGCCAAAAGGTGCTCATAAAGTAGATATATCATAGTCATCACTCAGCGGATCTTCCATAGGCAAAGTATTTTTGCAGGGAACTGATTCCTGTAGTTCATGGAACGTGAGGATGTCGCCAGGCTGGCTATAGGACTGATGGTCTTGTTGCTGCCAAGCATCGGAGCCTTTACAGTCCTGCCTCTAGCAGTCGTGTTCCTGATGGATCGCAGCTCTCGCCTGCTCTCAGCGTCCCTTGCCATGCTTCTAATCATGAAACCCGCCCTGTCGGTTACGGACACCAATCTACCGCTCTATGTCATAGCCATATCCTTTGTGGCCTCAACCTTCTCTCCCCTGGCATTCAGGAAGTTCGATTCTCTTGCGGGCAGCATCATGTATCTGCTGATTACCGTATGTCTTGGCTATCCCGTCGCGAGCCTGATTTCGGGAGGCAGCCTCTCCTCTGAGAGAATTCTATTTCTCGTCATTTTAGGCGGGCTGTCCGGAGCCTTTCTGCATCACGCCTCAAAGGAACGCGACTTCACAGTGCCCTTCGGATCGGCTATGGTGATGTGGCTCTTCTCCTTTGATTATCCACTGCCAGAGCTGCAGCGCATTCTGCTCATCTGCATCTTCGCTCTGGTCTTAGGGATAGGTGCTTACTGGGCGAAAGCAGCGGACTCGGATGCAGTGCTCAGCGAGACCATAGTCTGTCTCCTGGTGATTCTCTTCGCCGGACTCTCATGGTTTATGTTGCTCCTGGCCTTCTATCTTCTGGGCGGAGCTTTCACCCACTACGGATTTTCCCATAAATATAAGCTGGGCATTGCTCAGTCCCACGGAGGCAGGCGCGGGTACAAGAATGTTTACAGCAACAGCCTGGTCGCTCTAGCCCTGGCAATATGCTATGGGGTTTATGGAAATGATGTATTCCTCTATGCATTCATTGCTTCAGTTGCCACAGCAAACGGCGACACTCTGGCGAGCGAGATCGGCGAGACCAGCCGCTCCAAGCCACGAATGATCACCACACTCAAGGAGACGGAGCCGGGAGTTGACGGAGGAGTGACGCCTCTGGGCGAGGTCGCGTCTCTGGCCGGAGCTATCATCATCGGGCTCTTGGCTACTGGAATGGGGATGGCCGGCACATTTGGCATAGTTGTCGCACTCATCGGCGGATTTTTAGGCACCAACTTCGATAGCTTTCTCGGAGCCACACTCCAAAGCCGTGGCATCTTGAGCAACAACGGCGTGAACCTTGTGGCCACAGCCTTCGGGGCACTGATTGGCGGAGTGCTCTGGTACATCCTGCAAATTATTTAGGGATAGAGCGAAATTGCTCTATTATGAAGATCTTCGGCATCTTTGGCGATCCAATAAAGCACAGCCTCTCTCCGGTCATGCAGAATGCGGCTCTGCTGGCGTTGGGCGAGACTGCCTGCTACCATGCCTTTCGAGTGAGCCGGGAGGATTTGAGGTGCGCCCTTCTCGGCGCGAAGGCCATGGGGTTCTCCGGGCTGAATCTGACCATTCCACTTAAGGAGAAGGCTCTGCAGCTCGATATCTTAGAACCGGACCCTCTGGCCAGTGCCATCGGTGCGGTGAACACCATCAGCTTCACAGAGAGTGGGATGGTCGGATACAACACCGACGGGTGGGGTGCACTGCGAGCTCTGTACGATGCAGGAGTTGAGATCCGGGGAAAAATGGCGCTCATCATCGGAGCTGGAGGGGCTGCGCGAGCCATTGCCTATACCTTGCAGCAGGAGGGTGCCGAGATATCCATCGCGAACCGCAGCATAAATAAGGCACAGGAGCTAGCCGCCCAGGTGGATGCATGTGGTTTTGGTCTCTCTGATCTGGAGAGGCTTGCGGACAAGGCTGACATAATAATAAACTGCACATCGGTTGGAATGCGGGTAGGAGACCCTCGACTCCTGAGAACAGGATTGCTGAAAAGCAGTCAGGCGGCATTTGATATCATCTACAACCGTGAGACTGAATTTCTGCAGGATGCTAGCGCCGCCGGAGCTGTGGCTGTAGATGGAGTGATGATGCTGGTCCATCAGGGCGCGAAGGCCCTGGAGATATGGACAGGAAAAAGGGCCCCTGTCCAGGTGATGGAGAGGGCAGTGCGAGAGGCTCTGAGGGCCAGGAAAATCGGTCAGGGCAAAAAAAATGGGCCCTTCGCCGAATTGTGTGGTAATCCTTAGCATTCTAATCACCACAAAGGCACAAAGGCACAAAGGCTTCATGACTCATTATGTTCACCCACAGAAAATAGCGAGGAAGCAAAAAAAAATGGGACAAGGGACGAGTGAAACAATGGTGCGCATACTTATCTTGGGAGGGACGGGCGAGACAGGTTCATGGTTCGCCCGCTACTTTAAGGAGAAGGGCTATGACGTGGCTGTCTGGGGGCCGAGCGGAAAGGTGGATGTGGCGAAGAAGCTGGGGGTCCGCTTCGCTGATAAGATGGTCGAGGAGGTCGAGGAGAGCGACATAGTCCTTGTGAGTGTCACAATCGAGAGGACTGTCGAGGTCATCCGCGAGGTTGCGCCGCGCATGCATCCGGGCAGCCTGATCATGGATGTGACAAGCACCAAATCAGGGCCGGTGAGGGCCATGAAGACCTATGCGCCGAAGGGAGTCGAGGTGCTGGGAACTCATCCAATGTTCGGGCCTACCATGCCGGCGCTTCGGGGCCAGACCATCATCTTGACACCAGTCGAGGGAAAGACTGGAAAGTGGCTTTCCATCATGAGGTCTCTGTTTGAGGCAGACGGAGCGCGGGTGGAGCTCTTGGATGCCGAGGAGCACGATGAGATCATGGCAGTCGTGCAGGCACTGACCCACTTTGCTTACATCGGCATTGGGGCGGCGCTGCACGCGCTGGACTTCGATGTGCAGAAGTCCAGGCGGTTCATGTCTCCGGTCTATGAGATCATGATAGACTTCGTGGGCCGAATTTTGGACCAGAATCCAGAGCTTTACGCCTCCATCCAGAAGAACCCCAAGGCGGCTGCCGTTCGCCAGACATTTGTGGCTGAATGCATGCGGCTGTGCGAAAAGGCAGACGCGGGGGATCTGGAGGGCTTCAAGCAGATCATGAGGGATGCGGCGAAGCATTACGGAAAAACGCATGAGGCAATGGTGAGGTCAGACAGGATTATAAATTCCAAAATTATGGAGAACGATGGCAAACGTTAGCGTCCGTCTCTCATCATTCTTCCATGATTTCGCAATGGTTTGGTCCGCCAAAAACTTAATATTTATTTAGGTATATATTCGTAGTAAGCTATTGTGGTGGTAAATAATGAAAATGCTTGCAGTCTTTTCTATCCTCCCAATCCTTATTGTGATTGGAGGGGTGCAAAATGCAGCCGCAAGTTGCAGCGAGGAATATTCTGCGGACTATCATTCGTTGTATGTTGCGGACGTAGATCATCCTTGTCCGAACTCCTACACATATGCAGATTATGACCTGTATGGGAGCGGAAATGGCGACTTCGATCTTTATGTCCTGGATACATGGAAAGACACCTGGTACAAATCTTCAGCTTCTGGATATAACGAATATCTGAGAGTTCCAATTCACTGCGGTTATTCTCATAAGGTTTATGTATGGACCTACAGCGGGTACGGGAAATGGAGTGTATGCTCGCCCCAGGTCTACTTTGGCGAAGGCTTTAGCCGGATTGCCGATTCACAGTCCGCCCCGGATACTGCAAGCACCAATGGGGCCGCTGAACCGGAAATTGTTGGCAGATGGAAGCTGACATTTGATTGGGGCTGCGATGGGTCCAGCGATGATGACGAAATAATCTTCTTCTCTGATGGCACCTTCGGCGACGATGACGATCCCAACGATGGGGAATGGGGTATTGATGGGCAGTCGGTCCAATGGGAGCATGATGAAAGTCCCAACGCTCTATATCAGGGATCAATATATGGGATTTATATGAGCGGTACAATGTCTACTAATGACGGAAACCATGGTTGTTGGACGGCAAGCAAGGTATAGGACAGCAAAAGACCTCGTTTGAGAACGGATGCAAATTTCGGCTCCCTTGGGAAAATGAATAGCGCAACCGTTCTCAATATACTCACCATTCCATCGGGTCGAACTCCGTCTGGAGGTCGTCTCTGGCCATGCCGTACCCGGCATCCACATACATCTTGTTGAAGTTCTTGGAGAGATCGATGCTGCCATTGGCGTGGGCCTTGTAGACCACGCACATCCAGCATCCGCCCTTGTCCTGGCCGGTCTTGTTGTCGATATCGATGAATACCTGGGTGCCCATTAGGTTGTCGCGGGTGAACTCCCTGGCATCCAGGCCGCTCTGGGAGTTGGGGATTACGCTCGTCACATCCGCCAAGCGGACGCATCCCAGATTGCTGACCACAAAGGTCGTGCCGTCCGTGATCCTGGTGACTACGCCCACAGCCTCCTCAGGGTGAGCGGACGCGAAGGCTGTGAGGAGGAGCAGAATTGAGATCGCCACCTTCATTATAGTCATCGCAGATGTAATTGCGTGACAATGCAAAAAACTTTCCCTTGAAGAATTACTTGCGCCCTGCATGGCTCGAATTAATATTCCTGCTGGCCACTGCTTGATATCATGCTGCCCCGCATAATTTTGCATAACGCCATAAGCCTGGACGGAAGAATCAATGGCTTTCCGATAGATCTGCGCCAGTATTATGAGTTGGCTGCCACCTGGAAGGAGGATGCTACACTTGCCGGATCGCAGACATTTTTGTCCGCTGCAAGCGAAGCTCCGCCTGAAGATAAGAGCGCCTTTCTTCCGCCCGAAGTCGATCCTCATGACCATCGTCCGCTGCTTATCATTCCAGACAGCCGCGGGCGCATCCGAACTTGGCACTACCTGAAAAGCCTGCCTTACTGGCGGCACTTCGTGGCTCTTTGCACAGAAAGCACTCCAAAGGATTACCTGAACTACCTGAAAGAGAGGCACGTAGACTGCATTAATGCCGGAGAAGATCGCGTGGACCTGAGGGACGCGCTGGAGGAGCTGAACCTTCGCTATGGTGTCAAGGTGGTGCGGGTGGACGCTGGCGGAACGCTGAATGGACTGCTGCTCCGCCAGGGGCTGGTCAGCGAGGTGAGCCTTCTCATCTATCCTAGCCTCGTCGGTGGTGATACGCCAAGCAGCATCTTTCGCGCTCCGGATCTTCCGATAGTGACTGCTCCCCAGATTGCGGCTGGAGCGGGGTCCGAGGGCGCCATCTCGCTTCGGCTCATGGGTACTGAGAGGCTCAAGGGAGACGTCTTGTGGCTACGCTATGAGATACGGTAACCGGAGCGGTGATAGAATCGATAGCATCGTTTCGTTCTGCAATCCAAAGAGTTAAATCTGTATTTTCCTTACATTTTTCCTCATGAAATTCTCAAAAATAGCGGCCATTCTTGGCATCTTCTTATTGCTGGCCTCAGTTGCCGACTCACAGATGAACCGTGATACTCCATTTCTCGCTAGCAAGCTTCCCAGAACCGGTGAAAGCAGCACCATCGGCCAGGGGACACAGTCCTCATCGCCTATTGTGATCTCTGAGGCCTTCAACAGTCAGGCCGTCAAAGATCTGTCAATCACAGCCGATCCGAGCAACACAACCTGCAACCAGGCATCATTCATGGTAACCCTGACAGCCTCACCCAGCGGCACAACCGGCTATCAGGCCGTAAAGGTGAGGGTGCTGGAGAGCCGTCTCAACGCGCCCACCGCTGTTGCAGAGCTGACACTTATATTTCCCGTTGCGGGAGGATCATTGCATGAGACCATAGGCTTTGCCAGCGCCTCAGATTCAGTAGCAGGCAGCAGGAACAGCGAGATCACAGTGACTGCAGATCCGGATAACCAATTGACTGAGACGGATGAGAGCAACAACGCTCTGACCATCACAGGGACCTGCCGGGATTGATGAAACTTAGAGTATATCATATTTTTTGGAAGTTCTTTTATCTATTCGTATCTATTCATATTTGTTCATACCGATTCTAAAGAGAAATTCCGGACAAGATGACATGAGGAGGTTCATCCGATAATCGCTCTAAATGGCATTAATGCCTGAATCCGAATGTAGTCATCCTGAAAACAACAAAAGGTTTTTTAACTAGAAGAGCAAAAGAACCAAATGATTTGGAGGGAGAAACACGAGACTAATAACCGATGAATCAAATGAAGATCTGGCGGGGCTCCTTGGAACTATTAAGGATATGGCTCCCGAACTATGGAGATCCGGTGAACGTCGTTGCATTCTTCCACAAAAACTGGAGGATTTGGAAAATCCGGAGTATCTCGATGAGATAAGGACTAAGATAAAGAAGATGAAGCAGCTGAAAGATTTGTTTGACGCTGGCTCAATAACTGTGGCGGAATATAGATCCAAAAAAGCCCAGATATTTATAAGAATGTGATAATGGTGGGAACCATATACAGATAGATGGGGACTGATTGGTGTCTGCCATCAAATGAATATGGTGTCCTGATTGAATTTCAACTATATAAACACAAATAATATTATTTCTTTTGCATGTTTTTAGATATGCAGTATATCCACTCGTTACTTTGCTTTACACCCTCAGGCAGACATGGCATCTGAAATGGCACTTGATTCTATTTCCAAATGAAGGGGCAGATTAATAAACATAGGACGCTAAAAGAGGTCTGATGGAAATGTCAGAAGATGAAAAGCCCGCAACAAGACAATCATTGCCGCAATTTATCCCCAAGTTCAAGGGCAAGAAAGTCATGATTCGTCTGCTCTCAGGGGGCCAGCCAGTTGTTGGTACCATTGACTCGTTCAACTCATACGAAATCCTCCTCCAGACCGCAAAAGGCGAGCTACTGGTCTTCAAACACGCCATTGCCACAATCGAGGTCGTTGACGAGCCGCGCGGGTATAAGCCAGGCAATTAAGACCTATGAGATTTAATGAGGAGTAAGGCTTCCTTGCTTCTGCATTTTGAAGCGAACATCGAAGCCAGACTTTTTTGTCATCCAATCGCGTCCTCACAAAAATGCAGGGAAAGCAATATAATGAAGAATGCATAACCTGTAATGCACAATCCTGTGTACAGACCATATTCAGAGATATATCTCGAAAAGGTGAAAATATATGCAAGCATTTGCAAAAGCTATACTGGTATTTCTGGCGGCAACAATGCTGCTTGCCCTGTCTCCGCTTGGCGCAAGCCAGGTTGAGAACCGACCTGCAGAGAATGCTATGGAGAACCTCTTTAATAAAGGAATAGGGAATGCGTGGGCTGGAGGCGAGCCATTTTCATCGAGCACCGCAACTAGCGACAGCCAGACACAAAGCGCCAGATGCGTGCCCAATTACAATATCATCGGATTTCTTAACGTAACAACTGGACTGATTATGGCAAGCGACGGCATGAGCATGCGTTTCAATCCAGGTCCTGGCAATTACCCCGTCTACGGATACTTCCAGGGAGACAAACTGACTGGCATATTCATCGACTTTGAATCGTCGGCTTAGGCACGTTTGCCAATTATCATTTTTTTAGTTTTTTCCTTTTACGGATGGAAAAGAGATTGAGCCTATGTGCTCTCATCGCCTTTGATCAGGAGCACAGGAATTGTGGACTGCAAAACCACCTTCTCGGCAACGCTTCCTAGCAGAAATTTCTCAACTGCCGTCCGGCCTATCTTCCCCATGACGAGCAGATCCGCCTCTTGCTCTCTGGCTGCCTTTAGCAGCTCCTCGCCGGGGTTTCCCTGGGCTATGATTTTGTTGCAGGGAACACTCATCACCTGTGCGCGATCCTGCACGAACTCGATTGCCTGCCGTCCTTCATCCTGTATGAGCGCCAAGATCTTCTCCTTTAATCCCGGCAAGGTCGCATATCCCGGCAGATGGGATAATCGTGAGATGTCCATGACATAGACGGCAGTGACTGTGCCATTTGCCCGCCGGGCGATATCTATTCCAATCACAGCAGCCTTCTTGCTCGTATCCGATCCATCGGTAGCTATCATAACTCTCTTGATCATAGTATCAACCAATTGCCCTGATTCTATTACAGGAGAATGCTATAAAGAATATGCTGCTAAAAAGGTGCCTGGCTGTGAAGAATGTGGCCCGGCAGAAGATGACCGGGCAGAAGATGGAGAGCCAGATCGATAGCTTGGCTCTTCAATGGATTTCAGACTGAGATTTTGCTCTTAGCTATGAACTTGATCAGCTCCGGGCCGATCCTTGCCTTCTTTTGGATCTGATTGGCCACCTCATCCATGCTGATGCCGCTGGTCACCAGTGTGCGAATCTCTTCCTGGGTCGCGTCATCTACCGTGAAGTACTCGTCCAGATCCTTTCTGTGGCCCCAGACATCTCCTTCAAGAAGCTCGATGCCCTGCATGTCCAAGAAGACCTGTATGGCACTGGACATTGTCTTTCTGTAGGATGGAGGTACCTGGATCATCCTCAATCTGGGACATCTCTGCATCAGATTGAGAAAGTCTACATTGCTGGCACGAAATGCTAGATGAATTGTTTTTTCGTTGGGATTGAGATTGGGTATCTCGTTCCTTGTGCTGACAACTCTAAGTCTCATACATACTCCAATTTCCTAAATAATGTTTCTTAGTATTAATAGACACTTTAGATAGACACATCTGTACAGAATGATATATCCAGTTCACTATCCGGCTAAAGAAAGAGATCCTATAACCTATCAAGTCAAAAAGCTATACGAAACAGAACAAACCATGACAAAAAAAATACGATATGAGCCAGGCCGAGGGACTTCTGGCTCAAATCCTACATTAAGCTGTGATCTTGGTCCGAGCAATATACTTGACGAGGTCCGGTCCGAGCCTGGCCTTCTTTTGCATCTTGTCGGCAACATCTTCCATGCTTGCACCGCTGGCTGCCAGGCTGCGGATCTCCTCAAGGGCAGCTTCTTCCACTGTGAAGTACTCGTCCAGATCCTTTCTATGGCCCCAGACATCTCCTTCAAGAAGCTCGATGCCCTGCATGTCCAAGAAGACCTGTATGGCATTGGACATGGTCTTTCTGTAGGATGGGGGTACCTGGATCATCCTCAATCTGGGACATTTCTGCATCAAATTAAGGAAGTCTACATTGCTGGCACGAAATGCCAGGTGAACCATCTTCTCGTTAGGGTTAAGATTTGGGATTTCATTCCTTGCGCTCACGACTCTTAGTCTCATCATTTATCACTCCATTCCTTAAAAGGCATTGATATTATTAATAGACACTTGCACTGCACACATGCGTCCAAATCGGATTCAATAAAGCCTAAAGTTCGTTAAAATTTAGTTTGTCTGTCACTTCAGGCGATTGTCACATGACAATGCACAAAGGATTGTGCTCGAAGCGAAATGTTAATAATCGTTATAGACGAACCGTCAAGAAACATATCTAAGGTCACTTAAATAACATGTGTAATCAGATTCGGCAAGTTGATTTTGAATATCTTCTAAAAATGCAGACATGTAAGCCGTCTAATGGCATCATGCTAATAGATCTCCAACGGGTGTATGTCACCAATTAAAATTTTTTGAATTAGTGGCGCATTCAGCAGCGGCCAATGCAGGGCTCGATTTTGAAATTTGCCCCCCATTAGCTTTATATAACATATCCGTGGTTGTGCTGGAGAATTAATAATTGGGCAATTGCCAAAGTTGAATTGCAGATTGATCTAACCGGAGAAGCGAAGGGGATTTAAGGAAGAGGGACCGTATAGGAGAAGATCTTAATGGGCAGGGTTAAGCTTACAGACACGGTTTTTAGGGATGCTCACCAGTCTCTTCTGGTCACCAGAATGAGGACCCGGGACATGCTACCCATAGCGGAGAAAATGGACCAGGTTGGCTTCTACTCCCTGGAGACTTGGGGCGGAGCGACGTTCGATACCTGCATTCGGTACCTGAACGAAGATCCCTGGGAGAGGCTACGAGCATTAAAGAATGCTATGCCGAACACCCCGATGCAGATGCTGCTTCGCGGACAGAACCTGGTCGGATATAGGCATTATGCTGACGATATAGTTGACAAGTTCGTGGAAAAGTCAGCCCTAAACGGGGTCGATATCTTCAGAATCTTTGATGCCGTGAACGACATTCGCAACATGGAGCGATCGATCAAGGCTGCCAAGAAGATGGACAAGCACGTTCAGGGTGGCATCAGCTATACGATCAGCCCGGTGCACAACAATGATCTGTTTGCTCAGTTTGCCGTGAAGCTTGCGGAGCTTGGATGCGACTCCATATGCATCAAGGATATGGCAGGATTGATCACGCCAAAGAATGCTTACGACCTCATTCGTGCTGTGAAAAAAGAGGTCAACCTGCCGATAAATCTGCATACTCATTGCACCAGCGGCATGGCCCAGATGAGCTACTTCCACGCCTGTCAGGCAGGAGTCGATATCCTGGATACTGCCATGTCTCCGCTCTCAGGAGGCAGCTCCCAGCCGGCCACGGAAAGCCTGGTGGCATCGCTGCAGGGAACGCCCTACGACACTGGCCTTGACCTGGAGCTTCTCACCGAGATCAAGAGGTACTTCGAGAAGATCATAGAGATCTATGCTCCGGTCTTCAATCCCATAACGGCTCGTCTGGACACCAATGTTCTGGTTTATCAGGTTCCCGGAGGCATGCTCTCCAACCTGGTCTCTCAGCTCATCGAGCAGAAGGCACTGGACAAGTATGATGAGGTGCTGGCCGAGATACCGAAGGTTCGAAAGGACCTGGGCTATCCGCCGCTGGTCACTCCCACAAGCCAGATAGTGGGCACTCAGGCGGTTTTAAACGTCATCACAGGCGATCGGTACAAGATGGTCCCCAAGGAGGTCAAGGACTACGTCAAGGGCCTATACGGAAAGTCCCCGGCCATGATAGATCCAAAGGTACGGCTGAAGGTTCTCTGCGATGAGGAGCCCATCACTGTGCGGCCTGCCGATCTGCTGCCTCCTGAGTACGAAAACGCCAGGAGAGAGGTCGATTCCCTCAAGCTCGCCAAGCAGGAAGAAGATTATCTCACCTACGCCCTCTATCCTCAGGTGGCCCTCAAGTTCCTGCAGGGTGCGGCAGTTGAGGAGCAACTGATCAAGACTCCGCCAGCGGCAGCGACGCCTTCATCTCTCAATGCCGAACCCATGGCCCTCAATGTCGAGATCGATGGAGAATCCTATCTGGTCAAGGTGGCTCCGGCAGGCATGACAATCAAGGAGGCACAGCCCAAGGTGCCCAAGGACGGGCTGACTGTGCCCATGCAGGGTGTCATCATCCGCTACAAGGTCAAGAAGGGCGACCGAGTGGCAGAAGGAGATGCTGTGGCAGTCCTTGAGGCAATGAAGATGGAACAGAACATATTGGCCAACAAGAGCGGCACGGTAAAAGAGATCTATATCAAAGAGGGCACGACGATTGCACCTGGCGATATTCTGATGACCATCGAGTAAAGGCTCATGGTCTGCCATTTTTTATTACAAAGGGAGTGCGGAGGGTCACGAATACCCCAACCTTCAGGTTGGGGATGAAGTGAACCCTTGCCTTTTTTTTGCGTTAACTCAAAATCGATCAACCGTTGCCTCTTTTAAAA
>Ga0074195_1002481_pt1 | contig 20466 bp, 16 predicted proteins | sample EPASupsiteHSE623_FD_64525 | JGI IMG/M metagenome (GOLD analysis project Ga0074195, IMG submission 64525) | Bioremediated contaminated groundwater from EPA Superfund site, New Mexico - Sample HSE6-23 | ecosystem: Environmental > Aquatic > Deep subsurface > Groundwater > Contaminated ...
AAAATGCTGCGAGATCACTGCCCTCTGGTATTCGGCTTTAGTGGACATGAACAGGCTTTACCTGGAACTTGGAAAGGGTTCAAGAAATCCCAATTCGAAGTTTTCAAGGCTCGCGAAAAAAGTGAAAGACAGCTTCCAGAGGTTCTGGAACAGCGAGACAGGCTGTCTTTACGATGTGATTGATCCAGAGGACGCATCCATCCGGCCCAACCAGATAATCGCCGCAGGAATAAAAGATCTCCTGCCTGCCGTCAAGAGAGAAGCAGTCTTCGAGGTGGTAACGAGAGAGCTGCTCACCCCATTTGGGCTGCGCACCCTCGCGCCGTCCGACCCGCGCTATGAGGGCAGATATGAGGGAGACCCAGGTCGTCGGGATGGCTCATACCACCAGGGAACCGTCTGGCCCTGGCTCATGGGGCCTTACATCGATGCTCTGCTCGCAATCAAAGGCAGGAAAAAGCCGGTTCTCTCTAAGGCCAGAGAGATCCTGCGACCGCTCTTGACGCTTCCATCGGCCGGGATAGAAACCATCCCGGAGGTCTTCGATGGCGATTCACCCCAGCGGCCAGGAGGATGCATCTCTCAGGCCTGGTCTGTAGCAGAGGTTCTGCGAGCCTGGCAGGCGAGCCAATAGGAAAAAATCTGTTATCGCCTCATGGCAGAGAGCCCACAACATTGGGTTCGAGATAATACATCTTTTTCAGCTCTTCATCGCTCATCCCCGGAAAGATCACGAGTTTGCCAGCTACTATCTCCTCTTGCCTCTCGGAGACATAAGATCTGACGCAATCGGGAACCATTTCACCAAAAGGTGCCAGCTTTACACCACCCTCTGCGAGACCATACCACCATTCTTGTGATGGATGAGCGTACCACGTAGCATTATGGACCGACTCAACGATATCTGTCATAATAGGCTGCCAGTCCCAGACTGCACCGGTAAGAAATACTCGCGGAGAGAACCTGCCTACATCTGATCCGAAAGAAATGAAGCAGATGCCCTCCTCGTCTGCTGTTTGGCCTGTTGCGTCGGAATCCGACCAGTGAGTTATGATATCGCAACCATTGTTTATAAGTGCTAAAGCTACAGCACGCTCTTTTTCAGGATCATACCACCCACCGACCCAGTCCACATAAACCCGGGCACTGGGATTGGAGGCGGCGACTCCTTTGGCAAAGGCATTGATTCCGATTATTACTTGAGACGTGGGAAGTGCTGCCACAAAAGCGACTTTATCAGTCTTGGTTATATTGCCCGCTACAATTCCCGTCAGGTATTGCGCCTCATAAATTCGTTCGTAATAGACTCCGGCATTGTCTGCCAGCTTTTCCGTGCCGCCACCACACATAAAGATGACATTCGGATACTGTGGAGCTACTTCTCGGATTGCATCAGCGAAGGCCGAGCTGTGACAGAATATCAGACCACCCCGCTCCTGGGCATAATTTCTCAGTAGATCGGCCGCGCCGGAACCCGCAGCGTTCTCTCTTTCAGATAAGTTGACATAAGGAAGCTGCTCTGCCATTTTAGATGCCCCCACATGGGCCTCGTATGTCCAGCCATGGTCCCCAATAGGTCCAAAATCGAGCAGAGTCACATTTAGCTCCGAATTCTCCGAGGAATTATTTGCAGCCACCAGATCATCAGCTACTGCCAAGCCAGACAAAATGAGAGAACAAAGAACTACAATACTCAATTTGGACGCGCAATTCAATCAGAACATCTCCAACAGATTTTTTTTCTATGGTATTAATTGTGCCCTGAGGTTGATAAAGGTTGGCGTTTGGCTGCAATATTCGCACCCAGAATTGGTGGTCAGGCGGTCTTCCCTGACCTCAATTCTTCGAGATCTTTTTGCAGATTTGGGCTGATCCTTGCCCCATCGAGCCGTGATCGAGCAAAAAATGCGAGAGCAATGGAATCATACTTGACTCCCTCCAGATTTGCGCCGCTGAAATTAGTGTTTTCAAAGGCACTGGTCTCAAATACGGCTCCACTGAGGTCGGCACCGGAAAAGTCCGTGTTGTTCATGTAGGTCTGGGAAAATCGAACATCCCTCAAGTCGGCATCAACGAAATCTCCGTCGATGATGGTCAGCATAGCCATGTTAGACGACCTCATGTTCGCGTTTCTCCCAACGATTCCTTTAAAGACCATGCTGGTAAAGTAACACCCCGTGAGGTCTGCGCCCGATAGGTCGGCTTCATTTAAAAAGACGTTCTCGAGTCTGATGTTGCTCATCTTTGCGTTACTCAGATTAGCTCCGGTAAGATCTGCGTAAGCCAGGTTTGCATTCTTCAAAGTGGAGCCAGATAGATTGCCCCTGACCAAATACGCCCTTGTGAAGTCTGAGCCGGTCAGGTCGGAATTGCTCAGGTCGGCTCCAAAGAACTCAGATCTGGTGAACTGGCATGTTGTGAGACTGCTGCCGCTCAGATCCACCCAATTCATTTTGGCGCCGATCATGTTGGCTCGGGTTACATATGCACCGTCCATTATGGCAAGGCTTAGATCCGCACCGAGAAGTCTGGCTCCATCGAGATTAACATCAGTCAGATTGCACCTGCTGAGCATTGCACGGGTTAGATCGGCGTTTCCAAGATCACAATTCGATAGATTGGAATCATCCAGGCGAGATCCGGGTAAATTTGCGCCTGAAAGCCTGGCCCCAACAAGGTTGACTCTGCGCAGGAAGGCATTTTCGAGGTTTGCATTGGAGAGGTTTGCTTTCGTGAGATTGGAATCATCCAGACGTGAAGCCACAAGATGTGAATCAGAGAGGTTCGCATTGCTTAGATCGGCACGGGTCAGGTTGGCAAAATTCAGTGTTGAGTTAACGAGCCTCGAGCCTGAGAAATTAGCTCCGGAACAGCGCGATTCAGATAGATCGGCCCCAGAGAGATCGGCATGTATGACGGAGGCATTGATAAAGTTCGCCCCGACCAAAATAGCTCCGGTCAGATTAGCACCATTTAATTGGGATTTATGGAAGGTGGTGCGAATCATGAATGCCCTTGCTAAAGATGCTCCTGTCAGATTTGCATAGCTGATTTTCGCCGCCCACAGGCTTGCGCCATTCAGTTTGGCATCAACCATAGTTGAATTATCCATCATGGACTGATCCAGATAGGACGCTGACAGATCAGCTCCCGTCAAATTTGAGTAGATCAAATAGCTGACGGGCAAATAGGCACCTCTCAGATCGGCTTGGGATAGGTCGGAGCCGGGGAGACTGACTGCAGGCAGGTATGCTCCGCCGAGATTGGCTCCAATGAGCTTAGCATTAATAATAGTGGATTGGATTAAATAGGATCTGCTGAGATTCGTCTTGCTGAGATCAGATCCATCCAGGTCAGACTGATTCAAATCCGTCCCGGACAGATCCAAGCCGCTCAGGTTCTTGCCAGCGAAATTTGAACGCGATTGGAATGGCTGATTGACGATGATGCTCTCCTTTGGGATGTCTGAGAGGCTGATATTGAAGCGTCGCAGTTCCATCAGATCGAACATGTAAGATTCGGGGAGCTTTTTTATTACCGGGATCTTGTCCGCTGACTCCCCACGCAGGATGGAAAGGGCCTGCTCTGAGGCCAAGTCACCTTGAACAGGGCCACTGGTGATCACACCCCCGAGCACTCCAAAGCCCATGTAGACGTCTCGCGTCCCATAAATCGGAACAGAACTCGCGCTTCGAAGAGTCCACGCGCTCTCCTCGTGAGTTAAGACCCTTCCATCACGATCACGATTATAATTCAGGAGAAGGAGCAGGCTTCCTGGTGTGAGAGTTGAAGCATTCCTTTGCAGCTCCTCTGCAGTCATATTATCCCAGACGACAAAGCTAACATTTGAGAGAAAATCCGGAAGAGTCTGGTTCACGATCTCCATATTGGCCTTGCCGGTAGTCGTACGGTCGTTTACTATGACGATCTGCGACGTTCTTGGGTGCAGGTCGAGCATTAAAGAGATGGTGCCCGGCAGATCGAAAGCTTCCACTACGCCCGTAAAGCCGTTCTTGCCGGCCAGCATCTTGTCCTCGAAGAAATTGACTCCGCAAAAGACCACAGGGGTTTTGGCAAATAGAACGTCCCTATTGGCCAGGAGAAAGTTTAAGGCATCGTCATCCGAACAAATTATTACATCAAAATGGTGACCCTTGTATTTAATTTTAAATGATTCCTTCAATTCAGCCAGGCGAGCAGCCGTTGGAGGCTGTTTCTTGGTATCCATGTACTCGAAGGTGAAGGCTGCAGAGGGATAGTACATGGACAACTGATTCTCAATTTCGCTTCCGATGGAATCAGTCCAAATTAAGCCAGGATTATAAGAAGCCAATATTAATATTTGTTTCACATTATTTTCTTCATTTGCGAGGGAATTCGCGATAAACGCAGATATTAAAATAAATCCGATGATTAGCTTCAATGCCGTGGATAGGTGGCCCATATATTTACTCCTTTTTATCTGTTTCACATATAATACTATTTATACTTATTACTTGTTTGGATTCTTTCAGTCATCACTACACAGGCACAAAAATTGAGGAAAGGTTATCGATAAAGGTTCAAAAAAAAGATTAAGCCTCGGACGGGATTCGAACCCGCGACCTCGTCCTTACCAAGGACGCGCTATACCGGGCTAAGCTATCGAGGCAACAACAGCCCCGTTGTGCTCACCATTCAAGAACCTTTCGGTAGGAACTGGATGAGAAGCCGCCGTAGAGACAACACTGGCAAAGGCGCGAAAAAGGAAAACATGCAGCTACCTGCCGTGTTGTTTAGCATATTCATAAACGTCTTCAGTGCTCTTGGCGATGCGATCCCAGGAAAACTCGCTATCAATCCTGCTGCAACCCGCACGCGCAAGCCTTGTCATCTCCTCCGGATTGGACAGCAGCCGGTTTATGCACCAGGCGATTGACTCAGGCTGAACATAGGCCAGGAGGCCGTCCTCGAAGTTCTTGATGATGCTCACCGCTTCCGTCGCCACAACTGGTTTGCAGGCGTCCCAGGCCTCCAAGACCACCACACCGAAGGGCTCGTTTCTGCTGGGAACGCACATGAGATCACAGGCATTGACCAGCTCTGACTTCTCGGTGCTGGAGGTGTACCCGAGGAACCGGCAGGCTTCCGCCACACCAAGCTCGCGAGCCCGGCGTTCGCAGTCCGACCTCATGCCACCTTCTCCCATGAAGATAAAGCGGGCATCTGAACGGTTTTTGAGGATTCGAGGCACCGCCTCCACCAGCAGGTCAGGGCCCTTCTGTATGCTCATCCTGCCGCAGAAAAGAACCAATGGTGCCATCGGATGAATGCCGTACTTCTCCTTGACCCGTCCAGCATCCAGACCGCGCCTCATCTTTCCGCCGATGATGCCGTTGGGAATTACTCTGATCTTGTCCTCAGGCAGGCTGAAGATCCACATCAGTTCGTCGTACATGCGCCTGGTGGTCACAATCACCATAGAGGCCTCATAGCAGCCCCACCACTCCCGATGAGAGATCTCTTGAGATATGCCGTAGCCGAAGTTATTTCCATTCCGGCCCCACTCAGTGCTGTGCATGGTGAGAAAGAATGGCAGGCCATAGTCCTGCTTGATTCTGACCAGGGCAGGCACAGGATGCCAGTCATGGCCATGCACAACATCGAACTTTCCGAACAGCTTTTGCACAGCACCAAAGCGATCGTAAAGGGCATCGCACATCCGGTTCATCTGAGCCAGGATATCCCCAGAGCTGTCTACGTCTACCCTCTGGTAATGGACGCCGTTTATCTTATCATAAGAATCAAATTCGCCTCTGCGCGTAAATACATGAACCTCATGGCCCCTTCTGGCCAGCGCTTCAGAGATCTCTGAGACACACGGGGCCACACCGCCAACCTTTATCGAGTACAGGCTCTCCCAGGAGAGCATTCCAATTCGCATCAATTCACCGGTATAATTTTCGCCTTGCAGGCGACCTATCTGTGATCCTCTATCGGTACGATATTATCAATAATAGGATGGGACGCAAGATAAATAAGTCCTCTCATAAGTCCTCTCACGATTTCTTGAAACACATTAGGAATGGCAAAGGGCAATTAATGCTATTCGGTATGCCTGATAATTGATGAACCTTTCGGCACCGTTGCAGCTTTACAAAAATTGCCTCAGCTCTTTGGCTGCGGTCTCCGGTGCATGCGTGTTGATGTATACTCCGGTCCCCTTCTCAAAGCCGGCGATCCTGGAGACGACCGGTTGAATTCGGATATTGAGGTGATAGCAAGAAGGCAGCTGAAATATCATGCAGTTGTAGGAGGGGTCATTCAAGACGAATCGCAAGGCCCCTAAAGCTCGCTTCAGCAGGCGACCCAGGCTATTTCCCTCGTCTTCGCTCATCTCTTTCAGGGAAGGGAAATGCCTCCGGGGCAAAATCCAGCACTCATAAGGTGCCTGGGAATAGAAAGGTGCTATGAGAAACCAGCCCTCGTTCTGGTCTATGAGCCGACAGGAACGGCTCTCTTTCGCCACAATATCGCAATAAGGACAGGATGGGGCCAAGCTTTTGATGACCTGCAGCTCCCTTTTTATCAGCGGCGGAATAATAGACATAGCGATAAGCTGAGAATGACTGTGAGACATAGAAGCTCCTGCCTCCCGTCCCCAGTTCTTATAGACAGATACGTATTTCACATCATTCATGCCACTGTAGTGGACATAGCGATCCCGATAGACTGAGATGAGCTTTCCTAGATGCGCTTCACTGAAGTCCGCGGGATTCTCTTCGTGCCTGGGACTGTCCACAATTACCTCATGGTAACCCTGCCCAGGCAGGGCCGTCCAGTCTGCACTGACAGGGCCTGGGTCAGGGACCAGTGCGGGAAAGACGTTGGCAAAGACCCGCATATTCCAGCCGGAGATTCTCTCTGGTCCGTCGGAGTAAACGCCTTTTTCAGTGTAGACTGCATCTGCAAAAGGAGTCATTCCTTCGTTTCCAGGACAAAACGAGCAGGTTGCTTCGCTCCCTGCCCCGGGCTTTCCCGCCCGGAAGTCAGTCGGCCTCCTTTTGCGCTCTTCAGCTATGATGCAATACTCGTCCAGAAAATAGTGCTTTCTCAGCTCCGGCATAGGCTCACTCCGGTCATCAGGCTATCTCCCTGTAAATGGCCAGAGTCCTCTCTGCCGCCTTTCTCCAGGTGAACTCCTCCTGCGCCCTCTTTCTGGCGTTCTTTCCCCAGGACGCGAGCCTCTCCGGGTCCTCTAAGGCCAGGTTTATTCCCCAGGCGATATCAGAAGGGTCCCGAGCATTGACATGAACGCCCGTAGGCCGCTCTGCGGCGGGGTTGTTCACGATCTCAGCGAGACCTGATGTGCCGGCTGCGCCCACAACCGCAGGCTTGCCCATAGCAGCGGCCTCCAAAGCAACGATGCCGAAGGGCTCGTAGATGCTCGGAAAGACGCACAGGTCAGCGAGAGCATAGTGGAGCCGCTTCTCCGTAGGACCGAGAAAATCAGTGACCAGAGTCACAGATCCACTGCCCTGCCGCTTTGCCTCTTCTGCCGCATATCCTTCTAGGCTGCCTCTGCCCACCACGAGAAGCCTGGCTTTGTCGTGACAGGCTTTGATCCGCGGGAAAACAGAGAACAGCTCTCGCACGCCTTTGACAGGCTCAAGCCTTCCCACGAAGAGGATTATGATGTCATCCTCAGAAAAGCCGTATCTCTTTCGGAGAAGAGCCAGATCCTCCGGGTTGACCCTTGCGGGACTGAAGAAATCAGCATTAACACCATGATAGCATACAGAGATCTTCTCGGCGGGTGTGCCCATGCGTGTCATCTCCCGTTTCATGGCCTCGGATACGGTGATGACGCCGTCTGCCACCTCACCGCCTCTCCGTTCCAGGGCCACGATCTGAGGATTGGGGTTGTCGGAACGCCCGACCTCCAGGCCATGCACATGGTAGATCAGTGGTACGCCCTCCCTTTGCACTGCCATGCCGCCTAGAAGGCCCAGCCAGTCCTGGGCCACACAGAGATCAAATGGGCCGTTGTCCATTATGCACCCGGCAGAAAGCTGATTCAGGCTTATGAGATCCTCCAAGAAGCGCAGTCCATCTCCCCAGCTCAGGGTTTCCTGGGAAAAGAAGACATCAAGGCCGTCTCTGAGGGCTACGGGATTCATCCGGAAGACCTCAACGCCGTTCATGTCCTGATAACGAGCTAAATCGCCATCGCCCAATGTAAAAACCGAGATGCTTTCACCTATTGAGACCATCTCATGGGATATCTCGTCCACGTACACGCCCAGCCCCCCAAAGATTCGGGGCGGGAACTCCACGCTTAAGTAGGCAATTCTCATTATGCGATCCCCCAACCTATGCCACCAGATTCCTATAATACTCTAGAACCGGCTCCTTCCAGGAAAACTGCCTGGCTAAGGAGAATGACTCCTCGCAGAGCAGCCGATATTTTACCTCGTCATCGAGATAGGTCCAGGTGAAGTAGTCTAAAGCCAGAGCGTAATCCAGCACGGTCTCCTGGGGATGGGCTTCGATGTTGTCCACAATCACCACTCCACCCAATCCCGGCACCCGGCGTTTGACCCTCTTCAGGGCATCGCTGTATCCCGCCGACCGGCTGACGATGCTAGGCGTTCCCTCACGACCAGCCTCGAGAGCTGTGAGAAGGAAGGGCTCGTACTGAGACGGAAATATGCCTGCCACACATCCGGCCATGATCTCGTCCGCAGACATGCCAAGTCCACCATCGTCCGGTCCGACCCATTGAGGATAGAGCATGGCAGCCACCATCCTCTTGCCAGATATCAGCTCTTGCTCGTCCAAGTCCCTCTCCATGATCATGTTCTCCAGGCGGATCTCCTCACCAACCAGGACCTCAGGCGTAAGGTGGATTGGAAATCCCTCAGGCACCTTCTCTTTGTCTTTGGGGCCGTGGGAGGCGATGAGGAAACAGACAACCCGCGTCTCCTCTGCATGACGCTGTCCGGTCAGCCTGTGCTTGAGCAGGTGATCTTGGAGCATGAGGGCATCGAGGAGCTGATGGTAGCCTTTGTTTTCGATCTCGATTCTGGAGATGGTAAAGACCGGAATGATGTTTTCCATCTTCACGCACTTGCCGTCACAGAACTTGTAGAGGTTGTCAGAGAGAAAATTTTGAATCTTATGCCTGCAGCGCTCTTTTTTGTCCCAGTCGATCTCCTCAGTCTCCACATCGATTCCGTTTCTGACTACTATGCCCTTCATGCGGTAGAAGAGCATAGCCTCTTTCATCGTAGAGTCACCCACAAATGTAACGGCATCGGCATATCGAGCAAGGCCCTCAAGTGCCGCAAATCCCAGAGGCGTTCCAGCTTCCATCTTAGAGTCGTTTTTGGCGACCTTCAAGAGAGACTTGTAGCCCGCAGTTCTGCCTGGAACGGTAGCGTGCAGCGTGCATGCGGTTCTGACGGCAACGCCAAGCTTTTTCAACCTGGCTGCAGCATAAAAGAGGCCGAACTCGTGACAATGAAGCGAGACCCTCACCTTGGGCATCACTGATTTGGCAAACTCAGAGACCGCCCGATCTGCGTACTTGTTAGCAGCCTCATCCGGGACGTGAGCAAGAGCCCGCACCAGCTCCGAAACAGCGTAGGAGAGGTTGAGGTAGTGGTTGTATTCCCAGCCGTAGTGGGCTCTCTCAAAGTTCATGGAGTCCAGGCCCAACAGGTCAAAAGCTTCAGTCTTGATGGCGTTGTTGAGAGTCATCTCCTGATCCTTCCAGCGCACCATGTGGGACTGATAGTAATTGGTGTTGAAGAGAACGTAGCTGATGGGCACGCCGTCCACTATCCGTTCAGCAGTTGTAGTCTCGATGCCGGCAGCATTGAGGTCCCGGATCACCCGCTCAAGCTCCGGGCCCGCATTCAGCTTCCCGAAACCTGTGAGATCGGAAATTCGGTTCTTGCCGGTGTTCCAGTCTGAGCCCGATGTGGGGTAGTTTGGGCCGGCCACCAGGATGTGGAGGCCACTTTCGATATCTTTGTGCGCCACCAGTCGAGCTAAGGTGACCGCCTCGGCGTCAATCACATTCCAGATGCCGCCCATCTTATTTGATGCCGGACCAGCTTCCTCCCCGGCCAAAACCATCCATCTCTCAATCATCACATGCACCTTTTGTCACACCGTATGGCTCTCTCAGCTCTCAGGGATAAGGTGAGAGAGAGGACACGGCGATTCCTTCATCGGATATGTCCAGGACTCGAATGCTGTTGGCGATCTTTGAGCCACGCATCTTCATAATAAATATCGAACGGATGAGGTTGTTGCCAATGCGCTCCCGGCTTAACATTGTGGCCGAGTCCGCTCCGTACTCCAGGAACTGGTTGGTGCCAAAGGCAGTGCCTATGGTGACAACTGCCGTCACTCCGCTGGCCCGAATGACTCCGAAGAGATCGTCAGTGAGAGAGCGAACCTTGAAGGGAGCCTCAACCGCCATGAAGAAGGCTGTCAGGTCGTCGATAAATAACCTTGCAGGCTTCACCTCTGCCAGTTTTCGCTCGACCAGCTTTCTGAAGTTTATGAGAAACTCGACCGGATCGACATCGATGCTCTTTTGCAGACGCAAAACCGGGTCAGTGACATCGACTATGGACAGTTTGCCCTCTTTCTCCATGGCCGAGAAGTCCCAGCCAAAGGATGACATCATCTCTCGCTTCAGGTACTCTGAACTCTCCGAGGGGGTGATGATCATACCCTTCTCGCCCGCATTGATGCCATACTGGATGAACTGGCTGGCAAAGACAGTTTTGCCTGTGCCTGATGATCCGGTGATGGTGTTTACAGTCCCCTTATGAAAGCCTCCGCCAACCAGCTCATCGTATCCTGGTATGCCCGACTTGGACCTGGGAAAAACGCTCCTCTGTGCCGCCAAAATCAACCGCTCCATCTTTGCTCTTGCGCTGCAATTTGCAGCGCCGGATACCTTTTGTCTCTCGACTAAGGTAATTAGGTCTTTCGGTTACGGTGCGATAGCATGTAGCACGGGCAAAAAATATAAATGATAAGCAAGATACAATGAATGGATTTAAGAAAAAGCCATGCATTGAGGAAGAGATACGAAATCGATTACATTCATAGTTGTGCTGCTTGTGTTGATGCAAGTAATGCCGGAGACATCCTCCGGGAAATCATCGACATCTGTCCCGGCTGATGTGATACTTGCCAAGATAAGGCTGGGTGAGAAGGTAGACTATGATCACATCGTGGTTACCGGTCATCTGAGCTCCGATCGACTGGCGCTGACTGCCAAGCAGATCCTGCGCATTCCATTTGAAGTGAAAGTGGGGCCATTAGATCGTCCAATCACTGCTAATTCTTCGATATCAATCACTGATTCATGGATTGCAGGCGATGTAGATTTCAACAACATGATCTTCAATCGTCCTGTCAGCTTTAAAAATACAGTATTCGCGAATAATTCATCCTTCAAAGGTTGCCAATTCAACGGCGAGGCAACATTCACAGGTTCTGGGTTTGGCGGGATCGCCGACTTCCAGAAATCCCGGTTCCTGGCAAAGGCAGACTTTTCCCGGGCGGTATCATTGGGACCGGCAATCTTTTTTGACACCCAATTCGATGATAGTGCGAGCTTCAGCCATAGCGACTTTTATAACATATCATCCTGGTGGGGCGCCAAATTCGCAGGACCCGTTAGCTTTTCAGGATCCTGGTTTAATGATTACGTCGAGTTCATTGAAACTCAATTTAGTGCAGAGGCCTCATTTGATGAGGCTCATTTCCTGGGACCCGCTTATTTCTCAGGAGCAATCTACAGCAGCCTTGCCACCTTTAATGGAACTCGATTTGAAATAGAGGCCACATTTATGGATGCTGACTTCGCCGCGCCAGTTGAATTCACAAATACCGTCTTCAACGGATCCATTGGATTCAGCTCGGCTGAATTCAAGGAGATAGCATCATTTGGTGAGGCTCAATTCAACAGGTCAGCCATCTTCAATGAATCAAAATTCTATAAGCCTGCAGAATTTTCCAGATGCAGGTTTGGCGACTCTGCCGACTTCAGCAGTTCTCAGTTCAACCAGGACTGCAATTTCAACGATTCCACCTTATCAGGTCGGGCGAATTTCCAGGGAGCCAAATTCCTGGAATACGCGGATTTCAGCGGCACCCAGTTCATGGACGACGCCAATTTCAGTTGCACGATGTTTGATGGGCCGGCAGATTTTAGCCGATCCATGTTCGAGAAGAATGCCAGCCTATTTGATGCCAAATTCCAAAAGAATGCACACATGGAAAGCTGCAGGATTGGAGATCTCAATTTAACGAAAGCGAGATATCCCTGGATATTCCTGCATTGGGACTCCATAGGCAATTTCGAATCTGATGAAGACGCCTACTGTTGCATCTTGAAGAACTATGACAACCTCGGCTGGCTGCAAGACTCAAGGGACTGCAGTTCTGAGCTCAAACGAAAAGGTTTTTCTTGAGGCGACCCATAATGCCACGACCAAAATGGAAAGCCGGGATAAAAGAGAGCAATCGATGAGGCAGACATCCCGGTAGGAAAAGTGTTGCAATGGTTTTTTTAATTATCCGGCAAATGGTATATTATTTAGTATGAATTTTATCAAGAAGAACTAAAGCGATATTGTTCATATAATCGACTTCTCGATATATTTTATAGAACACTACTTTATTTGCCAATTGCGATCAACAAAAACGTTTAAATGCAGCAATATGCTTAAAAGTCAATTATGAAGACGATTATCGCATATATTGCAATGCTATTGGCTGTCACAGCAATTGCATTAGGGGTCTCAACAGCAAAAGACGACCCCCATGAATCCATCAATCTCAGTTCATCGTCAACACCTCTTGCGCAGAGTTCATCCTTAGTCGAGCTAGTCGATTTCGTGAGAGAAGCTCGCGACTATGCCCGTGACGCAGGCCGCGAGATGGCATGCAAGGAATTTGATAATAAGACAGGCAGATTCGTGCGAGGAGATCTCTACATCTACGCCTACGACTTCCAGGGAACAAATGTCGCCCATCCCTTCCGGCCCGATTTTATCGGCAAGAACAAGGCCAATTTAACCGATCCAAATGGAGTGGCTCTGATTAAAGACCTGGCCGATTGTTCCAAGAGAGGCGAGGACTTCACTTATTTCATATTCCCCAATCCGGATCACGCGGACAAAGATGAGCTGAAGGTCGGCTATGCTGCAAATGTTGATGACAACTGGTGGGTGGGTTCAGGAGTCTATTTGTCCGATGTTCCTGCCTTCTTCCAGTCGGAGTCCAGAGATAATCTAGTCGCCTTCGTGGATGAAGCCGCCAAATATGCTGAGGAGAACGGACGAGAAAAGGCTCTGCAGGCATTCAATGACAGGAACGGCTCATTCGTTTCCGGCAACCTCTACATATTTGCCTATGACTTCAACGGCACCACTCTGTCGCTGCCCTATCAGCCCGAACTTCTGGGATCAAAACGCATGGATGCTAAGGATTCGAATGGAATTGCATTTGTGCGAAATTGTATCGACCAGGCAAAGAGAGGCGAAGGTTATCTGTATTACATCTACCCCAATCCCAGCAGGAATATGGAGGACGATCTCAAGCTCAGCTATGTGAGGGGCATTGATAACGACTGGTGCGTGGGTGCTGGAATCTATGCATCTGAATCAAATACCACGAATGCCACCAGCCCAACATACCTGGGCGAGATCAGCAGCAGTTAGAACCGCCGACAATCCGCAGTCGCTTCCAAATAGCCGAAACGCGCAGTCGAGGTGCTCTGTTATTTACAAGCACCAGCATTTTTTTTCGGTTCCTTGCTGTATTAGGTGGCCAATGGAATAATTGAGTTCTCTGTGAGTCCTCAGTGTGCTCTGTGACCCTGTGGTGCCCGTCAGTGATCGGCTGCCGCCAGCGACCGACGACGTTTCCACAACAGAGGCACAGAGTTCAAATGAGCATTGGCAGCTCGGATTGAGTCGCTCTCCCGCGCTAGTTCAAAACCGATAAACTAACGTCCCGACCGGGATTCGAACCCGGGTTGAAGGCTCGCTGCGCAAATCTGCTCCGCAGGCCTCCGGGATGTCCACTACCCCATCGGGACAAAACATCCCTCATGGCATGCTTTTAGTAATTAAGCTTGTTGGCCAGAGGCTCTTGTCTGAGCAGTTCGAATGGCGCGCAGGAAATCGACCTTCCGAAACTCCGGCCAGTAGGGAGCACAAAAGTATGCTGCGCACTCGTTGCCGTTGGCCTGCCAGGGAAGGAAGTTGGATGTGCGACATTCCCCGCCCGTCCTGATTATGAGATCCACTTTTGGGACAGAGATGCCATCCTGAGGATAGAGGTGCTGGGCTATCAGATCCTCATTCACATCATCTGCTCTGATCCGGCCCTCAGAGACCTGTCGCGCCAGGGATCTCACTGCATCCATCAGCTCGCGCTGACCGCCGTAGGCCAGGGCAATATTGAGATACATCCCATCATAGCCACGTGTGGCTTCTTCAGTCCGGAAGATCTCTTCTTGAAGGTCTGCGGGCAGCATCTCCACCCGACCTATGGCCCGGATTCGCACCCGGTTGGCATGAGTCTTCTTGGATCGACCCAAATCTACAAACTTATTTTTTATCAGATCGAATAGATAGCGCTTCTCAATCTCATCTCTCTGGAAGTTCTCTGTAGAAAATGCATAGAGTGTGAGATGCTTGACGCCCACCTCCAGACACCAATCGGAGACCTTCTCTGATGTATCCGCGCCGAGACTATGCCCCAGGTACTTCGAGATGCCCTTTTGCCTAGCGTACCTGCGGTTGCCATCCTGAATGATTGCCACATGCTCCACCGGCACTCCAGAAAGAATGCGGGACTTCAAGAGCTGTTCGTAAAAGGTATATGCAGGGTTTCTCAATTTGAAACTCATTTACATAATTAACCTCGCGAATTAGTATTTAACAATTCCTCTGGTTTTGAAGAAAATGAGCGGATGTCTGCCAGCCAAGGGCAAGATACTAATAGCTGATGGCTTACTTGCTATTCCGAGGGCCTGTGGTCTAGCTGGTTATGACATCGCCTTCACACGGCGGGGATCACGCGTTCGAATCGCGTCGGGCCCATTATAATTTTGGCCGACACAAGCTTTAACTATTTAAGAGTAGTTTTTAGCCAGAGGGCGCAAGAAAGATGCTTTGGCCGCTCGGAATGAGAGTGTCCCTGAAGATATCATTAATCTTATGTCCATATCTAATTATTTGAGGTGATAAGCTGTATAATAGAGGTCGTGGCAGGGAAGAAGAAGGAGCTGTAATTACCAGAGTTCGTCTCCCCCGCAAACAGGATAGAGAAATATTCGGTCATGTGGAAAGCTTACTTGGATCCAATCGCATAAAAGTGAGATGCATCGATGGCGTTACCAGGATGGGCCGCATACCCGGCAAGATGAAGAAGAGGATCTGGATCAGAGAGGGTGACGTGGTCATCGTTATTCCCTGGGAAATCGAGAACGAGAAGGCAGATGTAGTCTGGAGATACACCGGCCCCCAGGTGGACTGGCTGCAACGCAAGGGGTTTCTGAAAGGGACATCTTGAAGACGATGCCCCAACAGGAATTTATTAAAACCATCTTTTTAAGAGGATTATCTTTGAAAGGCACATTATGAGCAGGCGTACCAAGGCTGAAAACTTCGATACAGAGATAGATGTTCTTCGCACCAGGCTAAAGGACTCAGACGACTTGAACGTCCAGGATGCAGTCTTCGATAAACGCACCCTGATGGACCTTTACAGCCTGGCCAGCAAGGGAGTAATCGATGCTCTGGGCGGATCCGTCTGCACCGGCAAAGAAGCCAACATCTTCAGGGCAATCGTTGGAGAAAAGGAGCTGGCCCTTAAGATTTATCGCATCTCCACCAGCAATTTCAACTCCATGCAGGACTATCTGCGTGGCGATCCAAGATTTTCCAGCGTTAAGGGCACCAAGAGGGCGATTGTTGCTGCCTGGACCAGAAAGGAATTTCGAAACCTGAGTCGCGCTGAAGAGGTGGGAATAAGAGTTCCCCATCCCATAGCCATGAAGGAGAACATCTTGGTAATGGATCTCATCGGCAAAGGCGAGAGGATAGCTCCTCCGCTAAAGGACGTGAATCTGGATGCAGAAGAAGCAAAGCACATTTATGACAAGATCGCCGAATACATATCTGTGCTCTACAATCGTGCACAGCTCGTTCATGCCGACCTCAGTGAGTTCAATATACTCTATGACGTTGGTGAGCCGGTAATCATCGATATGGGACAGTCCGTCACCCTGGACCATCCCATGGCCAGGAAATTCCTGGAACGCGATATAGCCAACGTGTCCCATTACTTTAAGAAAAAATACAACCTGGGATCGCCTGAGGAGATCTGGGAGAAGCTCAGGAAAGACAGAGACGAGATAGAAAAAAAGAAGGCTGATTGAATTGGATATCAAGATTCCAGAGGAGCGCGTAGGTGTGCTTGTGGGGCCAGGAGGGTCCATGAAGCACCTGATCGAAGAGAAGAGCAAGACCACCATTGAGATAGACAGTGAGACCGGCGCGGTCTCCATAGCCTCAGCAGAGGACCCCCTGCAGGGGCTCCGGGTTCTCGATCTTGTAAAAGCAATCGGCAGGGGCTTCTCACCTGAGAGGGCTCTCGCCATCCTCGATGATGATATGCTGATGCTCGATGTTCTGGACCTCTCCAAGATGGTAGGCACCAAGAGCGATATGGAACGCATCAAAGGCCGCATCATTGGAAAGGACGGCAGGTCGCGCGAGATCATGGAGAGGCTCTCCGGTGCCAAGGTTTCGGTGTACGGCAAGACTGTGGCAGTTCTGGGCTACCCAGAACAGATCCGCGTTGCCAGAACGGCCATTGAGATGCTGCTTGATGGTGCACCTCACGGAAACGTCTATAGCTTTTTGGAGAAGAAACATCAGGAGCTGGCCAAGGATGAGCTGAAAGAGCAGGGCATACTCTGAAACCCCTGTTCTATTCTCATTTATTATCATCTGTAAATCGACTTTATGAGGACAGGATTTTGAACCTGCAATTAGAACTTGATTCCGTAGACTGGATGCTCATAGCTGTAGCGCTGATCGGCCTGTATTCCATCCTGATAATGCCCTTAAGAGATAGCGAGAAATGGAAGAACAGAGGTGTCAGCGTGGGAAGCGTTCTGGGCATTCCTCTGACCCTGTTCTTCCGCACAACCAGGGGCCTGGGTCTCCTGGACACGCTCGCCCGCCCAAAGAGCTTCTGGAGGCTTGTGGCCTCCGCCGGCATTCCTCTGGTTGTCTTAAGCATGACCTATTTTCTATTTCTGGTTCTTGTTATGACATATTACATGATCCAGGAACCACCGGCTCCCAGCAGCTACAACGCCCCGAGAAACATCCTTCTCATCCCCGGACTTAACGAGTACATTCCTTTTGTGTGGGGCTGGATTGCCCTATTCGTGACGATGCTGGTGCACGAGTTTGCCCACGGAATACTCAGCCGCGTGGAGGGGGTACGGGTCAAATCCATGGGAATAGTAGCCGTTTTAATTGCACCCATAGCCGCCTTTGTCGAGCCGGACGATGAGGATCTCTTTGGAAGCAAAGACAAGCCTGCGAAGGTGGACAAAAGGGCAAGAGTGAGAATTCTGTCTGCAGGAGTCATCTCCAATTTCATCGTGGCGATAGTTGCCATGAGCCTCTTCTTCGGCCCGGTAATAGGTGCCATATCGCCTTTGGACAGGCTGATAGTGGTCGATGTTGAGAAAGGCTCTCTTGCCGAGGAAGCAGGCTATGAGAACGGCATGATGCTGATGCAGGCAAATGGAGAGGATGTGAAGAGCCTAAAGCAGCTCTATGCTGATATGCAGGGCAGCTCAACTCAAAATAGCCTGAAGATGCTCTATGATGGCAAAGAGACAATACTGCCAATTGCAGCCCAGCCGGCACAAGGCATAATGGTGGCCTCCATCTTCAATGGCTCTCCGGCAGATGCCGCAGGCCTCCCAGCCAGGAGCATAATCACCAGCATTGACGGACAGAAGACAACAGATCTGGAAGGCTTCAGGAATCGGATGAACACCACTCATCCAGGCCAGGTTATCGTCGTAGCCACCGGTCAGGGCCAGACCTACCAGATCAACCTCACCACAAAGGATGCGGCTCTTAAGGACAACGGAGGATTCATAGGCATCGGCATATCCGGAAATGCTGCTTACCTTGGAGGAGCAACCCTTCAAGAGGCCCCTGCAAGACAATTTTTGCAGACGCTCAAAGACATTCCTAGCATGGGCTTAAGCGGTTTTCACCTGATGCTCAGCCTTCCCTTTTCCGGTATCCCTGGATTATCTCAGAAGGGCTTTGCTGGCTTTAGCGGCTGGTTGACATCCGTCTACGAGCCTGTGGGATGGGCAGAGCCATTAGGTGATAAGCTCTTCTGGATTGCCAACCTTCTGCTTTGGATCGGCTGGATCAACCTCTATGCAGGTCTTTTCAACTGCCTTCCAGCTGTGCCGCTGGACGGCGGGCACATATTCCGAGATCTGGTGCAATCAGGCTTTGAGAGGATCGCAAAGCAAGAGGATGCAGAAAGGTTCACCAGGACAACTGTCGCCATTCTCACCTGGCTCGTCATAACATCCCTGCTCATCACGCTGATAGCGCCGTTCACCAACGGGCTTTCCATATAGATATCCATATAGATGATACATAAGGTATAAACCGGTTCAAATGATAGAGAACGCCGACAGGTGGGCCCTCATGAAAAAAAGTGCGATTCGGTATTTGGCAGTCCTGATAGTTGTGGCAACGTTATTATCCATCTGGGCCATGGCAGAAACAGCCCGGTCTCAGGAGATATCTGATTTATACTCCAACATAGAATCATTGGATGTTACCCTGCAAGGAGATGCGGGGATTATAGATATGAAGCTGGACCTGATTCATGAGGGGAATACGATTGCATCCCGTGACATCAAAGTAGAGGTTCCAGGAACCTGGGTGGTTCGCTGGCCTGCGCTTGAGGTTGAGAAAGGAAGCTATGAGGTCAATCTGAGCCTCTGGAAGGATAATACTGTAGTCGCCCAAAAGGACTATGAATTTTATTACGGCGGAAGGGAGCCCATAAGGTTTGACGTGCGGGATTTTCGTGCTGACTCACGCGGCATTCACCTGGCCATAAGCGCTAGCGATCCAACGGTCGTTGATATCTACTATATGCTGATCGATGGGGACCGGGCAGTCTATATAACCAGAGATGAAGTAGTACCCATTGCAGGGAGCTATTCCACTCCGATTGTCAAGGACTATGCCTGGAAACAGATCCTGGAAAACGGGCACAGATATACTGGCCGAGTGAAGATTGTGGAGCTGAATCACAACCAGACCAGAGCATTCATGAACTCATTTCAGGCAGTTGATGACGCCATCATCACCGAGACATACGAGGACGAGACTGGTGCCAGCGCCACGGTTCTCGGCAACTCTCGCGTTCCATTTAAAGGATCCCTGAAGTTCATTCTCTCCCAAAATGGGTCGGTTCTAAATACCACAGAGAAGGTGACACCCGTACTACTTGCAGGAGACGACGAGACTGTGGAGATCACCTGGAACAAGACGCTACAGCCAGGCGTCTACCAGTTGCGAACAGTTCTCCTTGGCCAGGGAGATGTTGTAAAGGATATCGAAGAGAATGTGATTGAGGCAGAGCCATTGATCAGGGCAAATGCAACAGAAACGGCTGAGAAATCAAGCTTTCCGGGTGTCGCCGCGGCAGTAGCAATGCTGATCATAGCTCACATCAGGAGAAAGAAATGAAGATCAAATTTTTCACCTGCGTCGTTGCACTGGTTGCACTGCTGGCAGCTATTATGCCTGCAGGAATCGCAGAAGACAGCCAGAATGCGAGCGCCACAATAAACCAGTCAATAAACGAGACCAACAACGCCACCGAGAACCTGACGGCAGATGTGATTAAAACCGATGGAGATACGATCGTCATAGGCAAGGGAATTTCTGCTTCATCAGGGAAGGTCCTCAGGGCAGGCTTTGAGAAGACCAAGGCGGTGAACGATCTGGATGTTTACGGAAATAGGTCGGAGCATAAGATATCATCAAATGCTTCTGAGGCGGCTCCGTTCGACATAAGCCAGAGGGTAGGAAATGTGTCTCAATTCACATACAATACGGATATCTACAAGCCATTTTACAGCGTAGACGAGTACAGAAGAACCAAACCGGCCTACCAGACGCCGGAGTCTCTCGCCAAAAAATCGGTCTACAACATCTCCGGCTATCCAACAATTAAAGCCGTCAATAGCATACCATAAAATCAAACTGCGCGCGGCCACCCCGCCCTAAAGGACGGGGTATGCTTCGGGCCGCGCGCCCGGTTTTTCGGAATTCAGAAATCATCCAGTCTTAGTTGCCCTGAAGCCTTTGGTTT
>Ga0074195_1002482_pt1 | contig 20436 bp, 24 predicted proteins | sample EPASupsiteHSE623_FD_64525 | JGI IMG/M metagenome (GOLD analysis project Ga0074195, IMG submission 64525) | Bioremediated contaminated groundwater from EPA Superfund site, New Mexico - Sample HSE6-23 | ecosystem: Environmental > Aquatic > Deep subsurface > Groundwater > Contaminated ...
AATGCGTTAGCATAACAAAACAAATTTATTCAGGAGATGGTACATATTATGAGTAAACTGGCAAATATTGATTGGGATAATCTAGGTTTTAACTATATCAAAACAGACTTTCGTTATATTTCGACCTGGAAAGACGGCCAGTGGGATGATGGCCAGTTAGTAACTGACAATAAGCTTTCCATCAGTGAAGCTTCAACTGCCTTACACTATGGCCAACAGTGTTTCGAAGGCTTAAAAGCCTACAGAACCAAAACAGGAGATATCCAACTTTTCCGCCCTTATGAAAATGCCAAAAGAATGAATCTTAGCGCCGGGCGCCTGTTAATGCCAGAACTTCCCGAAGAAAAATTTGTAGACGCCGTATTGCAAGTAGTACGGGCCAATGAAGCCTATGTTCCGCCCTATGGCACCGGTGCCACACTTTATATTAGACCACTACTAATTGGCGTAGGCGATAATATTGGTGTCGGGGCCGCTCCGGAATATTTATTTACTGTATTCTGTATTCCTGTTGGTCCATATTTCAAAGGCGGTATGACACCGGTTAACTTTATCGTTTCCGACTATGACCGTGCAGCCCCTTATGGAACAGGTGCATCCAAAGTAGGCGGTAACTATGCGGCAAGTTTATATTCCTATAATTTGGCGAAAAAAAGCGGTTTTGGAGATTGTATCTATCTTGATCCTCTTACTCATACAAAAATTGAAGAAGTCGGTTCAGCCAATTTCTTCGGCATTACAAAAAAAGATGAGTTTGTCACTCCAAAATCACCTTCTATTTTGCCAAGCATCACAAAGTATTCCCTGCTCTATCTGGCCAAAGAACATTTAGGCTTACAAACAGCCGAACGTGATGTTTTAATTGATAATCTTGATGAGTTTAAGGAAGCTGGAGCTTGTGGAACTGCTGCAGTAATTACTCCGATTGGCGGCATCAAATATAAAGATAACTTCCACATCTTCCATAGTGAAACTGAAGTTGGCCCCATTACCACTAAACTGTACAACACTCTTTGTGGTATTCAGTTCGGCGATTTAGCTGCACCAGAAGGTTGGATTGTTAAAGTTTGAGATCGCATCCTCACATAATATAAGCACAACTATACAATAGCTAAAGCCACCTATAATACATAGGTGGCTTTAGTCTATATATAGTGTACCTGACTATAAACAACCGCTGGATTGTCTAGTTCTAGCTCTCGCGGTCTTAGCATTCGAAGGTCTTCTGAACGCCATCCCTCATTGCGTTCTATTAATAGAGAGATAGCCTCTTCCTCAGTCTCAGCTATTACAATAGCAGTTGCCTTGTTATACATTGAGGTGTGTAGACATGGCTCCTCTATCATGCTCCAACTATGGAAGGTTCGATCATGAGTCCAAACATAAAGCTTCATCAACATATCCTCCTGAATATCAAGCACTAAAAGTAACTAGCATTTGACTTTTTTGGGTTTAACATATCGAAACCCTGTTCCCAGATAAAATACCCATTCAGCAATATTTACTGTCCGGTCTGCCGCACGTTCAAGATAGCGAATAGCAGCGTGCATTTCCAGCATAGCCTGAGTTAAGTTACCGTTATTTCTACCAGTTTCGATCATTAGGTTAAGCAATTTACGATTAGCAGCATTTACTTCTGCATCCCGTTCTTTAGCATTAATAACAAAATCATGATTTTTACTCTCATATGCGCCCAACGTATCAGACAACAAGGTGATTACTAAACTCCCCATATCCTTGACTAATTGTTGCAAATGCAATATTGGTGCTAAATCTAGTCCCGACAGTTTTTTATGAGTTATTTTTGCAATATTATTTGCGTAATCGGCAATTCTCTCAATTTCAGAAGAAATCTTAATCGCTGCAATCAGAAATCGCAGATCGCTAGCCACAGGTTGTTGTGTAGCTATAATCCTAATGCATTTTTCTTCTATGTCCTCGTGCAAGGCATCAATCACTCGTTCATTTTGACGAATAGTTTCCGCGGTTTCAGCATCAAAAGCAACTAATGCTTCCACTGCTTTGCTTACGAACACAATAGTTCGGTTACCCATTTCATGTAGTTGAGCATTGATTTCATAAAGTTCTTCCTGATATCCTTTTCTTACATTCATAACATTATCCCCTCCAAAATTTTATTTTTCTTGGAGAAACATAATAATTCCACCTATGATAAACAGCTAGTTATTTAGCTTTTTTGACTTTATCCGCATCACATGTTTCTTCACTTTGGCGAGCCAAATAGCTTTCGAGGGCACTTATAATCGCTACCGCCTTAGGACTATCAATTTGCTTTAAAAGTTTTACGATTCGTTTCCATTCTGCTTCTGTTGCCTTAATCGACCGGGCTTTTCTTTTCTCCTTGACTTTAGGACGACCTACTTTTTTTACTTTTTCTTCTTTCATAGAAACTCAACCTCCTCAAGCACATTTATTACTAATTAATTTAAGTATATACTAAAATCAATTTAGGTCAATACCAATATTACATTTTAAAATTATTTTTGATAATTTCTATAGTCAACTACATCAAACGCCAATAAAAAAGACGGCCATAAAGCCGTCACAATTAATTATACCTTAATGAAAAAACATTTCATACAAAGATAGCACAATTTCAATTACGATTAAAATAATAATAGCCCATTCCAGCCTTGTTCCGCGCTTGGCATGCACCAGATTTGAAAATGCCTCTGTAATATCCAGGAGTGTCTCCGTTTTGTGGCGTACTATCTCATAGCGTTCCTTAATTTCAAACAACACGGAAAGCTCGTTATATAACGCAGATGCTTCTTCATTAGTCCAGGTTATCGCGGGATTATCTAATAACATCAAATACGAAATTGCATTAAGTCTAAACCGCAGAATATTGGCAGACATTTTCGCTAGTTCATCATCAGATACACCTAATTCGCCACGACTTAAATTGTTTACTACATTTTCAATTCGGTCAAGCAAAGAGTCTACGTCATTCTCATTTTTTCCCAAAGAAACCGATTTTGCTAAAATTGTTGAAACGATTTCCAAATGGTATTCTTCGTAAGCATTCACGATCATGTGATCATTATTAATCGCTGGTGGCTCATTTATATCTACTTCTAATCTATAGTCATCTACATAGACAAACGTACTACTTTCATTTAACTCAGGTTCAATTTTTTTAAGATATTTTACTAGATCCATAATCTCATGATCTTGGAAGTTTACAAACACCATACTTCCAAAATAAAACACATAAACAAACTTTTTTTCGGTATCATTTACAATCCCTCGTAAATAGTCACCTTTTAATACCAACGAGTCTTCCCACTTAAATTTGCGGTTAATTCCAAAATGCTGCGCAATCTTATTTAAATTCACTTCATTACATAATACAATTGCTTTAAACTCGGCAAACATTATCAAAACCTCCATTGCTAGACAAGCGCCATATGCCCACCTGAAACATTATGTTTATTTTTTAATCTAGTTCTATAAAGAGATGGTAAATCCTCGCCTTAAAATATAAAGTTCATTAAAACTTAACATACCATTTGGCTGTTAGCAAATACAAGTTCCTTCTTCTGTGATCCTTTACTGGTTTTTCCTACAATTCAGCAATCCCTTTAAACAGTTCAACAGCAGTTTCAATGATTTCATCGGGAAAATCATATTCATAGCTGTGTAAGGGCGGATACTCTACTCCATTTCCGATAAAACAGATTGCACCTTTCGTAAGTTTTAGATAGTGTCCAAAATCTTCAGAGGCACGAAAGGCTTCCTTCATTTCGCTAAGTCGAAACCCCTTAATTTTGCAAACCTGCCGAATTTTATCAGAGCTTTCCTTATAGTTTACAGTTTCCGGAAAACCCTCCTGGTAGGAGAAGCTTACGTTAAGATTATAATTGGCTGCCTGCCTCACAGCAAAGTCTTCCAGGTTTTTCTGAAGTTTATCTAATTCTGTTTCATATAAAGCGCGGATAGTTAAGAGTAGTTCACCCTTGCTTGCCGATACTCCAAATGCTCTTTCACCGATATTTACCTGTATAACAGTACAAAGAACCATACCTGTGTTATTGTCTGACGAGATGAATCCTGGGATAGCATCTATGATTTTAGCAATAGCAAAAGCAGGATTTGTTCCTTTCTCCGGTTCACTGGCATGGGCAGGTTGTCCCTCCATATGGATAATCATGCCCTTAGACGCGCAAAAGCAAGTTCCGTCGATTATATTGACAGATTTAAAAATCATGCCACTCCTATTGTGATAAGAAAAAATTTCTTCGATGTTATATTCTTTAATAATCACAGCACACTGAACAGCGCCTTCCCCTGTTTCCTCGGCGTGCTGGAACAAAAAATAGATATTTTTGTCAGACCCTTGCTGATCAATTTCTAAAGCAAATCCGGCAAGGGAGGCGGCATGGCCGTCATGACCGCATTTATGGGACACACCAGAAAATTGAGATGCATAAGGAATATTAATGGTTTCCTGCATAGACAGGGCATCAAAATCTGCACGAAACGCAATATTTTTTTTATCTTTCCCGGCATGGTAGATCGCGTAGAACCAAGCGCCTTTGTCAACAATCTCCAAGCTTGTGTTGGCCCTAAGAAAAGCGATTAAATACTGTTTCGTCCAAGATTCCTGATTCGAGAGTTCAGGATGCTGGTGCAAATCATGTCGCAATTGCTTGCATAATGCTAGATTATTTGCTTCCAATTAACTAACTCCTTTGGGCCTTCGCACTCAACTTCAGTATAAACATACATACTATAATTTGACCGAACACTATATGTGATTAGATTATATCATACCACTTTCTACTATACTTAGAGAAATTTAAAACTAAGGATCCGGCTGATGCTCTAATAATACAAAAATGATATGTTTCTTCTATCACATAATGCATGAAGAAACATATCATCTTATGCAATTCATTTTACATTTCGGATCACTAATTTTACAGTTTTTCACACAAGATAAAACTTAGTTTCGTCTTGTACTAAATCAGCACAATTACTTTTTATCTGATAACTATACGGCTCTGGGACTGTAGCTTTTATAAGTGGCAGCTTGTACCTACGAGCCCAGGCGAGCGGCTAGGTTCCTGTATATTTTCGACTTAAATTCAAACGGTGCCAAAACGCCTTCTGAATTAAGTCCATATTTATTTAGACCATTCCACCATTTTGCTTCAAGATACTAACAGCTTCTTCAGTGCGTTCTTCAGGAACAAATACAATAACGGAAAACGGATGACTACTCATCATTCCATGTCCTTCAGCACTCAAACCACTTACAGAAGGGTCGGCTCCCATTAAAACACGTGTAGATGCATCAGTATCTGCTAAAGCACCACTGGAAAACAACGTTAAACCACTCAAACTGCGGGCATTTGAAATAGGATCATTTCGTTCAGTATCATTAGATACACCATATCGGCTATTTCTTTTTAGCGTAGCGTCGGTCATCCCCACAGCAGATAATGCTTTAATGGCGTCCCCAGCCCTTGTGCTGGATGGAAAGTAAGATATTATCGTACGTTCTTTTGACACTTTAATCACCCCTGTATATACCCTACTCTTCTTTATAATCCTCAGTTTCAGCCATTTGGGCCTCAGCCATCTCAATCAACTTTTTCACTTTGGCTCCACCAATCCTACCGCCAATCTTGCCAACTTCTCGCGTAGTCAAATCTTCGTTGTGGCCTTGATCCAATGGAATGCCAAGCTCTGCTGCAATTTCATGCTTTTTGGGCAATGACTCATCTAACTCTTTCATGGATTTGAATTTTTCGGTCATACTAATCCCCTCCAAAACTAGGGTTGCCAATAATCGTTTCACCCATTCATTTTGATAGGACTTCAGAAGGCTATTTACGAAAAATTACCTACCGTGCGATAAACTGATTTAGTGTTTTAATTTGCTTCCTTATGCGAACCTTTTTCCTCCTTATTATCACAGTCATTGCTATAAAATAACACTAAAGCACGCTCCTCCACCGGAATTCTTACTACGATCAGTAGGAGTGCATTTGCACAGGTGGCAATAACAGCAGTATATACTGCATTAAACAAAAACGGTATTGCCAGCAGCTCAAAAGCAACTGCCAGATAGTTAGGATGTCTCAAAAATCGATATGGACCTGAGCGCACCTCTTTTCTTCCCGGAATAACTAAAATGCGCGTGTTCCAAAAATCCCCCAATGAAGTTATACACCAATACCTTAAGATCTGCGCAAACAAAAATAAACTAAGCCACGCTGGCCAAATGCCAGAAATACTATTATTGAAACCTCCTTCAATTACCCAACCTATTAGCCAGCCGCTGTGTAATATGAAAAATAAGGGGTAATGTTTCGAGCCATATTCACTTGCTCCTTGGCTAATCGCCCATTTCTGATTATGCCTGGCCAATCGAAGTTCTATAATTCTTTGAACAACTGTTAAGATTGCCACAAAAAGAATCACCCATACTACCATCGCAATAACACCTGTTCTGCACTAAAGCCTGGTCCCAACGCAAGCATTAGCCCATATTGATTTACCGATAGTGTTTCTTTTAAAAAACTATCTAGCACAAATAATATCGATACACTTGACATATTGCCAAACGAGGTCAATATTTGATAAGCATGCTTTAATTTTTCCGTTGATATGTTTAGACTATCTGCGTAAGCGTCAAGTACTTTCGCTCCACCTGGATGGACAATATAATGCTGCACTGTATTAATATTAATATCCCATTTTGCACAAGCACTACTTACGAGTTCTGGCAAATATCGTCTGACAATACTAGGGATGTCACGTGAAAACTGAACCTTGAACCCATTACTGGTAATATCCCAGCCCATTATATCTTCTGTGTTAGGAAATAAGTTGCTATAACTTCCGCATATCGCTGGTCCGCAAGCATTGGTAGCAACTAATACTGCCGCTGCGCCATCACTAAACAAACTGGTGCCAACTAAATTCTCTTTAGAGTAATCATTTCGTTGAAAAGTGAGGCTACAAAGCTCAACAGCTATAAGAAGAACCGCTTTTCCGTTTAATACTTGCGCTAATTCTGCCGCACGTGCAAGGCCGGAAACGCCCCCAGCACACCCCAGCCCCCATATAGGTACCCGGAATGTATGGGGCGATAAACCTAAGCGTTGGATGACTTTAGCGTCTATTGTTGGAGTAGCAATACCTGTAGAGGAAATAAATATTACCATTCCAATTTCATCAGGCTGAATACCTGACTGATTAATTGCCTTGGCAGCAGCTTCCTCCGCTAAATTAATGGCTGTTTCTTCATAGACTTTATTTGACTCGGCAAATGAATGTGCCTCTTGATACCAGGCCAGAGGACACGATAGATGTCTGACTTTTATCAAACCATTTTCAAACACCTGTAACATTTTATCAAGATGATTAATTTGAGATTGAAATAATGCAGCCGCAAATTCCTTAATATCCTCTTGTCGTAAAGCATACGGCGGTAGTGCCGTCCCAATTGAAATAATTTGTGACTCTCCCATTTTACGCCTCCCAACCTTAGTGGTTATTATAAAGCTATTTCCGTCATTTTCAAAAATGCTTATCCCAAAAAGAAAATACAACTTTATAGATATCAGAAAAAATAAAAAAACGACAGAGATAATTTTTACCCCGTCGCCTTCTATGCTATGCAGTTTTCACGCCTGATATAAACCCTCAGACTATTTACGTTCATGCGGCTTTGCCAAATCTAAGTTAATATGACAATAACCGCCCGGTGTTTTTTCAAGATATTTTTGATGGTATTCTTCTGCGGAAAAAAAGCACCTGACAGGTTCAACCTCTACGACAATCGTTCCTGCATAGTTCGATTTCATTTTGTCTATGAAACTAATAATTATTTCCCGGTCAGCTGCTAACTCGTAATATACACCTGTCCGATACTGTGTTCCCTCATCAGGTCCTTGCCTGTTTAACGTTGTTGGATCAATGATCCGAAAAAAATGTTCTAATAGCTTCTGTAATTCTATTATCTTTTCATCATAGGTTACTTCGCATACTTCAGCATGTCCTGTCATTCCAGTACATACCTCTTCATATGATGGCCTGTCCGTACTTCCCTGTCCATACCCAACGGTTGTGTTTAACACACCACTAAGTTGCCTTAAGTAAGCTTCAACACCCCAAAAACAGCCACCTGCAAACCATATTTTTTTCATAAAAGCAACCTCCTAAATTGAAAGTTTACTTTTCTTCAGCTATCCAACCCGCGAAAGTTAAAGCGCCAATTTTAGGCTACATCGTTCTAAAGCTTTGAATATTGATATTACTTCACCATTATTCTGACTGGATTCCTGTTTGGCAAAATTAGGTGCTTTCTCATTGCTATAATGAACTTTCTTTTTCGGGGCATGAAGTTGATGTTTTTGTAATTTCATTGATTTTGCCTCCTTGGATGTTACATATTTCTCCGAATTTCGGCAAATCCCTTTAAATTTTAAAAGCGTCAAAAGTACAGGACCAACATCTGTATTGCTTACCACTTTCTTCAAACCGACTATAGCCCGATGACTAACCCGTGCTAAGGCTCCCGCATCCTCTCATTAACAACCCGTAATCCCTATCCTGGACTGCCATGGAACAGATTGTAAAAAGTCTTCATTATCTGATGCACAGCAAATTCTATTACGGCCTGAATTTTTCGCCTGATATAAAGCAGTATCAGCTTGTCGTATCAAATCTGAAGAAGTCTTATCTGCTCCTGGCCATGCAGAAGCTAATCCAATACTCACAGTAACATGTTCGGCTACTTCTGACATCTTATGGGGAATTCTCAGTTCCTCTACATTGCTTCGAATTCTTTCCAGAACTACTAATGCCTCAACGTTGGTTGTTGAGGGGAGAAGAACAACAAACTCTTCTCCCCCATAACGCGCAACCAAATCAGCGGCTCTGTATAAAGATTCTTTCAGAATGCTGCTCACATCCTGTAAGCATTTGTCTCCTTCCAAGTGCCCATAATAATCGTTATATTTTTTAAAAAAATCGATATCCACTACAGCAAGCGATAAAATATCCCTCTTGCGTAAAGCACGTCTCCATTCTTTTTCTAATGTTTGATCAAAATTCCGCCGGTTAGCTATACCTGTTAATCCATCAATTAATGATATTCGCTCTAAAATATCTCTATATTTCTTAAGTTCCAAATGATTCTTTACCCGGGCTTTTATAATCGCAGGATTAGAAGGTTTTATAATATAATCAATAGCCCCAATCTCGAGTCCTTCGGTTTCATGCTGAACATCATTAGCAGCCGAAACAAAAATAACCGGAATGTTTTGAGTGTGGCTATCTTCTTTTAATCTTCTGCATACCTCATAACCATTCATTTCTGGCATTTCAACATCTAATAATATAAGATCAACACTCTCAGCAGCAGCTAAAACTAAAGCTTCTTCTCCTGATGTCGAAATAAGAATATCATAATCATTACCTAATATGTCTTTCATAATTTCATTATTCAATTTTGAGTCATCAACAAGTAAAATACGTTGTTTCTCAAACTCCAATGCTATCATCACTCCACGATGCTAATCGATATAATCCGGTTGCAGTAAGCATTTGTAATACCGTGCCCTTGGCTCCTTTCATTGATATTGTAAAGCCCTTTCTCCGTCCTTCAAAAACTAAAGAGGCAATAACTCCAACACCTGCTGCATCAATACAAAGCGTTTTACTAAAATCAAGACATATTTCTTTAGATTCACCAGTAAAATAACTGCAGATTTTGCTACGAATACGATCAGAATTAATAGCAAGACAGTCGGGACCAACCGAAACTACGGTATAATTAGAACTTTCTTTCATAGTCCACCTCCGAAAGTTAATATAAATATTGATCAAAATTCAAAATAATATTCAGCATAAATGGAGACTTAATTCAGACGAAATTTTAATACAGTCTGAATTATAGCTAAATTATCTAGAGACTTAGCCGCTCTTACTCCTGCTTGTAGAGCGAGAGTACTAGAGCAGGAGTATTAGATCGGGTTAGTCATCGGACAAAAAAAATTGCCAGGTTCAGCTAACTTACTGCTGCAACCTGGCAATCTTAGACCGGCGTCTTTAGACCCATGGCTTTGCGTCCCACCTTTTCAGGAGGTTTGCCAATATTGTTTTTCTGCATAATTCGGCAAAACATTCCAAAATCCTCCTTTACGCGGAATTTTTTCGGGGTTTACTGGGTTCAATTAACTTAACTTAATTGAAAGCTTAATATTCTATGAAAACCCTCCGGCAACAACATTATTCAAGTTTATAACTAAAGAACACTCAACACTTATTTTTCTGATAAGTGTTGAGTGCTCTTTTAGATATGCAGTAAATAACTTGTTGCATTTAATTGCTGAAATCTATCCTTCGCTATAACAGCAAAATTCTACTATTGTTTTGCATAATACTCTAAAATTTCCCTACGACGAACAATTCCAATAAATACTCCGGCGTCATCAATCACCGGAACGAAATTCTGATTAATTGCCAGTGAAAACAAATCCTGTATTTGTGCATTGATATGTACCGGATTATTGGTCATTCGTTGCGGAATATCTTTAATACTGATCTTTTCGGTATCGGCAAAGGTTAATCCCGCAGTATTTTTCATTTTCCACAAGAAATCCCCTTCGGTAATAGTCCCCACATATTTACCAGACTCATCAACAAGCGGAACCGCTGTATAGCGGTGATATTCCATTCTTTCGAGCGCTTGACGCATCGTGGATTTTATTGGCATATAAACGACTTCACTTTTGGGAATCAGAAAAAAAGCAATGTTCATATCGTTCCTCCAATATGGCAAACTGCGCCTATTTTCGTGTTGTACAAGCAACGCTTTGGAACACTTTTTCCTGCGTTTAGTATACTTTTGTTGTATGGTTTATGTAAATAGGTGAATTTTCCCAAAATACATCGTTATCTTCAAGTACCGTGTCATCTACACTCTATAGATGCTTTATTTAAGATTTTATAAAAGAAATACGTGGATGTAGCTAGAACCAATGCTGCCGTTAAAAATAAATAAGCATAGCCGAAATGTTCTGCAACACCGCCCAGCAGAGCAGTAGAAAGCGCAACACCTATATCACCGGCTGCCGTAAGTATACTTAATGCTGTCCCTCTGCAGCTTTTATCGATATGTTCGATTACCAACAGAACTAGTGTAGGAAAAACTACGCCAAAACCTATTCCAAACAGACAGCCTGACAAGATAAGCATTGCCAGGTTAACTTTAACAAGTAATAGCAAGATACTGACGCCCATGGCTATACAGGCATATATCACAGTCTTTTTCAAACCAAATTTAACATTTACATCTTGTACAAAAAAACGGGAAGCAATAACGAAAGCCGCAAAGGCAATAAAGAAAACAGAATAAAAATGAATACCTTGCGCCAGCGCAGCAAGCGGTATAAACGTAGATACCGCACTAAAAGAAAAATTAGCGGCAAACTGACCGGCAGTAAGCCCAATAAGTGTTGGTGTTTTAAGTACATCAAGAAAAGGAACACGCTCACCGCCACCGGATGATTTAATTGGACGGGCACGAAATTTCATAACACAGACAGCAATGCCAATCAGCAGCAAACTACCCATGATAATAATATCAAATCCCAAGTTATCAAAAACAATTTGCGAAAATCCCATACTAATTCCAAGACCAAGCATAGTAACAAGCGTATACATAGCAATTGCGCTGGCATTGTTTTCGCCCACCCCAATGCTACTGGCAAAAGTAACAGCTCCTGTGCCATAAAACGCCAGCGCAACTCCAAACAACAAACGCAAAGCAAAAAACTCAAAGAAACTTGTTGCTACCAGAAAACCGGCAATAGACAAAAGAAATAATAGTTGCCCAGCAAGAATAGCCGGCCGGCTCCCTTTAGTATCAACTCTACGTCCTACCAATGGCCGTATAAATAAAGCACTAGCAGCCGTAACCCCCATAATAAATCCAATCTTAGTTTCCGTAAAACCTTTAGATTGGAGAAATACAGGCAGCACGGGTAGCAATAAATTCTGTCCTATCGTTGTATTAAAATGGGAAATAGTCATATTTTGAAATTGTTTGTTTCCAAAAATGTTCAAAGATTTAACCATATATAATCCCCTTAACTATCACACATGTTGCCGCAAAAATTGTCGCCACTTATTACATTATAGCTTAATTTCAAAAACAAAGTTGATAATAATAATTATTATACAACTTTCTCAACCAATCTCCTACCGTTAGGATACAATCAAACTATAATGAAGACTAGAATTCAGTCGGCATATAATAACGCCTGAATCTAGTCTAGGACTTAGCTGCTCGCCTGTGCCCATAGGGATATTTACTCACAGTAAACTTTGGGTCCAGAGACCCTTAGAGCGAACTTATTGCGAATTTTACAACCTGTTCCCTTGCAGTCCAAGGATAGGGATTACATGTTGTTAATGAGATGAAGCGGGAGTATTAGAGCGAGTTAGTCATCTAATAAACAGCCTTAGTTCGTTAGAATTCAAACTAAAGGGGCCGTGTTGAAACGCAAGAGTTTCAGCACGGCCCCTTTTTAGTGCATAAATCCTATCTGTTGCACCGCTCAACTAGATTGCCCGATACACATTACGCTTCAAAAGCTTCCACTACATCCTTTAAGCATTTTGTAATCTCAATATGCTGCGGGCAATGGTTTTCACATTGTTTACATTCAATACAGTCTGATGCTTTACCATATGATTTTGTATAGTTACCGTAATATACCTTTTGGATAGAAAAACCGTTGCTCAACACTTGCTTTTCTGAGTTGTATAATGCGAAATACTTTGGAATGGCTATATTCTTCGGGCACTCCTCTACACAATACTGGCAGGCTGTACAGGGAATAGCAATTGCTTCGTTAATAATCTCAACAGCTTTTTTTATAATGCCATATTCTGCTTGTACAAAAGGCTTAAATTTCTGCATATAGCCTGTATTATCCAGCAGTTGATCCAAGTCTGACATCCCGCTTAGTACCATCACAATACCCTCTTGGCTTGCCACATAACGAATGGCCCAGGATGGTATGGACATGTCTGGATGATAGTCTTTAAATAGTTTTTCTGCTTTTTCAGGCACCGCCGCAAGCGTACCGCCTTTGACAGGCTCCATAACAATAACCGGTTTATTATGCTTTCTTGCTACTTCATAACATTTTCTGGACTGAATGCTTTCATTGTCCCAATCCAGATAATTGATCTGCAACTGGACAAAATCCACTTCCGGATGTGCTGTCAGAATTTCATCCAATAAATCTGCATTATCATGGTAAGAAAATCCTATCTGTTTGATTCTTCCTTCTTTTTTCTTTTGCTGGATAAAAGCAAAACTATCAAGTTTTTGGGCTGTTGTATAATTCTCTACCCCCAGGTTATGAAGAAGGTAGTAATCAAAATAGTCTACTCCACATTTTTCTAACTGCTCATTAAAAATTCTTTCTTGGTCTTCCTTGGTTTTCAAAAACATCGTTGGTAATTTTGTTGCCAGCGTAAAGCTGTCCCGCTTATGACGTTTTACTAATGACTCTCTGATTGCTATCTCGCTCTTATATGCGTGGTACATATAAGCCGTATCAAAATACGTAAAGCCTCTTTCCAAAAAAGTATCTACCATTTGATTTACCGTGTCCATATCAATACTTGTTGGATCATCCTGGTTCTGTACCGGTAAGCGCATACAGCCAAAACCTAATTTTTTATATTCCATAGTGCCAGCCTCCATTTACTCCTCAGATCTTCTTAATTTTTTTTCGTTTTTGACTACGGCCTGCTCATATCTTGTAATCTTATAATCCAGACGCTCCAGTGTTTTTTTCATATCATCCATTCTTATCACAAGCTGCCTACGCTGCTCGATTAAAAGTTCTTTTCTCGTCTCAGCCGTTTCCTCACCTTGTAGAAACAGCCCAACATACTCAATCAATACTTCGATAGGCAGACCTGCGCCGCGCATACACTTGATAAATTCGACCCATCTGCAATCTTCTTCATTATAATCCCTGATACCGCTTTTATTACGGTTCACCCGCGGAATCAGTCCAATGCGTTCATAATAGCGGAGCGTATCCTGGGGAAGATCAAATTTTCCACTTACTTCTGTAATCGTCATTCAATTTCACCTCTGTAATCATGATAGCATCTGGAGTTAACTCCAAGTCAAGAGCAATTTCCTGTGCACAATAATAATTAAATAGCGGACTATGTTTGCCACAAAAAGTAAGAAACAGGTTCAAATCTACATTTGAGCCTGTTTCTTATTCCATGCCGACGTTTTAAATATATTCTTTAAGCCTGATGTTTCCTAGTCATGGTGACATAGTCAGTGCGCTTGCATAACCAGGGTGAATCTAAATTAACCCAGTCTGCACCGCTCAGTACCAAATAGGCGCCACCAGAGTTTTTCATGTGAAATGCTAATTGAGGCAGAATTTGATACAGTAACTCGATACTGTTGCTGTGAAGGTTGCAATGTATAATCCCGAAACCGCCTGAAGCCGGTCGGCAAATATGAAAATTAAGCGGCATTTTCGTCTCTGAGTTGCACGCCAGCACCGAAGCGTTATAGCCTAACAGCCATTCTTTAGCTCGCGTGAGTATACTCCTGTTCTCTTCTACAGTTCTCAGTTCAACAGTCGTTGTTTGTTCACCAGGCAAAACCGCCGGTGACACAAGACTAAAAATATGAAATTGATTATCCACAGTAAACCCTAAGCTGCTGTAGAGCTTCATAGCCGGACTGCCTACTTCGGTTTCCAGAAAAATATCGGCGCCATGTTCATGAGCAGCTTTGATAGCGAAAGAGACCAACTCCCTACCAAGCCCTTGTTGGCGAAATTCCGGTGCAACCGCCACATAGTGCAAATGCTTTTGCTTGTCACCAGTTTTTTTAAGTAGGAGGAAACCGGCCGGGTAGTTATCTGCCCGTAATAAATACACATTCCCGGCAAGCAAAGTGGAAATTGTCGTTGACACGCAGGAAAATTGGCGGGCTAAATTCAGCCGGCGTCTCATCAGGGGAAAGTAGATATCATGCTGAAAGGTAGCTGCAAACATGTTTTCAATAACCGGCCACTCCTGGCAAGAGACCGGAGTGATGCTAAGTTGCAGCGTTTGTTTATTCATACTCATAATTTGTTAATTATGCTGGCATTATAAGCCGCGCCAAAGCCGTTATCAATGTTGACTACGCTTACGCCGCTTGCACAACTGTTCAGCATGGCCAATAGCGCAGCAAGACCACCAAAATTCGCCCCATAACCAACACTTGTCGGTACAGCAATAATAGGCTTGTCCACAAGTCCTCCTATAACGCTGGCAAGTGCTCCTTCCATGCCTGCAACTACAATAATAACCTTTGCTCCCCGGATGATATCTAATTTTGAAAAAAGTCGATGAATGCCGGCAACACCTGTGTCTATAACCTTTTCTATGCGGTTACCAAGCAGCATCGCTGTCTCTGCGGCCTCTTCCACCACCGGCATATCGGAAGTTCCCGCTGAAACAATAGCAATATAGCTGTCGGTAAGTATTTCTTCTCGTTTGCGAATGGTGATTGTCCTAGCCAGTGGATTATATTGGGCTTCTGCGCAGATTGTTTTTACTGCTTCATACATCTGTTCATTGGCACGGGTTGCCAATATATTATTATCCTTAGTTAGCATGAACTCAATAATGCCTTTTACTTGTTCTATTGTTTTTCCTTCACAATAGATTACTTCCGGATACCCTACCCGAATTTCGCGATGATTATCGATTTTGGCAAAGCCCAATTCCTTATAAGGTAAGTCTTCAAGAATTTTTACGGCTGCTTCAATTTCTACTTCATCATCCTTTATTCTTTGCAGCAGTTTTTTTATATCGGACTTGTTCATGGTTTCCTCCTGGATTCATTCACATTATCTACTGAGCTATTTGTTATTTAATGTCTCATTAAAACTTCCGACCCGATAACCTTCTAAATCTAATGTTACATACTTAAAGCCAAATTCTTTAAGCTTATCAGATATCTCTTCAAGAAGTTCTTCTTTAAATAATTTGCTTTTATCCTTTTTATCTACTTCAATTCTTGCCAGATTGCCATGGCATCGTACTCGAACCGCCCGGAAGCCTCTATCCATCATATACTTTTCCGCTTGTTCTATTTTAATAAAATCTTCTTCTTTTAGCTCATTGCCATAAGGTATTCTTGTCAGCAAACAGGCATAGGGCGGTTTGTCCCAGGTGACAAGTCCCAGTTCTTTTGATAAATCTCTTATTTCCTGTTTCCTTAATCGGCACTCTAATAACGGACTTTTTATATTGAGTTCCTCCAGTGCTGCTAATCCAGGTCGATAGTCACCAATATCATCAAAATTGGTGCCATCAATCACATGGCGATAGCCTTCTCTTTCAGCAATGGCTTTGATCTGACTAAACACCGCCTTTTTGCAAAGATAACACCGATTTCCCGGATTATTTCTAATTTCATCAATGATAGGTGCCTCTACTATTTCAAACTCTATTCCCAGCTTTGCTACTAATTCTTTGGCTTCTGCTATTTCCCATTTAGGAATATAGGGAGATTGAATTGTTACCGCTTTTATATTATCACCTAAAGCTTCCTGCGCTGCCTTAAGTAAAAAAGTACTGTCCACTCCTCCGGAAAAAGCCAAAACAACCTTTTCCAACTTCTTTAAATAGGTAAGTAAGTTTGCATATTTTTCATTATTTATCATCTTCGTCAACCTCTATCATTTCTTATCGCTTTTATTTTCATACCCTAAGTATACCCGTAACACATTGGGAATCTCAAGTTCTCTATGACCTATCCCATACCCAATCTTTTCTACTGCAAAATCCATATTATCTGTGAATACTTCTACATTTGCTGCCAATATTGCGGCGCCGGTGGGCGTAGTTGTTTCAAAAAGCACTATACCTGATTTCACGGGAATATTCTTTAAAATTTCAACAGTTGCCGGAGCCGGCACAGGAATGATACCATGAGCGCATTTGACAAATCCTCCACCTACCTGAACTGAAGAAGCCATAATCTTATCCACCTTTAAATATTCTAAACACACCGCTGCTCCCACAATATCAACAATCGAATCAATAGCTCCAACCTCATGGAAATGCACTTCATGCAAGGGTTTTCCGTGCACCTTGGCTTCAGCCTCAGCTACCTTCATAAATATAGCCAGACTTAATTTTTTTACGTTATCACTTACGTTGCTGTTTCTGATTGTATTTTCAATATCGTTTACATTTCGGTGAGCATGATGAGTATGACAATCGTGAGACGCCGTACTGTTCTGTGTTTTATGATGATGGTGGTGATGTCCATGATGGTGATCCTCTTTATAGATCTGGGTTGCAGTTTTTAAAACTACATCTACTCTGGTTCCACTTATTCCTATTTTATTATCCTTTTTTACTTGCAGTTCATATTCATCATCCAGATTAAGCTTAGATAACTCTTTCCTTAAATACTCCTCGGCCACACCTAAATCTAGCAATGCGCCTAGATTCATATCGCCACTGATGCCGCAAAAACAATCATAATATAAAACTTTCATTGTCACTCTCTCCATTACATAATTTTATATATATTATTTCCATCTCAATATTCCTCTATTTTTATCTGCAAAAAATCATCTCTGTATAGACTGATTCACAAGTTCCTGTGCCATCCGTCCATAGTCCTCCTCAGACACATAATTACTGCAGACAAAACAATTCAGCCATAGAATCGAGCTGAATAGACCAATCATCATCAGAGCACTAATACCCGCAAACAGTTTTTTCGTATCAATCACCCTTCTTTTATTCTCGCAAAATACATTCTGTTCTATTTATGGATCTTATCACTTTGAGTTAACTCAAAGTCAATAGTATTTTTAATATTTTTATAAAAAAAAGAAAAAGCTGTACCGGCAAAAAGTGCCGACACAGCATTCTGGTATATACCATCCCTCAAATAATTGATTATTTAAATTGATTTTACTCATCATCGGCAACAGGTTATCACTTTGGTGTTAACTTAAAGTCAAGTGTTTTCTAAATTAAAATGCCTGTAAAGTAATATTCCCGACAACAAAACTGTAACAGTTTCTGCGATAGGCACCGTCAGCCAGATGCCTTGAATACCAAACAAAAGCGGCAATACTGCAATGCCAACCGCTATCCATACAATACCTTTGCTCAAAGCGATGAGCAATGCCTGTTGCGGCGTTCCAATAGCAGTAAAATAACCAGCTACAATAATATTTAAGCCATTTATCAAAAAAGCAAATGCATACAGCTTTGCACCATATACAGCAAATGAAAGCACATTTTCCTGTCCTCCATTTAAAAATAGCGCAATAACTTCTTTGCTAAAAACAAAAATTGCAATAAAAATTCCTACACCAATCACAAAAGCAGTCATGGAAACTAATTGTAATGTTTTTTTCACCCGTTCCATCTGCCCATTGCCATAATTGTAACTGATGATTGCCCCCACGCCATCAGATAATCCGAGCAGAACATTGTTGCCAATAAACGCCAGGTAACTAATGACAGAAAATGCAGCTACCCCCATTTCTCCTACATAACGCATCAGCGTAATATTAAATAAGAAAGTGGTAATCCCTGTGCCCATCTCGCTTAAACCTTCTGATGAACCACTATAGAGGATATATTGGGCAATATGTTTGTCATAACTACCGGCAAACGGTTTTAGTACTGCTTTTTTGCTAAAAAAAGGTAGACTCGCCATGCCAAATGCAATGCTATACGCAATTCCGGTAGCCAACGCCGCTCCTTTAATCCCCAATGATAGATTAGCAATAAACAGCCAATTGAGGAGTATATGACTACTGACGGCAACCACCAGCGCCATCATGGCATAAACAGGCATAGCCACCGTTTTCAACACATAATCCAGCACCATCATGAGCGCCAGAAAAGGCAGAAACAACCCTAAATAACGAATATATATAGCTACCTGCGGCATTAAATGCTCATTGGCTCCCAAAAAATAAGCAATCCGGGTCGGGAAGATCACTGCAGTTGCCATAAACAGCAGCGAAACACCACCAGCAAGTATCAGCGCTGTTGTAAAAGCCTTATTGGCTTCCCCGATACTGCCCTCCCCCAATTTTCGACCAATCACACTTTGTGCCCCAATACCGATAACAACACTAAGTGCAAATAAAAAACTATTAAAAGGCATTGCGATATTAACGACAGCCAAAGCATCAGCACCAATATAGCGGCCGACAAATAATCCGTCAACGATCGTATTCAGTCCTAAAAACAACATCGCTGCAATAGTCGGAATACTATATTGTAAAAATAACTTGCCAATACTTTTTGTACCTAAAATATTTTCTCTCATGTAATTTCACCCCATACAAAAGAATAAACCTTGGAGTAACTCCAAGGTCAAGTGGAATGTAACATAATCCAAACTTCATAGTAATCAAGACTGTCTTTATGACAACTGGCCAAGTATCGTCCAAGCAATGGCCCCTCAACTTGCCTGCCTTGCTCTTTCAGCCAAGCCAAAGCTTTAACCATGATTGCACTTTCCTGTTGAGAATAATCTGTACTCACTACTGTATACAAGCACTCTTTTGCCGGCAAAGAAACAAACTTTTGCTGCTCAGATAGATCAAGCTCGCTTAACGTCTCTTCATCAAGGCTAATGCCAATCTGCGCCGAATCGAAGCTCCGGGTATTGAGCAGTTCATCTAGTGGCAACAGCAAAGTATAGCGAACACTATGCAGCCAACTCCGTTCTTGCTTTTTATATTGCCGAATAATCTGAAGCAAATCGTCCTCTTGTGTGCCCCAAAATTTACACTTAAAAGCCGGTGCCGGCACAAGTGAAAATTTGCCAAGCTGTTTTTCGCATAGTTCATATTGAGCGATAATTTGCCTAAGCAATGTTCTCTGTCTGACCAACGCTTTGACTCGTTCTTCAACAAGCCTGTCATTTTGAATCAGCACCTGCTTTATATCACCAAGTTCCATTGTTGTTACCATTGGTCGAATATTCTTAACAGCTACCTCCATACTGCGAAAAAGTAAAATATCCATGAGAACCACAAGGTCATCATAGGAGTAATACCGGTAACCATTATCACAATGCCGGTCTGAAGAAAGCAGTCCGGCCTTCTCATAATAGCGCAGTGTATCTGTTGATATATCAAATAGTTTCGCCATTTCACCAATTGTCCACTTATGTTTCATAAACTATACCACCTTGAAAGTAGCTTATTATTGCGAGTTAACTTTAAGTCAGGTATTTCTGAGTATTATACCACAATAACATATGGGGCTGCGCATTAGCTAAACTCTTATAATTTGCCAATGCGACAGCCCCATATTTCTTTACTGCTTAGATTATCTTATTTAAAACACTCTACATAC
>Ga0074195_1002485_pt1 | contig 20423 bp, 19 predicted proteins | sample EPASupsiteHSE623_FD_64525 | JGI IMG/M metagenome (GOLD analysis project Ga0074195, IMG submission 64525) | Bioremediated contaminated groundwater from EPA Superfund site, New Mexico - Sample HSE6-23 | ecosystem: Environmental > Aquatic > Deep subsurface > Groundwater > Contaminated ...
TTAAAGGTGAAAATTTCAATAAATATCTTGAACAATTAAATAAGGAGATTAACAATGGCAGGTAGAGCATTTCAGAAGATATACACACAACTTGAAGCTATTACTAAGGCTACGATTTCCATCAAGGCAAAAGGTATAGCAAACGAAGAGCTGGCGACAGTTGCCGGACGTCTTGCTCAGGTTGTAAAGATAAAGGGCGACATGATAACTCTGCAGGTATTCTCAGGAACAGAAGGTATAGCAACAAATGCCGAGGTTATTTTCTTTGGAGAACCACCTGCGCTTAATGTGAGCGAAGACCTTTCCGGAAGATTTTTCAATGCCTACGGACAACCTATTGACAACGGGCCGGAAGTTGAAGGGGAGAGAAGATATATTGGCGGTCCGTCAGTTAATCCCTTCCGCAGAAAACAACCATCGGAACTAATTCCTACAGGTATAGCAGGTATAGACTTGAACAATACCCTGGTATCGGGTCAGAAGATTCCGTTCTTTGCAGACCCCGACCAGCCTTATAATCAGGTAATGGCTATGGTGGCCCTAAGGGCAGATGTAGACAAAATCATTCTCGGAGGAATGGGACTTTCCAATGACGACTATCTGTTTTTCAAGCAGACATTCGAAAATGCAGGAAAACTCAGCAAAATCATCAGTTTTGTAAACACAACAGAGCAACCTCCGGTAGAACGTCTTCTTATTCCAGATATGGCGCTTACTGCTGCAGAATATTTTGCGGTTGACAAGAACGAAAAAGTACTTGTACTGCTTACAGATATGACGCTTTATGCAGATGCACTGAGTATTGTAAGTAACCGTATGGACCAGATTCCTTCAAAAGACTCAATGCCCGGTTCACTATATTCAGATCTGGCAAAAATTTACGAAAAAGCTGTACAGCTCCCCGATGGCGGATCTATAACAATCATAGCTGTTACAACCCTGAGTGGTGGCGACATTACACACGCCATACCTGATAATACAGGATACATAACTGAAGGTCAGCTGTTCCTCAGAACAGATTCAGATACTGGAAAGGTAATTGTAGACCCGTTCCGCTCTCTTTCTCGTCTTAAACAACTCGTTATAGGCAAAAAGACACGTGAGGACCACAACTATGTAATGAATGCAGCAGTACGTCTGTATGCAGATGCCGCAAACGCCAAGACAAAACTGGAAAATGGTTTTGACCTTAGTGACTACGATATGCGCTGTCTTGAGTTTGCCAAGGCCTATTCTACCAAGCTTCTTGCGATAGACGTGAATATCAATACCACTGAGATGTTGGACACTGCCTGGGAACTTTTCCAGAAGTATTACACTCCAACAGAACTTGGTATCAAGGAGTCAATTATGAACAAATATTGGAAAAACGCATAAATCTACGTTATGGCTATTAAATTCCAGTTTAATAAAACATCTCTGAATGATCTTAACAAGCAGTTAAAGGTCAGGACAAACGCTTTGCCTACACTTAAAAACAAGGAATCGGCCCTTCGTTTTGAAGTCAAAAGAGCAAAGGCACGTTCCGAGGAGCTTATGGAAAAGTTAGCCGCTTCTTTAAAATCATATGATTACCTAGCAGGTCTCTGGAATGAGTTCCAGCCGGGATTGATCTCGGTTCTCAATGTAGATCTTGAGACGGTTAAAATTGCAGGAGTGAAGACACCTTCGCTTAAAGAGGTAGTTTATGAAGTCAAACCATATAATCTGTTTGCAAAACCAGTGTGGTATACAGATGGGATCCGCATACTCAAACAATTGGCCCAACTTGGTATAGAGTCAGAAATCTATCTTGAGAAAATGCGACTGTTGGAAAATTCCAGAAAGAAAACCACACAAAAGGTAAATCTATACGAGAAAGTGCAGATTCCGGGTTATCAGGAGGCAATTCTCAAGATAAAACGTTTTATGGAGGATGAAGAGAACCTTTCCAAAGCGTCGCAGAAAATTGTTAAAAACAGGCATGAAGCAGAGGAGGCAAGGGCATGATTACAAGAATGAACAAATACTCAATGATAATTTACCATGCAGATGTAGCTTCTTTTCTGGAGAGGTTGCAGGAACTTGGAATGGTCGATATCAAAAGGGAGAGCAAAGCAGTTGACACTCATTCCAGAAGTTTGTACGACCTTGTGTACAGATACAGACATATTATCAAAAAACTCAGCTCCTTGCAAGAGAGCATAGCAGACAAGAGCCTTATTGACTACTCACTTGCAGATATAGGTGAGGGAGCCGAAAAAATATTAGAACAGTCGGAGGAGTGTTTCAATAACAGTATGATATGGGAACAAGAGTTGCAGATGACATCGAGGGAGAGAACTGAAGCAGCTGAGTGGGGAGAGTATAACAAGGAGGATATCGAAAAAATAAAAACGCTGGGTTACGACCTGCACTTCTATTCAATCTCAGATAAAAGATTTAATCAGGATTGGAGTTCACATTATCTGATCCATACTCTTAATCAGAGTAAAGGAAAGCACTATTTTGTAATACTCACACCAGTTGGTGAAGAGCTCAAATTCGACATTCCCGAAAGCAAGTTTCCACAAACATCATTCAATCTGCTTGATATAAAAATTGATAACCTCCAGAAGAGTATTGAGCTAAATAACAAAAAGCTAGAAGCGTTAACTTCTGTCATAGGAATACTTGATAAAAGATCAAATGAGATTGGAGGAGAATTGGACCTCTATCTTGCCAACTCCTCTTCACAAAAAGAGGCAGAGGGCACCATAGCTCTACTTACAGGATATGCACCTGTAGATGAGAACAAGATTGTTGCTGATTTTCTTGATAATGAGGGTGTTTACTATCTGGCAGAAGAGGCTGTGGAGCAAGACAATCCTCCTGTTAAATTGAAAAACAACTTTTTCGCAAAGTTATACGAACCTATTGGCGAGCTTTATATGCTGCCTAAATATGGAGAGCTTGATCTCACACCATATTTTGCTCCATTTTATATGCTATTTTTCGGTTTTTGCCTTGGCGACATGGGCTATGGTCTTGTATTACTGGTTGGTGCAGGGCTTGCCAAGTTCAAGATACCAAAGATGAAATCGTATCTTACTCTGGTTCAGTTGTTAGGTTTAGGAGCAGTTATCATGGCTTCGCTTTCAGGAACATTTTTTGGAACAAAACTAGCTGAAATACTTCCTCTTACAGATTCCACTAAGGCTCTTTTCTTCTCCGATCTCAAAATGTTCTGGTTCGCCATAATCTTTGGATTGGTACATATTATTACGGCAAGATTAATAACAGCCATTGATTCGATTATAAGAAAGGGCTGGCAGTATGGAATGAGCAACATTGGCTGGACAATTGTCATAATATGGGCTTCTCTGGCTTATGCAAGTACAATGGTACCGGAGCTGGTACTTCCTCCATACGTTAAGTTTATCGGCTTTTTTGGAGCACTTCTTATTCTCCTCTTTTCATCGGTTGAGGGCAATTTTATCATAAGGATACTGAAGGGCACTGTATCTTTTTACGACATAACAGGAGTTTTTGGCGATATGCTCTCTTATATCCGTCTTTTTGGTCTGGCGACATCTGGTGGCATCCTTGGGATGGTTGTAAACTCGGTAGCTATGGGCATGCTTGGTCTCCCTTATGTAGGATGGCTCTTTGCCGGACTATTTCTCCTTATAGGTCACACTGCCGTTTTGGCGCTATCATGTCTGGGTGCCTTTGTACACCCTATGCGTCTGACTTTTGTGGAGTTTTATAAAAATGCGGGTTTTACCGGAGGAGGTAAGGCATTCAGGCCATTAACCAAATATTCAGACAATAATCATTAATAAATCAGATAAATAAATTAAACAATTATGGAACAAACATTACCCCAAATCTTAGCCTATGCCGGTCTGGCATTTATGCTTACACTGGCTTGTATAGGCAGCGCAATTGGAGTGACTATGGGTGGAAACGCTACCATAGGTGCTCTTAAAAAGAACCCAGAAATCTTTGGTTCTTCGATGATTCTTTGTGCACTTCCCTCAACACAGGGTCTTTATGGTTTTGCCGGATTCTTTCTTACTTTAAGCAAACTGAATGAGATTCCTGTTCTTGGTTTAGGTCAGGGTCTGGCAATTCTGGCTGTAGGCATCGGCCTTGGTTTTGTAGGTCTGGTTTCTGCAATACAACAAGCCTCTCTTGTTTCTAACGGCATTGTTGAGATGGGTAACGGAAACGACGTATTCGGAAAGACAATGATTCTTGGTGTTTTCCCCGAACTGTATGCTATTCTGGCATTTGCAGCCGCTTTCCTTGCACTTCCAGCATAATAAATTTTTACAAGTATTGGGTGTTAAGGTAAAATTAGTTACCTTAACACCCAATATTTATGTCTTAAAATAAAGCGTTAATTAATTCTATATGACGTTAATCAAATCTATTTCCGGTATCAGGGGCACAATTGGAGGAGAGGTTGGAAATGCTCTTACACCAATTGATACCGTAAAGTTCATTGCAGCATATTCCAGCCGCCTTAAGATACGCATAGGGCACAGGGAGAGATACAAAGTTGTTGTTGGAAGGGATGCAAGGATATCTGGACAAATGGTGGACCAGCTTGTCTGCGGAACCCTGATGGCATGTGGCATAGATGTGGTGAATGCCGGACTTGCCTCCACCCCTACTGTAGAAATGGCTGTTGTCTTTGAAAAAGCAGACGGCGGCATAATCCTGACAGCATCTCACAATCCAAAGCAATGGAACGCCCTTAAGCTATTAAATGAAAAGGGAGAGTTTCTGGATGCTGCAGAGGGCGAATTGCTCTTAAAAGCAGCAGATAATGAAGAGTTCTGCTTTTCAGAAGTAGATGGTCTTGGATCTCTTACAACCAAAGATTTTACAAAGCAACATATCGAGGCCGTTCTTTCACATCCTTTAGTAGACACGGAGGCCATATACAGAGCAGGATTCACAGTTGTACTGGATGCAGTGAACTCGGTTGGCGGAGTTGTCATGCCGGCTCTTCTGGAGGCTTTGGGAGTAGGTTGTGTAAAGGTTAACTGCGACCCAACCGGTTATTTTGCCCACAATCCTGAACCGCTTCCTGAGCATCTTACAGAATTGTCTGCCAAAGTGGTGGAAGTGGGTGCAGATTTAGGAATTTCTGTTGATCCGGATGTGGACAGGCTTGCAATAATGTGTGAAGATGGATCTGCGTTTGGAGAGGAGTATACTTTGGTCGCTGTAGCAGATTATATTCTCCAGCATAAAAAAGGGAGCACGGTATCTAATCTCTCATCATCCAGAGCATTAAGGGATATTACAGAGAATGCCGGATGCAATTATCATCCGTCGGCTGTAGGTGAGGTAAATGTAGTCACCGAAATGAAGAGGGTATCTGCTGTAATAGGTGGTGAGGGCAACGGAGGTGTCATAGTTCCTGACCTTCATTATGGAAGGGATTCTCTGATTGGCACAGCACTGTTTTTAAGCCTGCTCGCCAACAGGAAAATAAAGGTTTCCGAACTAAAAGCGCAATATCCTGTTTATTTTATATCAAAAAACAAGATTGAACTATCAGCGAAGGTAAATGTAGATGAGATTTTATTCAAGGTTAAAGAAATCTATAATGAATACCAGGTAACTGACATTGACGGGATCAAGGTTGACTTTGACAGTGAAAGAAAATGGGTTCATCTGCGCAAGTCAAATACAGAACCAATAATACGAATCTATGCTGAAGCTCCAACTGAAGAGGCGGCAGATAGAATCGCAAGAGAGGTAATTGAAAAGATACACCAGATTATTAATAAAATTTAAGCAATATGTTTTCGTTCAGAACATCACCCCTGCTTGAGCAGCCGGACACTATTCTAAGAAGCGGCAAGTTGGCATTACTTTGTAATCAGGTTGCATGGCACCCTGAAACAGGTGAGTACCTTTTTGAAACTCTTTTCAAGAAAGGTGTTTTAAAGAGAGTCTTTATGCCGGAGCATGGTCTTTTCGGCGAACTTCAGGATCAGGTAAAACTTGACAAGACTGAGGCATATAAAGATCTTGGTCTTGGCAAATGTGAATTTGTATCGTTATATGGATCTTCTGAAGAGTCCCTGACTGTTCAGCTGAAAAAATTAAAAGACATAGATGGCTTGGTAATTGAATTACAGGATGTCGGAGTTAGATGCTATACATTTAATTCTACAATTTTCAATCTTTTCAAGCTGCTTAAAAAGGAGAACCTTAACCTCCCTATTTATATTATTGACCGGATAAATCCTGCTGGTCGCCAGGTTGAGGGCACAATGCTCAGAAAAGAGTATGCCTCGTTCATAGGGATTGAAGGAATCACGCACCGTCACGGACTTACTATTGGCGAATTTGCTTATCTTCTTTACAACGAGCTAAATGCAAAATTTCCCTTGCATATAATTTCATATTGTGCAGAAAAGGTCTCCAAGGACCTTCTCTCATGGAGCATTCCTCCTTCTCCAAACTTTCCGGGTCTGTTTACCAGCCATTTTTACAGCGGGCAAGTGCTTTGGGAGGGTACAAACGTGAGTGAGGGACGTGGGACAACACGTCCGTTTGAACAGTTTGGTGCGCCTTTCATGTCTAACCTGATGAGTTATAACAAGCAGAAAGGGTTAAAGGGATGGAACGATCCTGAGAACCCGATTTCTGATCCGGCAGTATATGTACGCTGGCAGAAGTTCATCCCTGTTTTTCACAAGCACATGGGAGAGGTATGCTTTGGTTTCCAGCTGCATCCGGTACCCGGTGTACAATATCATTCACTGGCACACAATTTGCGAATCATGCGTTTTGTAGCTGACAACTGCAAGGAGTTTGCTTTTCCGGATGGAAAATATGAATCAGGAAATGACAAAAGTGCAATTGAGCTGCTACTAGGCGACAAGCTCCTGATAGATTACGTAAAGGGCAAACAAGCTTGGGAATCTGTTAAGGAGCACATGAAGGTTGAGGAACAGAAGTGGATCAGAAAAGCGAAAAAATTCCTTTTGTATGACGAACAGATGTTCAGATGTAAATAGTAATTTTAAAAAATAATATAGAAAATGGCAAATCCGGTTTTTAGTGAAAAGGTATTCAGGAACACTGTAACTGCAGAAAACACAGGTGTTATGACAGTTGGGGGAACTGCAATAAAATCCCTCGTTTTAATATTCATGGTTCTTATTGGCGCAATGTATACATGGAAAGTGGCATATGAGGCCATCAATCCTGCTTCCGTTCAGCCTTGGATGCTGGGAGGAGCTATCGGCGGCTTTATCGTGGCAATAATCATAAGTTTCAAACCAATATGGGCACAGTATCTTGCCCCTGTATATGCTGTTTTGGAGGGTCTTTTCCTTGGTGGAATATCAGCAATATTCAGTCAGGCCTTTGCGACTAAAGCTCCCGGTATAGTAATGAATGCAACACTTCTTACAATGCTGACTGCTGTTGTAATGTTGCTGATATACAGAGCTAAAATAATCAAGGTAGATGGAAAGTTTGCGAGGATAATGATGATTGCTCTTGGAACAATCATGCTTTATTATATATCGACATGGATCCTTAGTATGTTCGGTGTCAATCTTACAATGTTACACAACAGCGGACCACTCAGCATCGGTATAAGCCTGGTTATAGTTGGCGTGGCAGCGTTCATGCTTCTACTTGATTTCAACTTTATAGAAAAGGCTTCGGAGGCAGGTGCACCAAAGTATATGGAGTGGTACGGAGCATTCGGACTCATGGTTACCCTTGTATGGTTATACCTTGAAATTCTGAAACTTCTGGCTAAATTTGCGGGTAACAGAAATTAATTTTGGTTGTAAATAAATAATTTGTACTTTTGCAACCCCATAATAATAAAAATTATTGAAATGAAAAAAGGAATCCATCCCGAAGCCTACCGTCTTGTAGCCTTCAAGGATATGTCAAACGAGCATATATTTGTAACTCGTTCATGCGTTAATACCAGAGAAACAATCGTTCACGAAGGAGTTGAATATCCGGTAGTTAAAGTCGAAATCTCAAACACATCTCACCCCTTCTATACAGGTAAGATGAAACTGGTAGACACCGCAGGACGTGTCGACAAGTTCCTTAACAGATACAAAAAGATCCAGAAATAATCTTTTTATTTACACACTACAAAAAAGACCCTCAACGGGTCTTTTTTATTTATTTGTATAACTAATCTTTTAGTTATACATTTGTATAAAACACAACTTGGATCAAATGAAAAAGTAGGTGGAGCAGATTAGGTTAAAATCATAATTGTACAAAAGTGTGGCAAAAGCAGATCCAGGTGTGGAATTTGAAGGATGCTTGCATTAGGAGGGTTTGGGTACCCACTATGTGAACGGAGCGCAAGAAAATCGAGCGCAGACCCGCGAGCTGATCTGCAAAAGCACAATATCGGGGATGCCTTTGATTTTCAGCGGAGAGAACACGAAGTGGGTAAACCCGGTGCAGTATCCAAAAATCCACACCTGGACTGAAAATAATCCAGACTTTTGCTCCACTTGAAATTTACTGCGCCACCTAATTTTAAACTTGATCCCAAAACTTTCTTGTAATGAAAAGAACAGTAACACTATTAGCATTCACCTTACTATGTGAAATCCTCTATTGTCAGACTGATATTTCAGCATTGTACATGCAGTTGCAAAGAGGAAAGACAAATGAACTGATTGAGATTCTGTCACCAATGGTTAAGGATTCCTCCTTACAGGATTCCGAGATTATTGCACTTCTCGGGGATGCCTATAAAGGACAAAATGATTATGCGAAGGCTCTGGACTGCTACAATAGAATCCTCCTTTATGATACAGAAAACAGACGCGCGCTTGAATCTACGGCAGAGATGTATACCATTTTAGGAGAACTTAGTAAGGCAGTGGCAAATCTGGAGATACTGTATGGTCTGGACAGCAACAATTTAAGAGTTGCGAACAAACTAGCCTCGATATACCAATCCGGCACCAATTACAGAAATGCAATTAACATATACAGGAAGCTTTACACAAAGAACGTCAATAGCTACAATACAGCCAAAATTCTGGGAGACTGTTACTGGCTTATCGAAAACAGTGACAGTTCACTATATTTTTACCACAGAGCCGACTACCTTAATGGAAAAAGTACTGTAACAAAACTTACCCTGAGTCAGATATTATATATTCAGAAAGATTTCAATTCGGCCAAAATATTCGCTTCCAGAGGGGTAGAACTCGATTCATCAAATATCCAGTTAAGAAGACAATTGGGTAATTGTCACTATAAGCTGGAAGAGTATAAGGAGGCACTCCCCCACTTCAATTACCTGACTGCTCATAAAGATTCATCTGCAACATTACTAAGAAAAATCGGGGCCATTCACTACTTTCTTGGGATGTCAGATACTGCAATACCATATCTGCGATTGAGCATAAGTAAAGATTCACTTAATAGTGAGACTCACTATTATCTTGCAGCCTCATTAAACCAGATTGGAAAAAGGGAAGAGGCACTATCGGCTTTCCAGACTGCACTATTACTGATGCAACCCGATCCGCAAGTTGTTTACATGATTCAAAACCAGATGGGAATTGCACTGGGAGCTCTTAAAAGATATGAGGAGTCGTATGACTCCTTTCGACAAGCTTATGAATATAATCCTAATGACCTGAAGCTTATCTATCAGATGGCTATGGCTAAAGGAGAGCAAAAAGGAGAGAAGAACCTGAAGGAGGCACAAGTTCTGTTAGAAAGATACCTTAAGGCTCTTGATGAGAAAGGAACCACTCCGGACAAAGATGAGATATATCTCAAATACAGGTCGGAATGGTTCCTTGGACGGATAAAGGAGGAGCTCTTTATGATGGAGAAGAGATAGGAATCTCTCTATCTTCTCGTTCTTACAGTTGTTGTTGCGCTCATCCCACCGCAATTAACAGTAAAAGACGCTCCATCAATAATATCGTACATAAACGCTTCTTCCTTCAAGGGGAAATATTGACTATAGGTTCCAATTAATTTGTTTGCCTCCTCCGTGAGGGATGAATCAGCGTTCCTGGCCCGGTTAAGATAATCTACAGCCACCCAAAAATTTGCTCTCTTTTCAATTTCATTACCTGAGCATTTGTGATTTGCCCAGATTGTAGCCATAAGGAGATTAGACACTCCGGCAACTGCTATATTTTTCTGAACCGCCTGCCTTGCCGCTTCCGCAGCTTTGGCAGGACTTTCCATCTTTTTGAAGTAATAAGTAGCCATTAGCATTAACATATCGGCATCCTCAATATCATTTGATTCCGGACTATCAATTGCTTCCTGCAAAAATCTCATGGCTTCCTGATTCTTTTCTCTTGCTGAATACAATTTGAATAAAACTTTTGCTGTCTTGTATGTAGGCTCCATTTTATGAAGGGCCTCAACGGTGGTTATCAGTAACTCCTCATTATAACATCCCGCATTACTCAATAGTGTAACGATTCTTGAAACCAGCTCTTTATCTGTAGGATTCTCTTTAAACTTCGGATAAAATATTTTAACTATATTTTCACAATTTGCTACTCCGCTATTTGCAAACAATATATCGATTACCCTCTTGGCTTGATTAGCTTTAGGGTGATTGGCACTTATCTGGCTTTCAATGACTGGCGTTATAGAAGAGTAGGTAGCTATAACTTTTTCCGGTGGCAAAATTTTATTTGTGTACATTTTGCATACCCTCTCCATTGCAAGCACAAGAATATCGGGTTCCGTTTTACTCCCTGCCACTTTTATTGTCTCCTCCAAAACCATAAGTACATCTACATCCTTTTCATCGAGGTAATTTGCCATATCATATGCCTTATATGTCAGTGCGGTTGCAACATATTTTGGGAAATACTCGATTCTGAGATTATACAGCATTAGTAAAGAGTCTATCAATGAGATTCTTAACTTTGAGTTGTTTTTGTTGTTCTCAATAAAGAATTTGAAAATATACTGTCCATCGATATATAGGTTCTGGCTAACACCAGGAGGACAGAGACGAAAAGCCTCTCTCCATAAAGGGGCCGCCTCCTGGTAGTTTTCCAGCTTAATATATTCTTTGTAGAAAGATAAATTTTTCAAACATTCAGGGCTTGCATTGCTATATTGACCCTGTTGAGCAAAGCCTCTTGTGGCAGGTAGAAATATTAAAGCTAAAACAAAAGAAACATATAATCTTTTCATTAATAACTAAATTATAAAATATCTATTTCAACTGAAATATTACAGGGAAGGTATACCTGACTGCAACATTTTTACCTTTATGCTTGCCCGGTGTCCAATCAGGTGATGTTGCTACAACTCTCATTGCTTCCTGATCCAAAGAGAGATGAACTCCTCTCACAACCTTTACATTTGTCACTTTTCCAGTCTCAGTAACCAGAAACTGAAGTATTACCCTGCCTTGGATTCCGTCTTCTTTAGCTGCTACCGGATACTGCAAACGGTCAAAAACCCATTTTGTAAATGTATTTTCGTCTCCGCCCATGAAGGTAGGCTTCACATCTACTATTGTAAAAGGAATCTCCTCTCCTTCAATGATCTCTGTTTTTTCAGCAGGAGGGCTCTTTTTTACCGGCTTTTTCCCAGTTACCACCATTGAATTTATTGTTTTTTTAGCCACAGGCTCTGCAACAGGTTGTACAGCAGGTTCTGCCTGTATAGTTACAGGTGTTGTATCTGCTTTCTGGATTGCAGTCTTGAGAGTATCTGCAGATAAAACTTCGCCGGTACTCTTGTTAGTTTTGCATGATACTACAAAAAACAAGGAGGTGACCATCAGAATGACCGAGATAAATAATATTGCCCGGTTCCTCTTTTCATTTAAATTTTCCATTTTTCTTAACCTTTTTATTGTTAGTGAATTATTTAGACTGTTTGCAACCAATGGAGATATCCCGAACTGTGAGTAAAGGACCAGATTCTGATAATATCTTATTGCGTATCCACTCATTATCACATCTTTATCTGCCTGATACTCATGTACAGAAACCAACGATTTCTTAATCATATAGATAAAAGGGTTGAACCACTGAATTGTATTGATTACAGAAATCAGGATAATATCAATAGAGTGACCTCTCCTTGCGTGTGCCCTTTCATGTGTAATCACACACTCGCTTTCCAATTGGTCATTTTCGTCGCGGAGAAAGACAATATTGAAAAAAGAGAAGGGAGAGCTGATTCCTTTGTCAGATACTATTACGATCTCTCCCCTCCTGCTCTTCTCACTTCGGGTATAGATATATAATATCCTTAACAACTGAAGAACAAAAAACAATAGATATAACGATAGTATGGAGAAGTATATTACCTCAACAAGAGGGAACGAACCTGTTTCAGCAATTTTTTCTGCCTCTGCACCAGCGACACCTTTGCCTACTATCGTAATCTCCGGGAGAGTTATTGCAAATTTCAGTGCTGAGTTTACCGGTATTGATATAAGTGGAAATGACAGTGTACAAATTGAAGATATCAAAAGATAGATTCGTTGAAAATTGTAGCTGCTTTTCCCGGAGACAAGCAGTGCAAACAATAGATAGAAGAATGCTCCACAAAAGAGAGATTCAATCAAATATGAGATTATTGACTCCATAAAATATGTTTTAATCAATGATTACCCTTACCGGACCTTTGTTTCTCAATTATCTCCATTATCTCATTTGCCTCTTCAAGAGATATTCCCTCCTTTTTGGACAAAAATGAGACAAGATTTGGAACGGAGTTGGAAAAAAATGACTGAAGCACGTTACCCATATAGCTGTTTAAATATATATCCCTGTTGATTAACGGATAATACTCATGTGTCTTGCCAAAGCTGTTATGAGATACAAATCCCTTTCTTTCCAGTATTCTTATGATTGTAGATACTGTATTGTACGCCGGTTTTGGTTCCGGTAACTCTCCTACAAGGTCGTTGACAAATGCTTTCTCTTTTTTCCAGAGTAGCTGCATTATCTGCAACTCTGCCTTTGTCAGTTCCCGGATCTCTGGTTTTTTTGCCATTTTATAATAATTTATAAGTTTTACCCAAAATTAAAACTAATATTTTAGTTATGCAACTATTTTATTAGTTATATAAAAATATTTTACATTTATTTATGCTTCATATTTCGTACCTTTGATGCAAATCTGCTGTAAAATATGACAATTGACGAGATAAAGAGGAGTCTGATAAAATTATCTGAAGAGTATAATAATCCTGAATATTTTCTTAATGACCCTATAATTTTCCCAAAATACTTTGCAGAAAAGCTGAATTCCGGCGAAGCCTCTCTTCAGGACGTTGAGATTTCCGGGATTTTGTCTGCTCATCTTGCCTGGGGAAGGCGTGATATGATCGTCAGGGACTGTAACAGGATGTTCGAGGAGATGGAGTGGAAACCATTCGACTATGTAATGAGAGGCAGATACAGAAATGAAGAGAGAAGTCTGCACCGGACCATCAAATGGAGTGAATTTGCCAAAGTATGCCTAAATTTAAAGTCGTATTATGACAACAACAAGTCACTGGAAATGCTGGAACCTGAAGATATTCGTCAGAAAATTTTCAAACAGTCGCAATCACCAAAAGCAGCAAACAAGAAGATCCATATGTTCAGAAGGTGGATGGTTAGGAATGATGGTGTTGTAGATCTTGGAATATGGAAAAATATTGATCCGGCCAATCTGATTATACCCTTAGATGTACATGTTCACAGAACTGCTCTTGAATTGGGAATAACTCAAAGACGGTCAGCAGATCTGACAACAGCAATTGAGATAACCGCATTTCTCAGAACGGTTTTTCCAGATGATCCTTGCAAAGGGGATTTTGCCCTATTTGCTTATGCTGCTACAAAGAACCGGAAAATTGGTTAAATTTGAACTTTGACACTAGAATGAGCAATCTATTTATAATATCGGGATGCAATGGAGCAGGAAAAACAACTGCCTCATATACAATACTTCCCGAAATGTTGAACTGCAAGGAATTTGTGAATGCCGACGAAATAGCAAGGGGAATCTCTCCTTTTAAACCGGAGAGCGTTGCTATTCAGGCGGGTAAAATCATGCTTGAACGAATAAAAAACCTGATTTCCGACGGCACAGATTTTGCACTGGAAACTACGTTGGCGACGCGTACTCATGCAATGATGATAAAGTATGCACAAGACAACGGGTATAAAGTTTCACTGGTGTTTTTTTGGTTAAACCTGCCAAGTCTTGCTATTGAAAGAGTTAAGATGAGGGTGGCATCGGGGGGACATAATATTGAAGAAAAAGTTATAAGAAGACGATACGATATTGGAATAAAAAACTTATTTTCGCTTTATATTCCGCTTTGTGAGTACTGGATGATAATAAACAACTCCACTATACCGCAGGAGTTGATTGCTGAGGGCGGAAAGAACATGGAGCCAAAAATTTACAATAAACCAACCTACAATAAAATAATTAATTATGAGCGAATTAGAGACTAGAGAACTTAGAGATAACATTCTCAACGGTTTGAACATCTCCTTCCAACGTCTTATACAAGAAAAGAAGAAGAATAATTCGGAACTTGCCTTTTCCAATAAAGGAAAAGTCGTAAAAATTAAAGCCACCGAGTTGTAATTTTATATAATTTCCCTAAATAGATCCGACACATGCTAATAAGAAGTATTAGTTTGCTACTGCTCAGTATACTAAGCAGTGGTTTTCTTTTTTCGCAAGTCAGATTTTCGTCAACATTCGAATCGGGCAGTTTGGGAGAGGTCAGGAGGATTGATTCCACATGGACAAGAATCTCAGATATAGACTCAATCCTTACACTATCATACAATTTAAGTTCCCGGTTCGACCCTTTGAATCCGGTTGATACGGCCCTAAAGCCCAGTGCCAGATGGTACTATTTCAGGATTGACGGTGTTAAGGGCAAACAGATATTCCTGAATATTCAAAATTCTGAGACCATAAGACCCTTCTACTCATACGATGGAATAAATTTCCGCCGATTTGATGAGGGTGAGAACTTAAACAGTAGACAGATAAACAAAATTTTCACACAGGATACCGTATTTATCAGCCATTTCATACCCTACACTTATACCCGTCTAACAAACAAGATTGAGCAATGGAGAAAATGTGAATATGTAGATTATAGTGAGATAGGCAAAAGTCATTTGGGAGAATCTATCCCGATGCTTACAATAACAGACAGTAGGGTTTCTGACCAGAACAAAAAGAGAATATGGATACATGGGCGCGCCCACCCAAGTGAGCAGCCTTGCAGCTGGCACCTGGAAGCTATGATAGATGAACTTACTTCTGGTAGCGAATACTCTAAATCGCTGCTCTCCCACTCTATCTTCTATATTGTTCCAATGATCAACCCCGATGGTGTAACTGGTGGCTACTCTCGCTCCTCTTCGACCGGAGTAAATGTTGAAATAAACTGGGACAGAGAGGACTCGCTCACCACTCCGGAAATAAAAGTTTTAAAGGCTATACTGACGGAACTGACAACTGAAAAGCCATTCGATCTTTTTCTAAACATGCACTCTCAAATCGCAAATTCTGCCACATACTGGATACACACTGCTGAATCTACATCACCTGTCACATATAGAAACCAGTTGCTCCTATCTAACCTTACGGTAAACGACAATCCATTCTATTCATCAAGAGACCAGAGTTTTTCTGATATGGCACCGAGGTATCCCGAAGGGTGGATGTGGAAAAGATTCGGTGACAGAACTGTTGCTATTACATTTGAGACTCCTTATACATACTTCAGGGAGAACAAAGATGGTGACTGGGTATCTGTAGATAATCTTGCAAGAATGGGAAAGAGCTCATTATACGCAATAAGTGATTATCTTGATATAAGTACATCTAATCGTTTGCTTGTCAATCCCAAAATTACAAATAAAAGAAGATGGGAAAAATCGTCCGGCAACAGCGAGGTGTTTTTTGAAGATTTCTTTCATAAAGCTAAATCAAAAAGAGCCAAAGTTATATTCTATGCTCCTGATGTAAAGCAGGGGGAGTATAAAATCTATAGCTGGAGTGTAGGTCCGGCAGACAAAGTCAGTCCGGATGGGAAAAACTGCTGGAGTGAGGTTGCTGAAGTAAGGCAGAAAAGAGATGGAAAACTAAGGTTGAGACTGAAGGCAGATAGTGTTGGTGGAGTTGTAGACAAGTTTCTTCTTGTAAAATAGAAGAAACTGTTTTTATTATCGGCCATCTTTTCTTAAATTTGCACCTGCAATGCGGAAATAGCTCAGTTGGTAGAGCATCAGCTTCCCAAGCTGAGGGTCGCGAGTTCGAATCTCGTTTTCCGCTCCAAATCTTTATTTACATATTACGATTTCTGTGCAGCCATTCGCTGATGTAATTGTTCTATATAACCATCCCAGTTTGTAATAGTTTTACGTGCAACACCACTGTCCATTGCAGCTTTGGCAACCGCTGGTGCAACCATATACAGAAGTCTTGAATCTAATGGTTTAGGGATAATATAGTCGCGTCCGAAACTGATTTCAGAAGTATTGTACGCAGCGGCTATCTCTTCCGGAACCGGCTCCTTTGTCAGTCTTGCGATTGCAAGTGTGGCCGCGACCTTCATCTCCTCATTTATAGTTGTTGCTAGTACGTCAAGAGCACCACGGAAAATAAACGGAAAACCCAGTACGTTGTTTACCTGATTGGCATAGTCACTGCGTCCGGTAGCAAAAATAATGTCTGTACGTGATTCTTTTGCATCTTCATAGGTAATTTCCGGATCGGGATTGGCCAGTGCAAAGACAATAGGATCTTTTGCCATGCTTCGTACCATATTCTTGGTAAGAATTCCGGCAACCGAAAGTCCTACGAACACATCTGCACCATTGATTGCCTCTTCCAGGGTGTCAATTCCGCGGGATGTTGCAAATGGTAGTTTTCTGTCGTTTAAATCTTTCCGGCGTTTTGATATAACTCCCTTGCTGTCTAACATTACAATATTTTCAAGACGGGCTCCCAAATGCATATACAGTCTTGTACACGAAGAAGCAGCTGCACCGGCACCATTTATTACAATTTTAACATCTTCGATTTTCTTACCTGTCAGTTCGAGGGCATTAATCAGTGCTGCACCGGAAATTATTGCAGTACCATGCTGGTCGTCATGCATTAGTGGGATGTCAAGCATCTCCTTAAGTTTTTCTTCAATTTCAAAACACTCTGGAGCCTTGATATCTTCAAGGTTTATCCCGCCAAATGTGGGGGAAATTGCCTTTACCACCTCAATAAACTTCTGTGGGTCCGATTCATCTATTTCAATATCGAAAACGTCGATATCTGCAAATATTTTAAAAAGAAGACCTTTACCCTCCATTACCGGTTTTCCCGCCAGTGCTCCAATGTTGCCAAGCCCCAGTACTGCAGTTCCATTAGAAATAACTGCCACAAGGTTTCCTTTGGCGGTATAGTCATATGCCTTATGAGGATCTTTCTCAATTTCCAAACAAGGTTCTGCAACACCCGGAGAATAGGCCATGGATAAATCGTGTTGTGATCTGTGAGGTTTTGTGGGTACTACCTCTATTTTTCCCGGTCTGCCTTCCGAATGGTATTTAAGAGCATCTGTCAAACTATTTGATTCCATCAATATTATATTTGAGAAATTATGTGTGTAAAATCTAAAAAGTCGCAAAAGTATAGAGAAATACTATAAAAGTGAAATGTGACGAAGTGTAGATATAATTTCCGGAGAATTCATCTGTCGTATATTTGCTGAGTTATTCCGGTCGAGCCATACAGCTTTCATTCCTGCATTAAGACTGCCAATATAATCTAAATCATAGTCATTTCCAATATATACACAATCCGATTCGTGCACATCCGCCATAAGGGCTGCTATTTGAAAGATTTCTTTCGATGGTTTTGATACTCCAACCTTTTCTGATATAACTATAAAATCAAAAAAACTCATAAGGTTGTTCTTTTCCAGTTTGTAAATCTGATCGGGAGAGGTGCCATTTGTAATAATACCTAATTTAAACTTGCCGACCTGAGAGCTCAGTTTTTTCAAGAGAGGTATTGTATCTTCAAATGGTTTGCATGAATCAAGAAAAATATGGTGATACTGTTTATAGATAATATCCGCTTGCTCCTCATCTATATTTAAACCAAGGCCGGCCCAAAACTCAGTTACTCTGGAAATACGCTGCTGTTCAAGACTGATTTTGTTATTGAAGTAAAGGGTAAGGTACTTATTTTTTATGTCCAGCCACCTTTGCATAATAGCCTCGCTATCATTAGCTCCGGTTAATGAATACTCTTTTATTATTTGACTGATAGCTTTTGTATGGGCACCATCGCTGTCTACCAAAGTATCATCCAGATCAAAGAAAACAACCATAAAATATATTTACGAAGAGAGTCTAAAAGGAATTTCTTCTGATAAGACGAAAATTGCACTTTGTTTTTCTAAAAGGTTTATCTGTTATCATTTTAGCTGCTAACTCCCCCATTTGTCTGAAATCGGTAGAAAGAGTAGTGAGCCCATCCAGAATAATCTCATTAATAGGTGATTCATTATATGATATGATGCCAATATCTTTTCCTATTTTGCATCCTTTCATCTTGGCTATCCTTACAAGTTCTATAAGTTCAGAATCCAACTGACTGTTAAGGATCAGATAGACCTCCTGCTTCTGAATCTTGTCAGGATTTATTATTTTGTGAATCTCCAGGCCGATATTGTTTTGATCACAAAACTTCTTTATCCCTTTTTCTATAAGAGGAGCATATAAACTCCCCGGCATAGAGATTACATTCAGCTTTTTAAACTTTCTGAGTGCCTCCGCTCCCTGGGAGAGTCCGTCATATATATCATTCTCGAAATCCTGATATACAGAACCAAAGTTACCCGGGAGCTCCTCCATATACCTGTCTAGCAGAATCAGTTTTCGGTTTGGGATTTTCCTGAGGATTTTTAATGCTCTTTTTTGTATTTCCGGCTGTAATGAAAAGTGAGAAGTTACCAGATAGTAATCGAAACGATCCAGGTTCTCTTCTACAAAGTGTTCAAAAACTGATATGTCCTGATTATGTAAACGAATTGTGATCTCTGCATTATCTCCAATATTAGCAGCAAATGAACTGTAGAGAACTTGTTTATATGAACTGATCTTGTCGAAAAGCAATAGTATCCTTGTATTCTTTCCTTTGTTGGTTACAAAAAAACCTTTACCATGGGCAGATTCTATAACTTCTTCATCTCTAAGGATAGAGTAAGCTTTTTTTACCGTTTCCTTTGATATTTCCAATTCAGCAGATAATTCGTTCATCGAAGGCAGATAGTCACCCTCTTTGATTTTATTACTATCTATAAGATCATGAACTGACTGAATGAGTTGTTTGTATACGGGTTTTTGAGAACTTAAGTCAATTTCAATTTTTGAATTCATAATATCTGTCTGGTCTTATTTCAGGTTTTATTATCATATGTTAAAAAAAAATTACGTTTTCTTTAAAAAACAGTAATTGATATTGCAAATTAAAAAATTCATAATATATTTGCACCACACTACACAACACTATATATATGCTCTAATGTGGTGTGGTTTGGTTTTGCAAAGGTAAATATTACTATAAATATAACTCTAAAAATTATTAAAAATAAACTAAACCCAGATTTAATGAAAAAAAGTGTTGGATCTAATGAATTATGGCAGTCCGCCCGAAGGGTCTGGACCGCAATGTTTCTGATGCTGTTTGGCAGTCTTGTCTGCTCAAATATGATGGCACAGAATCTGACTGTAACGGGTATCATAACATTCTCAACAGGAGAGCCTGTTCCAGGAGCATCTGTTATGGTAAAGGGGACAAAAAATGGAGCCTTCTCCGATTCAAAAGGAAATTACGTATTAAGTAATGTTCCATCAAATGCCTCAATTTTGGTATCATTCATTGGCATGGAAAGCCAGGAGGTTAATGTCGCAGGTAAAGGGCAAGTGAATGTTGTCCTTATAGAAGAGGCAATAAGTCTGAACGAAGTCATTACAATTGGTTATGGTACAGCCAAGAAGAGGGATCTTACCGGAGCCGTATCTGCAATTGGCGGAGAAAAAATAACAGCGCGTCAAAACACTCAGGTTGTAAGTGCCTTGCAGGGTGCAATGTCTGGTGTTACGGTTACACGCTCTAGTTCTGCTCCGGGAACCGGAGGTACAATAAGGGTAAGAGGTATCACATCCATTCAGGAGAGTGACCCACTTATAATTATTGATGGTGTACCTGCAGGAAGTATAAATGATGTAAACCCTTCCGACATAGAGAATATCTCTGTATTGAAGGATGCAGCGTCTGCATCTATTTACGGAGCAAGAGCTGCTGCCGGTGTTGTGTTGATTACAACAAAAAGAGGAGCGCGTGATGGTATGAGCATCGACTATAACTACAGCCTTTCTATGGACCTGCCGACAAAA
>Ga0074195_1002486_pt1 | contig 20418 bp, 20 predicted proteins | sample EPASupsiteHSE623_FD_64525 | JGI IMG/M metagenome (GOLD analysis project Ga0074195, IMG submission 64525) | Bioremediated contaminated groundwater from EPA Superfund site, New Mexico - Sample HSE6-23 | ecosystem: Environmental > Aquatic > Deep subsurface > Groundwater > Contaminated ...
GCGGAAGAGGGTCTTTGTGGCGGTCGAGGATGACTGGCCAAAGGCGCCTTCCTCATAGGCGAGGAAAATCTTCTTGATCTGGATGTTCGGGTACTTCGCCATGATCGCGTTCCATCCCTCAAGATAGGAAGCGCCCTGATTGTAGTCCCATGGATGGAGGTGGAAGTAGAAATCCGACTCGGGCGAAGGTCCAAGCGCTTTCTCAACCGTCGAACTCGCCGCCGCTCCGGTGGACATGACAACCTTGTTGTATTTCTTGAAGACGGGGATCTTGCCGAGTTCGGCGCCGGAAGCCATGCCGCCAAGGAAGACATCGACTTTGTCCACGGTCGCGAGTTTCTCGACCTGGGCCGCGGCCTTATCCGCCTTGCCCTCATCGTCGGCGACGATCAGTTCAAGCTTCTTGCCGAGAACGCCGCCCGCGGCGTTGATCTCATCCACCGCGATCTGCGCGGCCTTGCTGCCCTGATTGCCCGTGATGTCGGCGAGCATCCAGATGCCGCCGATCTTGATGGTACCTTGCGCGAATGTGCCGCCCGATAAAAGGGCCAGCGCCGCAAGCACCAAAAGGATTCGTTTCATTCAAGCCTCCCTTAGGACCGCCCTGTTCGGCCGTCCCTTTTTCTATCCGGTCCGGAAAGTCCGGCCGGCATTGACCCAATGGATGCGTCCAGCTCGGGGCCGGCCCGCTCAGAGCACCAAGCCCCCGTCGACGCGCAGGACTTGCCCGGTGATAAAGACGGACTCATCGCCGCAAAGAAAGAGCACCGCGTTCGCGATGTCGATGGGCATGGCGAGGCGGGCGAGCGGGGTTTTCGCGATGATGGGCTCCAGCACCTTCTCGGGAACTGACTCGATCATCGGCGTCCTGCAGTAGCCGGGGGAAACGGAATTCACCCTGATCTTCGCTCCCTTTCGCGCGAATTCCTTGGCCCAGCCCTTGGTCATGGCCACCACACCACCCTTTGTCGCCGCGTAATTGGACTGTCCTATGTTGCCGTCGAGGCCGACGACCGATGCTATGGAAACGATCGCGCCGCTTCCGCTCGCCATCATCTGAGGGGCGATCGCCCTCGTCATCTTGAAGACGCCGGTGAGGTTTACCTGAATGACAGCCGCCCAGTCCTCATCGCTCATTTTCTGGATAAGGGCGTCCCTTGTGATTCCGGCGTTGTTGACGAGGGCGTCCACGCGGCCGAATTCGGCGACCACCTTCTCGACAAAGGCCTGGATCTGCGCCGTGTCGGTGACATTGACGACCGCGCCCCGGACATTCTTCTTTCCGGCTTCGAGTTCGGCGAAGGCGGAATCGTTGACATCGATCGCGAATACCATCGTCGCGCCTTCCTCGGCGAACCTGTCCACGATAGCTCGGCCGATTCCGCGGGCGCCGCCTGTCACAACGCAGATTTTGCCCTTCATTCTGTCCATATGCTTCCTCCCAATACTTGCTTCACGCGGACGCAGGCAACTTGAGGGGTCCCCATTGGACGACGGTGCTCGCCCATACGAAGCCCAAGCCGGCGCCGACGAGGACTATCCTCGCGCCATCCTTAATCTTTCCGGATTCAAGCCCCAGTTTTATGGACAGAAGCTGGTCATTCTGCCCGATATGCCCATAGTCATCGAGATAGGTGGATTGCGCCTCGCTTAAGCCCAGCTCCGCGAGCACGGCGGCATGGGCGCTGCGCTTGAAATGCAGTATTGCCAGGTAATCGATATCCTTGTCGCCCAGACCGGATTTAAAGAGAGCGTCCCTGATGACGGCATAGAAATTGGGCATCGTGACCTCGCCCAGCTTGGCCTTGAAGGCCGCCTCGTCGGGAACCGAAAAATAGGGATGGGAGGCGTCTTCGGGCTTGGGAGGCCAGGCCTTGGATCCCAGCACCGGCACGACGCACATTTCCGAGAGCGATCCATCGCCCCTGAACGCCGAGGACAAGACCGCGTTCCTGCCCAGATTTTTCACGAGAACACAGGCCGCCCCGCCCGATCCTATATCCATCATGAACCTCGTCGGCGGATAGGCGAGGTCGATGAGGTCGTTGTTGCGATAACCGGAAACGAGAAGGACGTTTGTCAGATCATCCCGCGCCATCATGAGGGATTTGGCGACGTCGAGGGCGGCCATCATCGAACCGCACATGGCTTCCATATCAAAGCTCCATGCCTTGACGGCCCCGAGACGGTTCGCGACATTGAGCCCCGCCAGCCAGCAGGGATAGTCTTTATGCTGGGCGCCGCACCATATCAAGAGATCGATTTTCCCCGCCTCCAGCTTCGCGTCCTCAAGAGCCTTGAGCGCTGCCTGGTATCCCATTTCCGCCGTCGTATCCTCCGGCCCCGCGATTGGCTTTTGCTTGACGCCGAATTTTTGGGAGATCACCTCCTCGGGCACCCCCGTCGCCGCTGCCAGATCAGCCGCCGTCAGGCGGTTTTCAGGCAGATAGATCCCAATCCCGGCTATTCCTACATGCATGCCATACTCCGTAACAAGTGAATCATCTCTCACTACTATATTCACCCATTTCCACGATCCGTCAAGGGCAATTTTTATTTTTTTGAGGAAATCAAAAGCAGAAAATATCTCAAAACTTTGTAATTTTATTTAATATCAATTTTTAGCAAATTAATATTATGGATGGTCTTCTTTTTGGCGAGTTCCAAGAAATTTTATGATTCGCACTTGCGTGATTTAGGCAAGAGCAATATACTAGTTTTCGAAATAGGTGAATCAGTTCTCATTCCATTTTTCAAAACAAGGGGAAAGAGACTGCCCACCAATCGGGGATTCACGATGGCCAAAACAGGACAGGAGAGGAACGAGCCTACTGCCAGCAGGGAAAGGCTCATTCAATCCTCAATAGAGCTCCTCTCGGAAAAATGGTACGGCACTGTTTCGGTTGCCGAGATATGCCGTCACGCGGGATTCTCGAATGGCCTCTTTTACCGCTATTTCCAGGACAAGGAAGAAATATTCAGGCACATCCTGGAAATGGTCATAGAACAGATCGCCGCGGCTCTCGTGGAGCTGCCCGGCGAAACCGCTCGCGAAAGGCTGGAGCTATTCGCGAAGATAATCTTCGATTATTCCCAGAATAACACCACCCTCGTCAAAGTCTTCCGTGAAGGCCAGTACCGCTTCTTCGAATATGAGCGCAGGCTCAAGGCCGTCTACGACGAAGCGCTCGGCAGGGTAATGAGGGAAGAACCTTCGCTTTCATCCTATATTTTCGCCTTGGGAGGGCTCCGTTTCGCCGCTATACGATCGGCCTTCCATGGCATTCCTGTCCGACTCGCCGTGCTCCAGAAGATTCTCGAGGAAGGCATGTTCCGGGACTATGCCTATGATCCAGGCAAGGTCTTTTCCACGTCCATCACTCCCCTTCCCCTCGAAATCATGCCTGACGCGCGGGAGCGAATTCTCCGCGAAGGCAAGACTCTCATCGGGAAGCAAGGGTATTTCGAAACCAACATACACGAGATCACTTCGGCAGCGGGGCTCTCCACCGGAGCTTTCTATACCTATTTCGCCAACAAGGAAGCCTTTTTCGCCGAGCTTATCCACAGGGTGGGCAGGGAAGTGCGCCGCTTCATATCCATCAACCTCAGCCCTTCCCTCAACAGGCTGGAGCGCGAACTCCGCGGCCTGTGGCTCTTCATTGTCTTCCTTTCCCTCGACCGGCACTGCTACGGCATCGTGAGGGAAGCCGAATTCGTGCTCCCGACGGCGGTCAGGTCATACTATGACGCTTTCGTCGATGGGTACCGGGAGCACGATGAAGCGGCGGAGATGATCGACGAGACGACGGAGATCGAATTCATGCTCGGCGTCGCGCATTATCTCGGCATTGAGGTCATATTCGACCAATCGCCCGAGAACGCGAGAAGCATCATTGCCGAAATCGGGGAATTCTATCGCCGTGGATTCGGCGACAAACTGGGCTAAAAGGGTTTTAAGGCAGACCCGAAAGCGAAGGTTCTGCGGGAGGTTAGCATGGCGATCGCGCGCATTATCGGAACAGGGCTTTACGCGCCGGGGAATCCAATCGACAACGAAAGGCTCAAAGCGTTGACAGGCATCGAGTTCGACGCCGCCAAGCACGAAGCCAAGTTGGGCATTGCCAAGCGCCATATCGCGAGACTCTCGAACATCGATGAAAGCACGGCGGATTTCGCGGAAAAAGCTGCCAGAGCCGCGCTCGCGAGCGCGGGGGTCGATCCTATGGATGTTGGCCTCTTCATCGTGGCGACCGATACGCCTGAGTATATCTCCCCGGCCACGGGCATCCTGCTTCAGGGCAGGCTGCAAGGCGGGGAAACCGAAGCCAGGGCATTCGATGTGGGGGCTTCCTGCGCGAGCTTCGTCGCCGCGCTGGACATGGCCGCTCGCGCCGTAGCCAGCGACCCGAGCCTTCATTACGCGGTGATTGTCGGCGTCTACAATATGCCAGCCTATATCCGCGATGGCGACGCCTTCGGTTGGTCCATTTTCGCCGACGGGGCGGGTGCCGTGGTGCTTGAGCGCGCCGAAAGCAGCCACTCCCGCTATGTCGAGGGAGTGTTCCGCGCCGATGGCACCCAGTGGAACTATGTGGGCGTCTACGCCGGAGGCACGCGCAAACCCGTGACGAGAGCGCTGCTTGACGCCGGCGCCTATGGGCTTGAGCTCCTCCAGCGCCTGCCGGGCGACAGGAACGTCAAGCTTTGGCCGCCCCTCGTCCTGCGCCTCCTCGAAAAGGCAGGCCTCCCCCAGTCCCAGGTAAGCCACTATATCTTCACGCAGATCAACCGATCGGTCATCGCCCAGGTGATGGACATCCTCGGAGAGCCGATGGAGAAGACCACCACCATCATGGATCGCTACGGCTATACCGGTTCGGGCTGCGTGCCCATGGCGCTGCACGAGGCGCTCCGCGAGGGAAAGGTGGGTAAGGGCGACCTTGTCGTCCTCGTCGCCTCCGGAGCGGGACTCGCCGTCGGCGCCTCCCTGATACGTTTGTGATTCCCCGCGGCCCCGCCGTCGCGCCGGGCCGCTCAAATCTTGCCTTAAAGGGGCGGAACATGAATTGGCTCGACACGTATAAAAGCAAGCTCATCTCAATTGACGAGGCGGTCTCGCATATCGGAAGCGACAACGACATCATCGTCGGCCAATGCGCCTCCGAGCCCCAGGGCTGCATGTCCCGGTTCCATATCGTGGCCGACAGGGTGACCGACGCGCGCGTTTTCTCGGTTCTCACCCTCAAGCCCTATGACTTCTATATGAAGCCCGAGATGAAAGGGCACTTCGAGCTGGCGTCCTGGTTCCACGCTCCCGGCTCGCGCGCGGCCCTCAAGGCTGGGACGGGCACCGTTACCTATGTCCCCAACATGCTGCATCGCGCGGCCTCGGACAGGATCCACGCCCACCGGCCCGAAATCTTTTTCGGAACCTGCACACCCCCCGACAAGCACGGCTTTGTCTCCCTCTCCCTCGGCATCACCTACGAGAAGGATATGGTCGAGGCGGCGAAGCTCGTGGTGCTCGAGGTCAATCCCCGCCTGCCGCGCACCTTTGGAGACACCCAAGTCCATGTCTCGGAGGTGGATTACTTCGTCGAGTACGACCAGGAAGTGCCCAGCTTGCCCGCCCCCAACCCCGACGCCACCGACATGGCGATCGGCGCCCACATCGCGGAGCTCGTCGATGACGGGTCCACCATCCAGCTTGGCATCGGAGGCATTCCCAACGCCGCGGCCCTGGCCTTGCGCGACAAGAAGGACCTCGGGGTGCACACCGAAATGCTTGTCGATTCGATGATGGAATTGTATGAGATGGGTGTGGTGACCAACGCCAAAAAAGCGCTCAAAAAGGGAAAATTCATAACGACCTTCGCGATGGGTTCGCGGAAGTTCTACGACTGGCTCGACGACAACGTCGCCGTCGAGTTTCAGCGCGGGCGCTGGACGAACGATCCATCGGTGGTAGCGCAAAACTCGAAGATGGTATCGATCAATACCTGCATCTCGGTGGATCTCACCGGCCAGGTGGCGAGCGAGAGCATTGGGCCCAACCAGTACTCGGGCACGGGCGGCCAGTCCGACACGGCCACGGGAGCCGTGGCCGGCTTCGACGGTCTCGGCAAGAGCATCATCGCCTGCTACTCCACGGCCAAGAATGGCGCCGTGTCGACCATCGTGCCCATGCTCCCCGAAGGTTCGGCGGTAACGCTGCATCGCAGCCTGGTAGACCACGTCGTCACCGAGAATGGCATCGCCCGGCTCCGCGGCCGGACGGTCAGGGAGCGGGCGCGCGAACTTATCGCCATCGCCAAGCCCGAGTTCCGGGAAGAATTGACCTCCAAGGCCAGGGCCTTGGGTTACCTATAATTTCCTGATCTCGATATCGCCCGAAACCGTGGCGAGCTTTACCGGGGTAAGGCCGGCGCCGATCCTTATGCTGCCCGCCCGCTCCCCCTCGCCATCGCAGTCGATGTCGCCCGAGACCGTGGAGCATTGTATAAGCGCGTCGAAATCCTCGGGATAGCCGCAGGAGATATCGCCTGAAGCCGTGGAAATGGAAGCCGAGCAGCATTGGTCATCCAGGTCCACATTGACCGAACCCGATGCCGCGTTGACGCGAAGATCCTCGGAACAATGCTCCGCGATAATATCGCCTGAAGCCGTCCTGATGACCGCGTTGCCGGAACAAGCCCTCACCGCCACGTCACCCGAGGCGGTCTGGATTTCCAGATCGCCGATCCGGTCCAGTACCATCACGTCTCCCGACAAGGTCCTTATCGACAGGAACTCGACACTGCTTGGCACCATGAGTTCGATGAGATCGGGTTCCTCGCGCCTGGAGCCGGTTTTTATCTCAAGCACGCCTTCCTCGTCATCATTGATGCTGAATTGCGTCTTTTCAGGTCCATCGGCCTTCATTGAAAGGCCTTCCATGGAGAGCAGGACCCTAACATCGGTGGAGCGTCCGCTGAATACAATCTTTTTTACCTTGTCGACGGGTATATCCTGAAGCCTGACGCTTTTCCCGGGCTTTCTCTCCCCATCCCCGCCTACGGGACGCTCTTCGCGGAAAATCTTGCTTTCCTTGAACAGCCTCGCCACATCGAAAGCCTTTCGCACGACCTCCTCGAGGTCCTCGCCATCGATCGTGATGCGCGCTTTTCTCGAAAAGTCCCCGCGATCGCGCGACTGCCCTTTCGCCCCTTCGGCTCCATCCTTGGGCCGCGACTCCTGGCTTTCAGCCTTTTCGTCGCTTCCTATGCCCGCTTCCGCTTTGAGGCTATCGGCGAGGATTTCCGGCTTCTCGAGCCCGGCCACGATCTCTTCCTCGCTCATTTCAGGATGCTTCAGCCCAAGCTCGTCGATATGATCCTCTATTTCGAGGACGATGTCCCGTTTCGAGACTTCGTCGAAGCCTTCGAGTCCCCGCGTGAGCGCATCGATATAGTCTTTCCTTGTCATTCCTCTTTCCCTCCGCCCGAAATGCGTCTGCGGGCTTTCTCGCTCCGATCGTATTCTTCCAGCATGTCGGAAAGCAATGCCGACCCTGGCGCGGTGATGCTATAATACTTGCGCGGATGTCCGACATCGGGGGTTTCCCAGCTGGAGGCGATGCTGCCGTCCTTGGTCATGCGCATGAGAAGGGGATAGAGGGTCCCTTCCGAAATATCGATGCCGGCTATTCGAAGGCTCTCCATCATTTCAAGCCCATAGCTGCGGCCGCCCGCGCCCAGGAGTTCCAGAACGCACAGCTCCAAAAATCCTTTGCGGAACTGGCTCTTCCATTTTTCAAAAAGCTCTACATCCATGTGCTCGCCTTTCGCGCCTTGTCCGCGATCATAGCCAGGGCTCCTTGCCGAAGGACATGGCCCTGTGGAATTCCACCATTTCCCTGCCTGAGTATAGGTCAACCCTGCCTTCCCTGCCATACACGTCGCGCATGAAGTGTTCACCGCCGAAGGATCGATACCTGCCCGCCCCTCGGGAAACCGATTCGACACCATGCCGTCGCAACGCACCGGAAACCGCGTGCATCATTCCGAGGAGTGACCGCATCGCGCGCTTCACGTCCATAAGAATCGCTTCCATGGCTCTCTCCTTTTCAAGAATACCTTGTATTGCATAATATAATTCGGTACAAATTATTTTTCAATATCCTTTGAGCGATTTTTCGTGTTTTTTTTGTGGATTTTCCTCGAAGGCGCCTTGGCCATTGACCCTTCCACCGGGATTGGCAACAATGAACCCGTGTACAGCGACGCCCATTTGCATCTCGACGACCTTCTTGACAGAGACCCCGAATTCTTCTTGAGAATGCCCTCGCCCGATTGGCGGGGCGCTGTCGTGTCCCACGACATCGAGGAATTCCATCGCTCCGAGGCGGTAAGAATGAAGATCCCGAAAACAATCGCTGGATTCGGCATTCATCCTCAGGCGACGCGCTGGGATACCGCTGATTTTCTCGCCGCCCTCGCCGAACAAAAAAAAATCGGCTTCATTGGCGAGGCGGGCTTCGACTTTTTCGGCGATCGCCCCGAACGAGTGCGAAATGAGGAAAACCTCGGCCGGCAAAGGCAAGCCTTTGAATTCCAGCTCTCTCTCGCCGGACATCACGGGCTTCCCCTCCTTATCCACGCGCGAAAAGCGATGGACCTGATCCTTGGCTATGGCAAAGCGATGAAAAAGCTGCCCGCCGTCATATTCCACGGATGGCCCGGAAGGCTTCAGGAGGCGGAAGCCCTTCTTAAAAAAGGGATACCCGCATATTTCTCATTCGGCACGCCCCTCTTGCGAGGAGCGAAGCACGCGATCGAAACCTGCACCGCTTTGCCCGCCGACAGGATCCTCTCCGAAACGGACGCCCCATGGCAGTCCCCGATCGGGGCGCCTTGGACGAATCCATGGCACATAGCCGCAGTGGCCGAGGAGATCGCGTCGCTCCGAAACCTGGGAATCGAAGCGATGCAGCAGCTTTTGCGGGAAAATTTCAACAAGGCTTTCGGCCTGGAGGAATAGGAAATGCCGGCATCGGGAAGCTTCAACGACAGAACAAAAATCCTCATAGGGGACGAAGGGGCCGAGATTTTGGCGGCGGCCAGGGTTGCCGTTTATGGTCTGGGCGGAGTGGGAGCCACCCTTGCCATGGATCTTGTCCGCGCTGGGGTGGGGCATCTCTTTGTCGTCGATTTCGACCTCGTGGATATCACCAACTTGAATCGGCTGTATTTCGGCTTCGCGTCCACGCTCGGGATGCCCAAGACGGAGGCCTTTTCGCGCTTCGCCCGGGAGATAAACCCCGGGGTGGCGATAGAATCCCGACAGGTTTTCTTTTCCGGAGAGGAGGCGCACGCGATCGTTGACGCGGCGAGCGACATCCATGCCGACTGCGTCGATTCGCTGAACGCCAAGGTGAACCTTATCGCCGAACTTTGCGAAAAGAACCGCGTTTTCATCGCCAGCATGGGAACGGCGGGAAGGCTTGCGCCCGAAAGGCTTCGAATTGGGAATATTTGGGAAACGGAGGGTTGTCCACTGGCCAAAAGCGTTCGCACGCGGCTGAGGCACCGAGGGCTCGCGGCCGATTTTCCCGTCGTTTGGTCGGACGAGCCGCCCGTCAAGCCGGTGTGGCCCGAGGATGCCCTGACTTCGGACAGCCTGGGAAGCCTTGGCGACGCGAGAGGAGAAAACGAAGCGCCCGCCGCGCCTGGCCGGAGGCGGATGGTCCAGGGCTCAAGCCCCTTCGTGCCGCAGGCGGCCGGACACTTTATGGCGAGCTGGATCGTGCGGAAGCTCCTTTCCGCGCCCGCCTCCAGGAAAGCCGACTAAGCCTCGGGCGCTTCGCCCACGGCGGCCTTGTCGTCAAAGAGGAATCTGCCCGGATTCGCCGATGCGAAGTTCCGCTTCAGCCGGGATTCCAGCGCGCTGCGGGAAAAAATGCGGTAATAATCGGCGTAGGACCGCACCTTGAGCAGGTTAACCATGAAATCCGAGCCGAACAAGATGCGCGTTTCGACGATTTCCCTCTGTCGAGAGGGAAGATGGTCGAGAGCCGCGAGGAAGGTGTCGTAGTATCCCGGCAAGGCCCCGTTGAAGGAAAAATCCCCGTAAACGCCGGGATATTCGCCCATCAGCGCGAAGATTTCATCTCTCCACTGGGTGGGGGGCGATAAGCGCATCGGCATGCTGTACTGAGCCCCTAAATGCGCGAAATCGATGAGGAGGCGCGGGTACTGCTCCAAAACGGGACGATAGCGGAACGGCGAGGTTTGCTGCCAGGAAAGCTCCAGAGGCAGGACGCGGAAACCTCCGTCATCGCAATGCGTGATCAGGGGAATCCCCTTTTGCTCCGCGAACGAATAAAGAATTTCCACTTTTTCCCTTTCAGGACCCTCCTCCGGCCAGGGGTCAAACCCCAGAGGCGGGTATAGCTTTATCCCGGCGAAGGGGGAATGCTCCCGGCGCGTGTCGCCGATCACGAGACTGTCCATAGCCTCAAACGCGCGCCTCGCTTCCTCCCTGTCGCGGCTAAAATCCGAGAACCATTCCTCCAGGAAGCGCCCAAGCGTTTCGGCGGTATACGCCCGTGGATTTATCCCGAGAAAGGGGTGGATTTCGAGCAGGCCATCGGGACGACACCGGCGGTACTCGCGAATGCCGAGGAGGACATCGACTATCTGGGCCTCGATGGTCTTCCTTGGGTATTTGTCATAGTACGTGTCGGGTTTATAGGGTCCCGGCTGATTAAAATCCATGAGGAGGGGCGAGAGGATCAGCCGGCCATAATCCCTGCCACCCACCCTCAGCCTGCCGTCCGCGAAGAGTGGCGGTTCCTCGGCGGTCTTGGCGTATTGTCCTGCGAGATCGTCCTCCATAAGCATAAAGATGTCCCCAGGCTCATTTTCCATGACCGAGAGCATGTTCCGAAGCTTTTCCCCGCCTCGGTGAAAAAAGGAGGAAGCCAGGTATTCGAATGAGGTTATCTGGCTGTAGATAGCCTCGAGACGCCGCATCCTCAGAGTCTGGATCATCGCGAGAAAGGAGGGATGGGAAAGGGTGTGGACATGGCAGTGGATATCGTAGAAATCGGGAAGGGCGCGCGACTCCCCGCCTCCGCCCTCTCTTCCCTCTTCGGCCGACCGTGTCAATTTTGGGCTTTTTCGGCCCGATCGCTTCGTCTGTTGGCTGTCCATACCCCTAATATAATGATGATCGCCCCCAATGCCTGCATCAGGTTGAAGGCTTCCTTGCGTATCGCCACCCCGGCGAGCACGGTGATCACGGTCACCAGGTTGGTGAAGACGGCGCTCTGCGAAGCCTTGAGCCTCGTGAGCGTATAATTGATCAGGAAGAAGGCAACGACAGAGGAAAGGATGCCGAGATACGCGATCGAATACCAGACGGAGGCCGCCCTGGCCGGCAGAGAGGCGAGCCCTCCTCCCGAGAGGCTTCCCGGCAGGGCGCCGATCGCGGGTGAAAAGCCCAGAAGGCCGCGACCCAGCACGATGAGTCCGAATCCTATCGCCCCGGTCCACATCATGGCGAAGGTGCGCTCGAAGTCGCTGAACTGGCGTGAAGCCTTTCGGGACAAAACATTGAAAAATCCCGCGCTTAGCATGGAGCCTATCAGGAAAAGCGCCCCTCGCAGGGTTCCCTCGCCCTCTCCCGCTGATGCCGGGCCCGTGAGCACGACGATGGATACACCAAGAATCGAGAGCACAAGGCCGAAGGTCTGCAGCGGCGTCGTCTTCTCGCCAAGCGTGATGACGCCCAGGATGGCGACAAGCGCCGGCAGGGCGCCCAGGATGATGCCGGCCGTGCTCGTGGCCGATTCCCTTACCCCATAGGTTTCGAAGATAAAATAGAGTATGGGCTGGAAAAGGCAGGTGAGGAGAAGATACGCTGGTCGCTTGCCCCTGTAATCGATTTTCATGAGCCCGGAGAGCGCGAGAAGGGACATTGCGATCGCGGCCAAGGCAAATCTCACGAAGATGAGCTCCATGGGATCGAGGATGTTGAGCGCGTCCTTGGTGACGACAAAGGAAAAGCCGAATATCGTCGCGTATCCGATGCCGGCGGCAAATGAGAAGCTTCGTTTCATTGTGGCGACACTAGCATCGGCGCGGGATCTTGGCAATCGGAGCGCGTTGCCATGATGCGTTTTCGTCACGGTCATGCTATAGTCGATGCAGAGGTGCCGCGATGGATGAAACGGTAGAGGTTTTTTGGGCGAACTTCGAAAAGCAAACAGGCGAAAAGGTGATCGCGAAGACGATGGGCCAATACTTCGCCGCGCCAAAAGATAGGGGCGACTGGGGCTTGCTCGTTCTGTCCCCGACCGGAATCCGCTTCAGGAAGACGCCCGGAGAAAACTGGTTCGCTTCGCTTTTCAAGGCTTCCGCGCCTTCGGTGTCTGTCGGACCCGAAGAGGACATCTTCATACCCTTTGCGTCGATAACGATGATATCGAATCCGCCGCGGAAATTCCTCGACTTCCTTTTCGGGACGCCCTTTCTCGCTATCACCATCGCGTTCGGGCAAAATGGGGAGAACAAGGAAGTCCGATTCGCGGTGGATCCCAAAGGCGATTTTTGCCGAAAGCTCGAGGAGTTCGCGAAAAAGGGAAAATGAAGCGGCTTCGGCGTTTCGGTTTCGCGCCGACCGCCGTTGAGCGCATTCTAGTCCAGCTGGTACGGCAAGGGAGCGGCGCCTAGATTGGGCGAGCACCAGCTTGCTCCCGCTTTCCTGAGTTCCTCTTCCGAAAAGCTCGTCGTAAGCCCCAAACAACGGGCTCCCGCCGCGACCCCCGCCATGATGCCGTTCACCGCATCCTCGACAACGAGAGATCTGCCGCTTTCGACGCCCACCAAGGACGCCGCGAGAAGGTAAATATCCGGAAAGGGTTTCTTTCTCTCGATGTCGGATCCTGTCACTACGGCATCGAAAAAATCCTTTCGTATGCCAAGGATGCGAAGGTTGATCACTACCTTCGCGAGATCGGCCGCCGAGGCTAAAGCGATTTTCAGGCCCATTTCCCTGCAGGAATGGAGGTACTCGGTGGCGCCGGGCAGAACCTTCAGATACGCGGTCGCCAGCTCGTCATAAAATTCGTAGGTCCTGGCCTTGGCGGCGCGCAGATCGATGGATAAGCCGCGTTCCGCCGCCGGTCCGCCGATGTATCGGTCCTCCCCCGCGCCGACATAGGGGAAGAAAGCCTCGCGGGGCACATCGATCGAATACCTTTCCTTGAACATCATCATTGCCGCGCGCGCGATCAACTCTTCCGAATCGACGAGAACCCCATCCATATCGAAGAGCACCGCGTCGAATTTCTCGGCGTCGGCGCCGGCGGCATCAATCATTGTCATTTCTGCTCCCGACTCGCGATTTTGCGCCAATGTAGCACGCGGCGGCGGGCAGCTTCCAGTGTGGATTGCCCTTTTCATCCCAAACCGCTATCTTTCCAGCGATGACCGATATTGCCGCAAGCCTGGCGGAAGCGCGCGTGCCTTTCCTGGAATATGGAGTGACCGCGATTGACTCATATTGTGGTTTCTCGATGAAGAAGCCTGTCGCTTTTTATCTCGTCGAGACAGGCATCGTCGAGCTCGCGCGAATTTTCGAGGCGCTGGACTATCCCTCCCTGCCCTATGCCGACGCCAGCCTCGGGGCGGAGGCGGCGGGGCTCGAGGCGCGATTCCTCTGCGTGGAAAACATCGACTCGCCGCGTATCGGCGCGCTCGCGGCCACCGATTTCCGCCGGAATCCCATAAATGGGCATTACTTCGATCCCCAGGGCATATACCCCGCCTTAAAGCGTCGACGCGTGGCCACCGGCTCCCGCGAGGGCGAAAATTCGCTTTTTGAGACCGCGGTCATGCTGTCACGCCTTCAGGCCGATGAAGGAATGGCTATGCCCGCCCTTCCCCTCCCCGACAAGCCCTCGGCGCTGTGGCAGCGAGATCTGCTCTCCCTCATCCTCCAGTCGCCCCATTCCGCTCAAGCCCTCGAGTTCCTCAGGGAAAGCGGCTTCGTGCGAGCTTTTTGGCCCCAGCTCGATGCCCTCCTCCTCGTCGATCACGCCAAGGATTGCCATCCCGAAGGCGGCGGCTGGTCCCATACGATGGAAGCGCTGGGCTATAGAAAATCATTGGATTTGACCCTTTCCCTCGCCTTGCTTCTGCATGACGTGGGCAAGCCCCTTTCCGAATCGAGCGAAGGGCGTCGATTCGACAAACACGCCGAAATCGGCGCCAAAGTAGCGGCGCGCTTCCTCCGTTCGCTCGGATTCGAGGAAAGGGTGATTCAGGACGCCGCGTTCATGATCCGGTGGCACATGCTGCCCGCGGCCCTGCCAAGAATCCCCATTTCGCAGGTAAGCGATATCGTCCTCGATAGCCGATTCACCGACCTCTTGGAGCTTTTTCGCTGCGATGAGTTTTCGACCTTCAAGGGACCCGACACGTATTACGCTTCATGCGCGGCTTACAGGGCCTTCATGAAAAATCATAGAAACCCTTACCGGGACAGGGACGGGAGAAAAAACGCTCAGATTTTTTCCAGATTGTGATGGTAGGCGATCACCCACTTCGGAGTCTGGAATTTCTTGAACTTGGCGTAGTTGCCTGAAAGAATCTCGACAATCATCTGATCGAGCGGCATCGATCGCATCATGGAAAACGCTTCCGAAGGCTCAACCGGATTTCTGTAAGGCCGATCGCCGACCAATGCCTCAAAGACATCCACGACCGCTATGATTCTCGATTCCTCGGGGATTTCCTCGCCCGACAATCCTTCGGGATAGCCGGAGCCGTCCATCCTTTCGTGATGATAGAGGACAATGGAACTCAGGTGGGACAATTCCTTGAAATTCTTGAGTATGCGCGCCGAAATGATGGGATGGGCGGCCACCGCCTGCTGCTCCTGCTTGGTCAGGGGGCCCTCTTTCAGGAGGAGGGAGGAAGGAACGCTTATCTTCCCAATATCATGGAGAAGCGCCGCCGTATAGAGATTGCGGAGTCGCCTTCCCTTGTAGCCCATCCTCTCGCCCAGGAACATGGTGAGGGCCGCCACGCGCCGCGAGTGGTTGGCTGAAACATGTTCAGTCTGTTCAAAAAGGAAGATGATGGACTCAAGACCCTTGGTTTCGTAAAAATAGATATTCCTGCGCCAGAGCCAGGCTGAGATCGCGTAGCCAACCGCCATTGTCACCGAGAGGATGAGAAGATAATCCAGCCAATTGAGCAGGGGTTCCTTGTATGAAGCCATGATTGAAAAAGCCAGCTCATGGCCCTTGATCGGATCGATGACCAATTTGCTTTCCGATTGCAGGGCGTCGAGAAGACGTTGGGCGTTTATGGTTGCGACCGCTTCCCATCCGGGCAGCGGGGAAGCGCCAAAATCATCCTTCAGCCCGAATCTCATGCGGAGCGAAGAATTGGAGCCCGTGATCTCATACGCCGATTGGGGCGGATCGCCCGGCTGGAGATCGATTTCCTCGATGAAGGGATAGAGATCGTAGATTTCCTGGAGTTGCGCCCGCGCGCCCGGCAAGTCATTTTTTCGCACCAGATTCTGAAGTTCCGTCCAGGAAAAGTAACCATCGTTGAGGGCTGAGGCCTGGATCTGGAGGAGCATCTTGAGCCCGATCTGCGTGGCTTTGAATTGGGTGTCCCTTTGGGAAAGACGCATGGCCGTGATCCCGGCGATGCAGATCGCGGACATCAGCAATACCGCCGCTACTGTTTTAAATGCATAACGTTTCATTATATCAATGAGGATAATGGATAATCAGGATAAATTCAAGGAAGGGGATCCTTGGTGCGCCGGCGATAGTCCTCGACGAGAGCGAGCGCGTCCTCTTCCTGGTCGTCGGGCACCACGACGCTGACCCCTTTAATGTCGGCGGAGAAGAGGGGATTGATGTTGAGCATGTTGTCGGACATGATCACCCCATCGATCCCTCCCGACTGGAGCAAGCTCAGGACGACGATCGCGTCGTCCTGGAATGAGGCCGTAAACACTGTTTTCATAGTCCGCTCCTGATCCTTTCAATCGCCTCGAGACTCTTGTCCAGGGCGGGGCCGATTCGCCGGGAGACCTTTTCGCCCACGAGCCAGTCTTCCTCTATGCGCATGCCTCCGCAATCCCGCCATTTCGCGAGCTCAGCATAATCGATGAAGGCTTTGTTGGTGCCTTCCGCCTGCCATTTGTCGATGAGGCCGGGTATGAAGTAAATGCCCGGCTCCACCGAATGCACCATGCCCGGCGCGAGCTTTTTGGCCAGCCTCAAGGACTTAAGCCCGAACTGCGAGCTCCTCGCGGTATCGGAATAGCCTACCTTGTCTTCACCCAGCCCCTCCATGTCGTGCACGTCGAGCCCAATCATATGGCCCAGGCCATGGGGAAAGAAAAGCGCGTGCGCTCCCGCGGCGACGGCTTCCTCGGCATCGCCACGCAGGATGCCCAGATCGATGAGACCCCGCGCCAAGCTTAGGCTCGCGGTTTTATGCGCCTCGAGGAAAGGGATTCCCGGTCCAAGGCGCTTTATCGATTGGGCGAAAACCTCAAGGAGAAGGGCATAGAGCTCGGCTCTCCGGGGAGGGAATTTCCTGCCGACGGGAAAGCTTGTCGTGAGGTCGCCGGCGTAGCCCGAGGGCATTTCGGCGCCTGCGTCAAGGAGGAACATGTCTCCATCGCGGCAGATCGAGTTCCTGCCATGGTTGTGCAGAACCTCGCCGTTCACCGTCGCGATCGTCGCGAAACTCAGGGCGCAGCCATGTTTCATCGCGACATGGTGGACAAGGGCGGCGGCTTCCGATTCCGTCCAGCCGGGGCGAAGTTCCGCGAGCAGGGTTTCATGCATCAGGGCGCTGATAGCCACGGCCTTTTCGAGTTCAGCCACTTCCTCTTCGTCCTTGATTTCCCTGAGGGCTATGATAGCTGCTATCAGCTCCGCGCTTGGGGCATCCCTGATTATCTCCACCGGAAGGTCGATAAGCCCCGCGGCGCGCCTCAGCGCTTCCTCCCTGCAGAAAGGAGGGAACAGGACAGCCTTGCGGGCAGGGCCCTTGAGGAATTGCCTCGCCCGCGCCAAAGGCATGCTGCGATCGATGCCGGCAAGCGCCGCCTGGTCGGAGAGTCGGGGCTTTGGCCCCGTCCAGATCATCTCGTCGATGGAGCATTCCTCGCCGAAGAGCGTCGCGCTTCCGTCGGCAACATCAATGAACGCGGCCATGTTTGGCTCATTCAAGCCAATGAAATAAAGCCAGTTCGAATCCTGTCTGAAGGGGTAGCAGTTTTCGGGATAGTTCATGGGACTTTCGGCGTGCGCCAGAAGGAAAACCTGCCCTTCCTGGCCGCGGGCGCGGAGGGAGGCAGCGAGCTTCTCGCGGCGTTTTTTATAGACCGTGCTTGCGAACATGGAACAATACTATTCTCCGCATGGCTCAAGGTCAATGAAATACACGCTTTTCCATGACCCGCTTTCTCATGGAAGGCAAAATTCTCTGTATTGATAAATGGCTAAATTCCCAGCTTCGGATATGGTAGACATAATGGACTACATCCGGGAATGCTTGGCCGCGAATCTCAAAATCCGTCGGGCGGTCATGAGGCTATCGCAGGAAGAACTCGCTGAGCTTACCGGGCTTTCCTCCGGATTCATCGCCAACATGGAAACAGGACGAAGCTGGCCTTCATCTGAGACACTTTTCAAATTAAGCGCAGCGCTGGGCGTCGATCACTGGAAGCTCCTGGTCGATCCGAAAAAGCAAGGCGTCGCCTATACGAAAGAAGAGCTTTCGATGCTGCTGGACAGGGCCAAAAGCTATATTCTCGGAGATCTGCCGCCCAGCTATGCCGCATCGCGGCAGTTGCTGGGCGATGGCGAAGACAGGAAGGGCGAGCAGCGATGAGCCGTCATCAAAGCCCGAGCTTTTTCATCGCTTCCTGATTCGCCTCAGCCTTCTTGGCGTCAAGTGTATTCATCTTCAGAAAAATAGCGACCCCAATCACAAGCAGGACCGCGGGGATGAGAGCGGTATGCAGCCGTATCCCGAATTGGGCTCGTGGCGCCCTCGGGCTCCGCGCGAAATCGGTGAGGCTATGCACGATCCAGAAGGAAAGCGCCTGGATGGCGTAGGCGAGCCTTCCGGCGAATGACCTGAAGCCGATGTAGGCCCCATCATCGCGCCGTCCCGTCTTCACCACGATTTCATCGATGACATCGGCCATGGCCGGCGTCATGAGCATCCAGAAGCCACCGAAGGCTAATCCCCAGGCGAACATGGCTCCCACGAACCCGTAATAGCTCCTCACCACCATGAGCGGCATGCAGAAGACGGCGAGTCCCGCTGCGGAGAGGGCGAGCAGGCTCTGGTTGGACGCCACGCGCTTTCTCAACGCCAGCCACAAGGGGATCCCGGCCATCGCCCCGAGGAGCATGCCGGCGAAAATCAAGGTCGTGCTCCTGCCCCCGAGCAGGTAATCCCCGACATAATGGATCGATGCCGTCATGGATATCGTCGCCGATTGGTAGAAGAAGTAGAGAATGATGAAGGCGAGAAAATTGCGGCTGGAGAAGGCTTCCTTGAGCTGCGACGAGAGCGATGTCTTCTCCTTTCGGCCGGCTTCCTGCGCCATGTATCGCCTTATCATCTCGGGAGTTTCTCTCACGCCGGGAAGCAGGAAGATGGCGGCGACCACGCCCACGACGGCAAATACGAGCGCGTTCTTGAGATAGGTTTCAGGCTGGCCATAGCGCACGAAAAACGTGGGAAGGACGGCGCCTCCCGCGACGCCAAAAACGCCCACCAGGGTCGCGATCCCCGCCGCCTTGGCTCTGGCCGATTCATCCCTGAACTTGTCGGGGAATATGGACTGGTAATTCACTTCCCAGATCGAATAGAGGGCGTCGTAAAGACAGATGGAGGCCAGGAGCCAGAGGAATACGGCGGCGTTCGAGGCATTCCTCGGCGGCGCGAACACTAGGAGAAACGCGAATACACAGGTCATCGATCCCACGAGGATCCAAGGGAAGCGTCTTCCCAGCCGGGGGGCCAGGCGCGTCGGACGGGAAGTAAGGAAGCCCAAGAGAGGATCGTTCACCGCGTTCCATATCGAGTAGAGGACAATCGCCAGGGCAACGAGCCCTGCGGGGAGTCCTATTTCCGTCTCGTAATACTTGAAGACGAGGGAAGCGAAAGCCCCGGTGAGGAATTCGGCGAGGAATTTCCCGATTCCATACGAGGCCATGAGCGATAAAACCCTTCCGTTCCTTGTTCCCAGATCCCGCCGCGAGGCTGACGCCGCCGCGGCCGCTTTATCATTGTTCGCCATTCGGCCATAGTACCTTCGGCCTTTGCGGAACGCAACGTCTTTAGTTGGCTTGCCTGGATCTTCGCGACGCGAGCCAAAGGTTGACAGCCCCAGGCATATTTTCTAGTATTGAATGATGACACCAAGGCACAGCCCGGATATTGAAACGCCGGAAACGCGACGCGATCCCCCCCCGTCTTCGCGATCATGGCGCGCTTCCCCGCGCATCCTCATCGCGATCGTCTCCATGGTAGTAGCGATTTTCCCCGCGTGCGCGGGTTTCCTTTTCGCCCAAACGACGACAACGCTTCCGAACGCGCCGACGAGCGCGACGGCCCTGACCGTCGCGGCGCCCGCCGCCTCGGTCGCGGCGGCTCCGGCGACCTCGCCGGGCATCCTCTCGTCCTACACCCTTGAAAACGGGATGGAAGTCTTGTTGCTTCCCATTCCCGGCAGCGGCGTCGTTTCGATGAGCATCGTCTTCCGAGGCGGAGCCGATGTGCAGACAAACAAAACGGCTGGCCTTTTTCGGATGCTCGAGCAAGTGCTGTTCAGGGGCACGACAATCGCTCCGGGAGAGCCCGAACCGGCCGGAGCCATGGACTCTCTGGGAGCGACCGCCATGGAAGGCGGGGTGAAAAAAGACCGGCTTAATCTCTCCTTCCTCCTTCCCCCCGAGATGGTGGGCCAAGGCGTGGACACGATCGCCTATCTTTTCTCGGGTTTGCGAATCGAAACGGCCTTTTCCGATCCGCGCACGGTGGAGGAAGCGAGGAGCGCCAGCCTCGCGGGAATCAACCAAGCCTTTTCCGATCCGAACGCGATTTTCGAGTCCGCCATGGCGCGGAAGCTGTTCGTCTCGGCACCCTGGCGTCTCGATGCCGCGGGTGCCGATTACATCATCAACGCGGCGACGGATTCTTCCCTCAGGGCGATCGCCGCGACATGGCTCGTGCCGAATAACGCCGCGTTGATACTGACGGGGAATTTTAATCCCGAAACGACACGGCCAATCATCGAAAAAGCCTTCTCCTCGTGGAAAAAGGCGGCCAATCCCTGGAAAAGCCCTCTGGCCGTCTTCCCCAAACCCGGGATCAC
>Ga0074195_1002487_pt1 | contig 20415 bp, 12 predicted proteins | sample EPASupsiteHSE623_FD_64525 | JGI IMG/M metagenome (GOLD analysis project Ga0074195, IMG submission 64525) | Bioremediated contaminated groundwater from EPA Superfund site, New Mexico - Sample HSE6-23 | ecosystem: Environmental > Aquatic > Deep subsurface > Groundwater > Contaminated ...
AAAATTGATTTTAATGCTTCATTAACGAAACATAAAATTCTAAAACTCCCATCTAATGGTGTAGAAAAAAACCGAGTTGGCGGCGTATATGCGTGGGATTCTGCAATTGGAAACTATAAGTGGGTAGGTGGCCTACAGGAAGGAGGCAGAATCGGTGACCTCTTTGGATGGAAACAAATTGGAATATACGCCACTGACCAGGAGGCTCTTTCTGCACCGGAAGATATGATGGATCCTTATAGCGATAAAACGAAATACGGTGGAGATGTTAAATATTTAGATGCTGATAATAATAATATATTGGATTTAAGAGACATTGTTTATATGGGTAATCCCTATCCTAAATGGACTGGCGGTTTTTCCAATTCATTAAGTTATAAAGGATTTGATTTGTACTTACGTATGGACTATATGACCGGACATACAATCTACAACTACGCAAAAATCTTTTTAAGCGGCCAGTGGGCAGGCAACCTGAATTTACCTCAGGAAATGGTCACTGATGGCTGGAAGAAAGAAGGCGATATTGCCACAAGACCAATGTATAATCCTAACGATAACTATAATTTTTGGAGAGGGGGCGATGCTCATTCCCAGAATATTTCAAACTCTGAATTTTATGAGTCCGGTGATTTTCTCTGTGTCCGGGAGTTAACGTTAAGTTATAGTCTGCCTTCAAAGATTGTGAGCAAAATTAAACTCAATAATCTGAGATTTAATTTGACCGGAAATAACCTTTGTTATTTCACAAAATATACCGGAATGAATCCCGAGGAAGGTGGAGTTGATGACGGACGGTATCCTCTCCCAAAAAATGTTATTCTTGGAGCTGTCGTTACATTTTAATTAAACTTTTTGACTATGAAATTGATAAATAAATTAGAAAGCAAATTATTATTGTGCTTGCTGATATTAATATCTTCATGCACAGATATTTTAGATCTTAAACCTGTAAGTACAATTACAAACAGTTCCTTCTGGAATACTGAAGATGATGCAAATGGAGCCATCTCGGGAATGTACGTATATCTCAGAAATCTGGCATCGCAAAATTTGTTTATTTGGGGAGAAGCCAGAAGCGAAGTAATGGAATGGAGTGGATTAAGCGGTACTGCAGATTTTGACAGATATTATAATAACACGCTAAGCGCACAATTATCCGGACCGGATTGGCTTAGTTTATATACTACAGTCAATGCAGCCAACTTGATTATCAGGCACGTGCCTGATATAGATATTCCAACTGAAGAATCTAAAAACAATATTCTGGCACAAGCTTATACAACGCGGGCCTACCTTTATTTTGTTATGGCAAGAACATGGGGAGGTGTTCCAATCCGTACAGAACCGACTGAAGGGTATAATTCTGAAACTACCCAGAAGTCAAGATCAACGATAGAAGAGGTCTTCAAGTTAATTAAGGAAGATTTGGATTTGGCCATTTCACTATTTGAAGACAATACATTTTTTGCAGGCAGAAATAGATGGTCCCGTCCTGCTGCCAACGCATTGAAAGCAGAGGTGTATTTATGGACGGGGAAGCAACTCAACGGAGGTAATGCTGATTTTACCATAGCTCTTGAAGCATGTAATGAAGTTCAGAAAGCTGATCTTGAATTGTTGCCGAACTTTGCTGATCTTTTTGAATATTCCAATAAAAGAAACAAAGAGGTTATAATGGCGGTAGCGTTTGATGCTATTGAGTCTGGAAGAAATGTTTACTATTCCATGTATTCCGGACTAACTTCTTCTTCAACAGATCCAATAAATGGAGAGATTATCGGACGATCATCCGACGGATTGGTTTGGACAGTCACTCAATTGGTCCGTGACCAGTTTACTGCCGATGATAAAAGGAGAGATCCCTCATTCGCGGTGGTACCAAACTATTCGATTTTAGTTCGTAAATGCCGTGGTATTATGATTAGTGGGGTAAGATACTTTACAAGCGATATAGCTCTTTACAGGTATGCAGATGTACTGTTAATGATGGCGGAGGCAAAAAATGCTTTGGGGCTGGACCCTTCTGCTGAAATAAATACCATAAGAAAGAGGGCTTATGGTGATGCATTCAATAGTCATGTTTATATAAATAATGGAACTAAAGAGCAAAATGACAATGCAATTCTGAAAGAAAGACTTTTAGAACTAGTTTTTGAAGGAAAAAGATGGTGGGATCTTGTTCGATTTGAAAAAGCGTTTGATCTCGTTCCTTCTCTATCCGAAAGAGCAGGACAGGACTATCTACTGAAATGGCCTATTGGTCTAACTACTTTAAGTCTTGAGCCTCAAATTCAACAAAATCCAGGTTGGTAAAGTATTACCCCAGCCTTTCCTTTGTTTACACCAAAACTTTCTTGGGAGCGAAAAGCTGGGGTTATTTTAAAGAATAAAAAGTTTCAGGAATCTTAAGCATATTCTTATTTCCCGAAATATAACTATATTGTCTCTTCTGGCAGTTATAAGAATAACCTTATGGCCGTATCAGATTGTCTAAGATAAAAATGATCCGTTGATGGTGAAGCTGTTAATGGATAAGAATAAAGAATTTATCGGGTTGAAATAAAGTCAGATTTTTTTTGAGTTTACTGTTTCTGTGTGGAGTAAAAAATCCAAAATATCTTCCAGTAATTTTAAATCATTGATAATGAAAAATATTAAAATTATTATAATATGCGCAGCTTTGCTGGGATGCAATGTAGCCTGTAAAACTCACCTTCCTTCCAAAACATGGGATGAAGCCGGATACAATGCAGATTCAGATATAGTCCCTGGTATAAATGGATACAAAGGCTTAAGCATTAATTATAAAAGAAATGGGAAGTCCATTTTGACCGTCAGACTTGAAGATCCTGTAATTGTTGGTGTGGCCGCAAAAGAGGAAAAATGGGGTTTTTTCCAGTTTCCTGGCATTTATAGGAGTCTTGATAATGCAATTGTTGCGAAATGGAATATGTGCCCCGATGACATCGCATTTTATGGTAAATGGGATGAGAGTTATTCAATCTCCAATGATGAAGGCAAGTCGTGGAGTTTGACCCAAAAGGAACCTGTTATCGGAGGCGGTTTAATTCTACCTGACGGCGACAGGATAGAGATAAACACACCGCCATCCTTAAAAGTGGAGGATCTTCAACTTCCTAAACCGGTTTGGTCCAATAAAGATGTATATGGAAGAGAAATCGTCTACTATAAGCACAGTGAATTACCCAAGGTTCTTCAGGGAGTGTATCTCAATCGACTTACTAAAGGAAGCGCCTCTTGGACAATGGAACATGAAGTGCTTAATGATTCACTGGCTGTTCGGGAATCAGATTGGGGGATGTTTCCGGTGACCTGGTGGGGAGACATGCGTATTTCGGCTGATGGCTCAATTATTGCCGGTATTTATCCAGGTTATATTTTGGGAGAAGATGGTACGGTAGATCTGTCAGGAATCTCTTTTTATCGGTCCACTGACAAGGGGCATACCTGGGATTACCAAGGCCGTATTTCTATTCCTGCTCTGCAATCAGAGACCAATGGAAATACACTTCCAGTCGTATGCTTTTATGAGCCTGGTTTTGAAATTCTTTCCGATGGATCTTTTCTTTGTGTCATGAGGACCGGGGATGTAAGTCCGATGTATTTTAGCCGCTCCACCGATCAGGGTCGTACTTGGAGCAAGCCTGAGGCTTTCACCCGGAACGGTGTGCTACCCCGTCTTTTACAAATGGATAACGGCGTAATTGTGCTTGCTTCAGGTCGACCAGGTGTGCAACTACGTTTTTGTACTGATGGCAAAGGAGAAAAATGGACCGACCCTTTTGAGATGCTGCCATTTGAATACAAAAAAAAAGAATTGTATTATGAATATTCTGCAACATGTGGCTACACCGGGCTTCTGAGTGTCGGGCCAGACAGTTTTCTGTTGATTTACTCCGATTTTAAATATCAAACGCAGACGGGACAAATCAGAAAAGCGATCAAGGTACGTCATGTTGTCGTCACACCTATAGTAACGTGTAAATAAGAAATGGAAAAACGATAAAGGTAGTCCTGCAAAATTTTGCGGTGTGAAAGCAATGTTAGAGTGAATAAAAATCCAAACCTTTCCCTTAAGAAAGGGCAGTGAATCAGGCTATTTTCAAAAAGGTTTGGATTTTATTTTTGCTGGGATAAAAACGGTCATGGCTCATCTCGTCAATGACCAGCAGATCCTGGTTCACTTATTTTCTTAACCTTCGAAGCAGGGTCTTTTGATAGACTCCCTGGTTTAAATCAGTTAACATGTCACTGCAGATGGTGTAAAAAACACCTTGTGACACTTTTTGCACGCTAAAAAGGCTAAAGCCATTGCCATGTGGGATTTCCCGGTTCCCGGAGTCCCGATAAAAAGAATGGATTCCCGGCGTGGCAGAAACTCCAGTGTGCCAAATCCATGATCAGTTTCTTTTTTAACCGGGGGCTGGAAAGGAAAATCAAAATCATCCAAGCTTGTAAGGTCTGGTCAGTTTTCCCAAAAAGCAGTATCTGCTGCAGTTTACTCTCTGATATTACTCTTCATCGGATGTGGTCCTGACGTTAAAATCAATTTCTGTCTGTTTTTGGGCATTGATCTTTAAAAAGCTATCCACGGCCCTGGCCGAGTACACGCGGTAGTTTAATGCCCTTTTTACAGCCCGAAGGATATCATCGGGATAGTACCTGACTTTTAGTGAGAGCAAGTGACGAAAGTGAAACAGGTACGTGGCCTGATTATAACGCTTTAGCTCCCGGGTGTACTACTGTATGACCGGTCCTTTCTCCCTTTTCCTGCCAGGGGATAACTTACCCGCGGATGGCAGACGGGGCTGTAAATGGTGATCTCTTTCCTGTTAACCTCCTTAATACTGTTATTTTTTAAGAAATTCAAAACATCTCTTATTTGGTTTTGTACCGGTCCCGTGAAAATTTTTTCAATATAGTTCTTTCCAACCCGCCCTTTGTGAATGACAAGTTCAATCTTCGCCCCTTCAAAAAATAACTCCGGATGTTCATTAAAAGTAACAGACCTGCATTAATCGGTCTTAAATTTTCATCAGGACCTTTAACAATCTTCATTTGTTTGCACAAGTCCAGAAAAGGAATTTTAGTGCTTTCTTCATCCCGACCAATTGGGATTCCAGAGAAACACAAAAACCTGTAAATTATATAATTTACAGGTTTTTTTATTAGATCATTTCATCTCCTAAAATTCAGAAAAAATATGAGTTAAACGGTAAATCCTTTTTTATTTTACATTTGACTCACCGTTTAACTCACCAGAAAGATTTAACCAGGAAAGGGGATAAACAGACTTTCCAAAACAGGGAAACAGTCAACATTGAAAATTCCTCAATCTTTCAATCTCTGGATTAATTGCACTAAAATCTGAATTCATCTGTTAGTTACTCATATCCTGCCTTTTGGTCAAGTTCCGGATTGATATCCATCTCTGATTGGGGGAACGGCCACACATAATGGTGAGACTCAAAATTCAATACTCCAACTCCTTTTCCTGGTTCATCAACAGCAGCCATCACCTGTGGAGCTATTTTCCACCTTTTGATATCAAAATAACGATGCCCTTCAAAAGCCAGTTCAATCCGCCTTTCATGCCGTATTCTTTCCCGCATCGCGTCTTTAGATAAGTCTTGCGCCACAACCGGCATACCAGACCGTGCGCGTATCGCATTAATCGCGTTATGGACGGACTCATCAGGTCCGTTTGCTTCATTTCTGGCTTCGGCATATATCAATAAAACATCGGCATAGCGAAGGTGTATAAAATCATTGTCACTTCGCGTAGCATACCCTATTTGCCCGATTTCTTTATCTATACCTTTTTGGATGAGGTAACCTGTTACAGATTCTTCCTGCTGGATCACCTGCCCGTCAATTACCCATGGCTCCACCTGAACTGTTTGCTTCAAACGGGGATCTCTGTTTAAATAGGGATGGTCAGGGTCATAAAGAGGTGACTGAGAAACAGACAATCCATCTGTACATTCATAATCATCAACCAACTCTTGTCTTGGATTATGATTCCCATACCACGCCACCCTTATCGCATATTCCGAATAATTGTCGGGATTCAGGTATCTGCTTGAGAAAAGGATCTCACTTGGATTGAGATCCTGGCCTTTGGTGATAAAGAGCCCGGTAAAATCATTACTTAAACTGGTCTTCCCCGAAGACATGACCTGACTGGCCGCAGAAGCAGCCTCGCTCCATTTTTCCTGGTATAAAAGGACTTTCGCTTTTAATGCAAGAGCTGAATTTTTTACAATCCTGCCTGTATAAGGATTATCGGGAAGATCTGTAATTGCCTGATCAAGGTCCTGAAGAACAAAACTTAAAACCTGTTCACCCGTACTTTGCTTAATTTTTGAGCTTTCAACTGTGGGCGGGATTTCATAGATAATAACGTCACCGTAAAACTGTTGTAGATTAAAATAGAACCACGCCCGGAGAAACTTTGCTTCAGCGATGTACTGTTTTTTCACACCGGCATCCATCTCAACGTTCTTCACATTCTCGAGGAAAATATTACAAGCCGAAATACCTCTGTATCCTCCTGAATACATGGTGCTAACCAGTCCACCGGTAGTCGGATAGATATTCCCTTGAGAAATATCGGCCGCACTGCCTTCGTTATCTTTTTGAAAGCCATTATCTGTAATGAAATCCAAAATATAACGATTATACCCATAATAATTTAGTTGCAATCGCTTATACACTCCGATCAATCCTAAGTAAGCATCAGACTCGTCATTCCAGAATGTTTGACTGGAAATCTGATCCAAAGGATTTCTCTCAAGAAAATTTTCTTCGCAAGCAGACAATATCAGAGCTACTGCAAAGCATATAAAGACTTTATAATTTTTCATTGTCAAAAAATTTAAGGTTAAAGTTTTACTTTCACACCCAATGAAACTGTTTTCACCTGCGGATAAACACTGCCACGTGTTCTTAAATAAGAGTCATCAAGACCATATCTCTCCGGGTCAGAATTTTTAAATTTAGTAATCGTAAACAGATTGTCGGCAGAGAAATATACTCTTGCATCTTTAAACCCGATCTTGCTGCAAATATCCTTTGGTAAGTTATATCCGATTTGCATATTCTTTAACCGAACATAAGAAGCATCCTGCAGATAATAGGTATTTTCTGTTCCGGACATCGGGCCATACCCGTAGGTAGAGAAACTCCAAAGTGCAGGCATTGTTTTACTGGGATGCTCAGCAGTCCAGGCATTCCTCCAGTCAGTAGTCGGCGGAGTTCCCTGGGTAAATGGCCATGCTGCCCACCATGTTACATAATATTTCTGTCCTTCCACTCCCTGAAAGAAAAGCGACATATCCCAGTTCTTCCACTGTAAATCAATATTTCCGCCATAAGTAAAATCCGGGAATATGCCATCAACAAATACTCTGTCCTCTGAATTTATTTTACCGTCTTTCTTCGCATCCTTAAACCGGAGATCGCCGGGCTTCGGGGAATATTGATGGACAGGTGCGGCATCAATTTCTTCCGGGGATTGGAAGATCCCGTCCCATTCGATCATATAGTACGATCCATATGGCTTCCCAACCACATATGAATTTAAGCCATAAGAAGGAGCTTTTATTTTTGTAATCTTATTCCGGTTAACAGAATAATTAACCCCGACAGAGTAAGTTAATTCACCTATTTTATTCTTATGTTCCAACAAAAGTTCTATGCCCTTGTTTTCCATCGAACCATAATTAATTGTCGGGGCACTTAGTCCTACACTGGCTGGTATTGAAGCGCTACTCAGTATCCCGTCTGTATCCTTTTTGTACCAGTCGAAAACCATCGAAAATAAACCATTCGCCAGACTCATGTCAAGTCCGGCATCCATGACCGTCGTGGTTTCCCATTCCAGTGTTTTGTCTGTTAAACGGCTCTGAATAACTCCCTGTTCCAGTGTTTCTCCTGCAGGATAAGCGGTTAAACTCAGAACATCCTGATAGGGATATGCTCCAATGTTCTGATTTCCCAGCTGTCCCCAGGAGGCTCTTAATTTCAAATTATCAATCCATTGAAAGGTATCCATAAACTTTTCTTCAGACAATCTCCATCCGGCAGAGAATGAAGGGAATACACCCCACCTGTTCTCTTTACTGATCCGTGAGGTCCCGTCGTACCTGATATTCGCTTCGAACAGATATTTTTCTTTGTAGTCGTAACTGACCCTTCCGAACAATGACTGAATGGCCCATTCATAGGCAGTTCCCGTAGTTGACTGCCCATCAGTCCCTCCTGCGTCTATCTCGCCAAGTTCCGGAAAATTATAGTCACGTCTGTACCCTGTCAGATACCTGTTTTTAAAATATTCCTGATTGTAGCCTGCCAATGCCGTCAGATGATGATTCTCTAAAAAAGTCTTTTTATAATCCAAAGTTGAATAAAATGTAGGCATTGTGTTCGTTGAAAATTGATCCTGAACCCCCAGCTGGCTTGGCCACATATCGGAAGAATAGGTATCGGTAGCGAAGTAATAGCAGTCAACAGGATATTGATGCGTTTTATGAAAACTGTGATCATATTGGACAGAACCTTTTATCTGCCATGTCAGTTCAGGCAGAATGTCCACTTTCAGGTATGAAATTGCCCTGACTGTTTGAGAATCCAAATATCTTCCTCCTTCGTTTGCAACCGCCACCGGATTTCGGTTAACCCATTTATCGGCCCAACCTCCATGGGTATAACGCACGCCATCAGGCATATAAGGCGGATACATGGGTTGGGAACCATAAATTAACAATACAAAATCGGTATCATATAACCACGGTTCTTTTCTTTTTCCAACAGCTAAACTTACATCTGCACCAAAGGTAATTTTATCATTGATCTTGGCGTCAAAATTGATTTGCCCTGTATATTTTTTATAATCATGCCCAATAACGACCCCTTCCTGGTCAAAATAGCCAAGGTTCGCATAAAAATGAACCTTTTCATTTCCGCCCGACGCGCTCAGGTTATGGCGATGAACCGGAGCCGGATTAATACAATGATCGACCCAGTTAAAATTCGGGTAACTCGGATTATTGGGTCCGGCATTTTTATAGGCATCAATCACAGACTGATCGAAGAGATTTGCAATACCCTGCCTTTTGTGAGCAGAATTCCACATTTCCATGTACTCGGCCGAATTGTATATAAAATCAGGAACCACTGTAGCCGATTGAACGGCATAACTGCCGTGATAAAGAATATCAACTGTTCCGGAAGATCCTTTCCTGGTGGTTACCACGATAACACCATTTGCAGCTCTGGCGCCATAAATAGCGGCCGAAGCCGCATCTTTCAAAACAGAAACAGATTCAATATTCTCGGGATCCAGAGCGTCTAATGAACCGCTGATCCCATCAATAATTACCAAAGGATCATTTCCTGCACCACTGAAAGTTCCTGCACCGCGTATCCGCATGAACGAGTTTTCCTTACCGGGTTGCCCTGATCCCTGGTTCACCATTAAACCCGTCATTTTTCCTTGCAGTAAATTCGTAACATTATTAACCGGACGTTTTGTTAACTCTTCATTCCCGATACTTGCTACTGATCCGGTAAGATTGACTTTTTTAATCGTTCCATACCCGATAGCCACCACTTCTTCGATACCTATCGCTTCTTCTTCCAGCCTGACATTGATCACATCACGTCTGTCAACATCGATTTCGACTGTTCTCATCCCGACAAACGAAAAGATTAACGTGGCATCGGACGGAACATCGCGCAAGGCATAGCTTCCGTCTGTGCTGGTAATTGTTCCTGATGTTGAGCCTTTAATAACAATGGTTACGCCGGGAACCGGTTCTCCCTCTGTATTGGTAACTTTACCGGAGACCTTTAGCGTGGATTGTTGTGTTTGATAAAACGCGTTTCTGTCAGCATTCTTATCTGCAATGATGATGTAATGACCTATAAATTCATATTTCAGAATTGAAGGTTCAAGGATCATGTCCAGAACCTCATTCACAGTCCTGTTATCGACTTTCAGGTTAATTTTGCGTTGGACATCCAGACTGTTGCTGTTGTATGCAATCTGATAATCCGTTTGCTGTTCAATAGCTTCAAAAATATCCAGGATAGTTACCTGCTCCAGGTTCATCGAAAGCCTCGAATTTTGAGAAAAGGAACTGGAAGCAAAGGTAACCAGACCTGCAAAGGCTAAAATTAAGGTTAGTTTCATAACGCGAAAGAACTTTTGGTATTGGAGATAACTTTCCCCGAGCCATTTGGTTTTACTTTTTTTCATAAATTTGACTGGTTTTTCGTTAAACTTTTTGTTTACACGTAAAGATTACGGGTAGTGCATGTTGGCACAGAGCTACCCGTTTTCCTTTTTAATCGTTTCTCTCTTTGGGATTGATATATATGTTTTGTTTATCGATTTTATAGTTCACATGAATCGTTTTTTCAATAATCTGAAATAACCGTTCAAGGCTTTCTCCTTCCAGCAGTTCAACGGTCAGTTTTTTATCTTTGAACAATGCCTGATCATAAATGATCTTTACATTATACCACCGCTCCACTTTTTTGACCAGTTTATCAAATGTATCATCGCGAAAGATTAGTCTGTTATTTCTCCAACTAATAATTTCATCTGCCTTAAACCCGGCTTTTAGCACTGAACTGCTTGCTCTGGAATAATTGATCATTTCGCCTGGCTTCATTACCAGCATTTTTACATGATCTTTACCCAAGTCGGTGGAAACCTGTAAATGCACTTCACCTTCCAGAAGAGCAGTTTCGACTTCTTCATCATCCGGGTAGCTTTTCACATTGAATTTGGTTCCAAGAACCTTTACGACCAGATCCGAAGTGTGAACCAGAAATGGGATATGCGCTTTCTTTTTCACCTCAAAATAAGCTTCGCCGTCAAGGAATACGTCTCGTGTTGCAGAACCGAACTTTACGGGATATCGCAGGTGAGATGCGGAATTAAGCCAGATATGAGTGCTATCCGGAAGAACAATTTCTGATTTCTGCCCCATCGGAACAATTACCTCGGTATAGTCAATATTTTTGGGGACTGGTTTCCGGATCCAGGTATAGTAAACAAAGAAGAGGATTACAGGAATGATAAGGATTGCTGCCAATTTCTGAAACAATTGAACTGCCTCGTGAGATCCAAAGATATGGGATTTCTTCGTGTAATATTGTTCATTGATTGCACTAATCAATTGGTTGAACGTTAATTCTGATTCCTTCTCAGGAGCGTTAAGCCAAATTGAATGCATCCATTTGTTGATGGTCTCTCTGTTTTCAGGAAGGGTTATCCAGTCCCTCAGAAATATTAATTCACTAATAGTCAGATTATTGTCAGAAACAAATCTGATTAATAACAATAAACCGGGGTCCGTCATATTATGTCTTTTTATAATATTACGGAACACATCCTGTTTTTCCGTGAAAGGTTAATGGAAAATTCTATTTTGAAAAAACCAGAAGGATGAAAAAACGAATTTTCCGAATTTCATTTCTTAAAAAATTCAAGGCATTCCGAATTTGAGTATCTACCGTGTTTTCGGTAATATGGAGATTCTCTGCAATTTTTTTATAACTTAATCCCTCAAACCTGCTTAATTCAAAAATTTGTCTGCGGCGCTCAGGCATCTTTTGGAGTAACGACTCTATTTGTTGTTCCATATCCTTTTGAGCATCCTGCCCGGTCGCGTCTTCTATTTCCAGATCCACAAGAAGGTCATCTCCCATGAAATAGATCTTCTTATATACTGAGGACCGAATCTGATCAACGATTTCATTTCGTGTAATTACAAATAAAAAGGAAGAAAAATTCTTTTTGGGGTCAATCTTATCTTTTTGTAACCAGATCTTAATAAAAACTTTTTGGACAATTTCATCCGGATCAATCTGAGAAGGGGCTAATTGAGAAACAAATCCTTTAACTTTATTTTTATAGCGATAAAACAAGATCTCGAAAGCAAGCTGATCATTTGCTTTCAGTCTCATTACCAAATCCCGGTCACTATGAAGATCTATTTTTTTCAAGTTAGACTATTGGGTCAGCCAAATAGAAAATAAGTTAACTTTCTCAGCGCTTCAAAATCAATCTTTCTGATGCACGACTGTAAAGCTGGAAAATTACAAAAAATTCATCAATTGTATGTCTTTCCAAATGCAATAATTTTGCATCTTTATGATCAATAACTCTATCCAAAAGATTCTAAATCCGAGCATTTATATAACTCCATGTGGCCCCGTCAGGGTTGGAATTGTTTTTTGTTCCCCGATCCCCATTTTATAACCGAAAAAAAGGTAAACCTGTCCGGCAGGATCAGTTAACAATACCAAAAGCAATTAATATCGAAATAGTAATGAATATGGCACCTGTTAATTTTCTGTACATTTCGCTCCTGATTTAAGGTTTGTGATGGATCTTCTGACTAAAAGCCCGCCAAATAAAAGAGCACAAAAGAAACCCCCGATAGTGACCGCCCAGTTTTTTACAAAAACAGCATTTGTAGCAATTGCCATTCCCAAACAAGCGGCAATTCCAAGTATACAATCCAAAATCCCGGTTCTTAACGAAACATTCTCCGTAGGTAGATCAGGATGATTGGCAAGAAATTTTCTCCAACCTGCAACAGGACGGCAACGGATATAAAAATGTCCAAGGGTGCTGTCAGATTCTTTTGGCGTAAGTAATGTCACCAGAATGATAGTGAATAAAGCAACTAAAAACAATATCCCCGTCCCTTGCCAGATAGGCCTATGCTGAAAATCAAGAATAAACCAGAAGAGTATCGAAAGAGGTATCCCGAGAACTGTGGCTGCAAGTTCACCCCAGACATTGAATCGTGGCCAAAAAAACCGGAAATAAGCCAGTGGAAGCCAGAAAATAACAACAACTGAATTAATAAATATAAACCAGCTCACCATATCGTTCACAAAAAAAACAGATATCAGCGATGAAATCAGAAAGATCATCAATGTGATCATGCGACTAATCCTGATTTCATGTTTTAAATCGATGTTGGGTCGGATTTGTCTGTAAAAATCATTCACAATGAAACTGCTTCCCCAGTTAAGTAAAGCACTTAGTGTCGACATAAATGCAGCCACCTCTGTGGCAACCAGCAAACCAACAAAACCAACAGGAAGACGACTTGCTTTGATCAGTTCACCCCAGGCGGCTGCGGGTTCTGAAAGCATTGTCATTCCCAGAGGCGCCGGTCCCAAATTAGCCTGAGGATCATTTGTCCAGAACATCGTTATGCAAATGATCCCCATCCCCATCAAAGGAATGATCCGCAAACACAACGAGATGAAAGTGCTGAAAAGTTGTCCGCCCAAAGCATGTTGCTCATTTTTTGCCGCCATAAACCGTTGAGCGGTCATCCCTTCTCCTGCTGTTGGAGAACCGGCAAAAAATAACCCAAGAATCACAAACATGATAAGGGTAAGTGGTGGCGTAATATCTGAGACAGGATTCAATGAAAGGGTCGCTGGCCTGATGATTATTGACTGTTCAAGGATATTGGTCCATCCTCCATGTTGGGGAATAATGAATAATAAAAAAGCAAGACTACCCGCGATCATAATGATCATTTGAATGACCGATACCATGACAGATCCCATCAATCCTCCCATTAAAGTATATATAACAGTAACGGAACCGAACAAAATCAGAATACATGTAATGGACATGGGCATCAGGGGAGCAACTGTTTTTGCGAAAAAACCCGTTATATATGCAATCGTGATCATAGCAAAGCAGCACATTACAAGTGCATAGGTTTGACGTGCCACATTTGCCGTTTTTCCTCCATATCTCAATGAGATCAGCTCAGCCGTTGTAACGATCTTCATCCGTTGCCACATTTTAGACCAGATGATAGCGACCAGTGGCATCCAGATAATCCACTGTGCCCACCAAAGCCAGTTGCCGGCGAACCCATACATAAAAATCAGCATAACGAAAGCTCCCAACCCTGACTGGTAAGTTGCAGAATTGGAAATACCCAGCGACCACCATGACAAATTCCTGTTTGCCGTAAAAAAGCCTTCCTGCCCTTTTTCTGCCGAAGCGTCGGTGTAACAAAGACCGATCCCTAATGAAACGAGAGAAAAGAAAGCTAAAACGATCCAATCAATTCCACTCATATTACAGATATTAATTTAACTACTTCTCCCTGATCAATTCGTCAATCAGGGCTGTAGCCTGTTCCAGATAGATTTTTTCAATTTGATCCGATAGCGGAGAAGGTAGCAGCTCATAGATATATGCCTGATCTGCCTCATAACATTTCTCCCTAAACGCACCGGCAGTCGGAATATATGCTCCCACTCCATGAACATAAGACACGCAAAGGACCTGATAGCCGGGAAAACGATCCTTCAATCCGATCTGATATTTCACAAACAATTCACCCTGGGTAAAGAAGATGATGACTTTACCCAATTGCCAGACATTGATCTTAAAAGGAAAAGAAGTTTCCACTTCATTCCTGTCGATCATTTCACTGATCTTGCGCTCCCAACGTTCAAGCATCTCCCGCCATGTAAAAAACTCGGTTATATCTTTTGCCTTTCTTTTTACCTCATTGGCAATATGTTCTTTTGTGATATGCTGGTCCCTGAAAGGTACGCGAAGTATTTTTGTCTTCGTTTTCTGAATAATTTCACCTCTGTATTCCCTCAAACCGGCAGATATCACTGCCATTCCCAGGCGTTTCCCGACTCTGTCCGTCACTGAAGGATCTGCATGATTCACTTCACGGGGATTTAAGTCGCCGGCAGCGCCATTTAAGAATACAGCCATTCCTCCATGGGCCTGCTCTATTATTTCGCGGGCTTTACCGGGATAATCTGTTGAAACAAACAGGCTTTCATAACCAAGAGTGACCGGGTGACATGCATAGTTAAAAAGCGTGATTTTGCGTATGTTCGCCTTATCCGATATTTCCAAAATGCCAACTTCTTCATCACGAAGTCCGTCAGGATCTCCAATACGGTATGCCAAACCACCTCCTCCGGGCTTTATATCCCGGCGGGCTATATTGATATCGCACGAAGTCCGGCCATATCTCATTACGGCTCTTCTGAAACCTGAAGGATCGGTTATTACCCGACAGGCATTTTCAGTAATCCGTTGTACCGCCATTTTAATATAACGATCGTTGGACTCCAGTTTGCCGAATTCTATTTCCGGAGCAGAATGGGTATGAATGGATGTAATCAGTATGGAGTCTTTACTTATTTGTGACTTCTTTGAAATTTGTTCTGTTATGGATTGAATAACAATGGGATCTGCATCCATGAAATCGTTCACAATCAGGCAGGTTATCTCATCTTCCTGCCTGAGGACAATGCATCTGCTGGTAAGCCTGCGATGTACTTCTCCTGATAAACCCCTGCGGTTTGCATAACCCCAAAGAAGCACCTGCTCTTCAGGAGTAATATCAGTTAAATTGTAGTTAAATTCAATCATATTATTCTGACTGATAGGGTTATTCATTTTTAGGATCAGCAAGATACATTTTAGTAATTTTCGTAACCGCACTGTCATTCGCAACAAAATGATTCAGTTGCCTGATCCCGTATTGACCATACCAGTTGATTGTTGAGAGATAATAACCATTGTTATTATTGAGTATATTCAAGAATTGTCCTTATTTTGAGATCTTTGGAAGCAGGTAAAAGGATAGCCTGCCGGCCTATTATTTTCAAGGAGACCTCTTTGCCATTCTTATCATAAAAAGCCTTGTTTACTATTACCCGATTGTCCTCCATGAAAACCGGATACAATGTATCTTCATCTGTTTCTGTGTTTACGGCAAAATACAGTTCTACGGGTTGCCGGTTTACCCAAAAATTAAGATAAGCGAAATTCAGCAGGCAATGTTCCATGCTGTGATAGGATACTTTAAACGGATTTGCCTTAATGGAATCTTTTACTTGCCCTGATTGAAGTACACTGAAAAAAGTATCTCCATCTTTTCTGTCTATGAAGAATGAATCCCAAAAACGCGCTCCTTTCCCGAAATCACTCAGAAATACCTCTTTGCCAGAGGTCCGGAATGAGCACAGATGATACATGTTCCCATAGGCCTGTACCCACCAGTAGGTAAAATCATCATGATTTTCCGGATTTGCTTTTTCAATGCTTGTAAACCAAAAACCGTTCGCTTCGGCATATCCATATTTACGAAAGTTCTGTTCAAGATCATTGACTGTGCGCAAATAAGATGGATTATTATTCAAAAGCCGGAGTCGCATCAGGATCCATGCAACTTCCAGATTATGCCCTATATTCACTTTATCAGGCTTCCCTTCCGTGTAATTCCATTCTTTATCAAAGTTTTCGAGCGCCCAGCCATATTCATTGCATATTGCATGCGAACATACCACATCCATTATTTTAGCAGTCTGATCAAGGTATTTCCGGTCCCTGGCCGACAGGTAGAGGTACAGCAGATAACCTGATACCGGAGCAAGCTGGGAAGCCAGCGTCTTTTGGTTGTCGATAACCTTCCACTCTCTCGTCATTCTGTTGAAATAACCTCCATTTATATTGTCCCATGCCTTTGTTTCCAGTAATGCATTCGACTGTTCAATGTACTGTAATACATTTTTATCGTGTGTGACAAAATAATACATGGTCAGGCCGGTGATCGCGTAAGCCTGAATAAACAGGCTTTTAGTCTTTTCTACAGGATTTCCCTGCTGATCCAAAACATCAAACCATCCGCCATATTCTTTGTCCCAGGCATGATCGATCAGAAAATCCTTTGTTTGCCGGGCAATATCCAGGTATTTTTCATCTCCGGAAAGCAGGTAAGCCACAGCATAGGAAAAAATATGCCGCGAAATCATACCGGGATATTTTCTGGTATCGTCACCCCATTTCCAACCGGCGCCGATATTTGTACAAAAAGCTCCGTACAACGAATCCTGCGCATACCTTGTCCAGAATGGGATCATATCGTCCAGTGCCTGTTTTTTCCAGTATTCACCGGAGCTTACTTCGTTCAGATTATGCTGCTGTACAGATTCACATCCTGAAAATATGAACAGGATGATTAAACCTGCAGGAACATTCATTTGCAGTCGTTTCATTCGTATCGTTTAGGTAGCGCTATTTATTCAGTACCAGAGATAAACATTTAATCCAGAACTCGTTGTAGTATTTCCAATACACAAAGTTAAGTCCCCAGTGAGGAGCCGGATCTGATGTATATGCAAGTACTTTTCCTTTGCCAACCTGCCGCACAGCCACCAATGGGTCTCCGGTTTCCTTTACACGAATAAGCACCTTGCCTTCCGGGATCTGAAGTGTTTGATTATACCCCAGAATTGGAGGAATATCCTGAAAACCTTCTCCAAACACCGGTCTCCCTTCTTCGGTGACTACCGGGAAATATCCTTCCGTGCTTTCAACCAGATCTTCATATTCGAGACATTTCACAGGTAAAGCATCACGAAGAAGTGTTCTTCCCCATCCCCCCTTACCGATCTCTCCGGTAAATGAATACCAGCCGCCAAGCATCATCAATCCTTTGCCTGACTTAACGGCATCGATCGTCAACCTTGTTCTGTCAGGATAGGTAATGATCCTTTTGCCAAATTCTTCCTTATCAAAAAAATCAGGAGCCAACTGGAATAATTTTCCTTCCACATCACTGAATATAATCACATCGTATTCATCCAAAATCTGCTCATATTTTCCGGGAGGGAGCTTATAAAAATCCCAGGAGGCGACAGAATCGACCTGATTCCTTCCATCCGACTCAAGAGCATTCTTTAGCCACACGCCATAATTGAAAATTTCCAATCCCTTTGGAGCATGCTGAAACGGTGTCTCAGCAAAAGAAGGCCCCAGAAGCACGGCCCAATCTCCGACATAATAAATTTTTGCCATCCCAATAATTTTTATTGTTTAAAAACCGTCGTTTTTAGAGTGTCCCTAAAATCCTGATTAAAGGAATTCCCTGAAAAGAAGACGACTCCCCCGGTTCCTTTTTCCCTTGAAATATTAATTTCCTGAATGAGTATCTCTTTCGTGATTTTATTGTGCGAGGTTGCTATTCCAATCCCGGGCCAGACCGCACAATTGTTCCCTGAAACAGTTATGGCATCAGTTACATATTCCTTAAATAAATCCGGATCATTGCAATACAGCATCGGACAAACAAAATCGATCAGTCCCATCCTGGCCCATTCACTCCAGTCCTGACCGATCTCCACCTTCGATATTTCCAGGCTCGGGAACACGTCGGCACCCAGCAGAACCTTTTTCCCCGATTTTACGATCAGATCTTTGATCTCACTTACCAAAGAAGTTACCTGCTTCCCGTTCCACTTGATCCATTCACACCAGATCATACTCCCGCTGTCGTGCGATACGTCCATAGGCGAATAACCAAATTCCTTTTTAAACATCGAACAAGTCAGGCTGTCATAACTAAAATGCTGATTTACAGGAAAGCGAATATAATCCAGGTGAATGCCGTCGATCTCATATTCCAGGGCCGTTGAAACCCGGTCAACCCAATACCGGCGAACTTCCGGCAAAGCAATGTTGAAGTTGGGACAAATGGAGCTGTCCATATTTTGGATCAGCCACCCGCGATGTTCGGTCATCTCTTTTTCAAGGTTGACCTCGTGACCCGGATAAAAAATAGGATGAATTTTCATATCCCGCTTGTGCCCTTCTTCAATAAGTAGCTGAAGATAGTCCCAGCCCAGGTTATGCTCGTCCATTAGTGTATTGTAGCAAAACAGGTTATTTATACCAATTTCTTTGTATGAATCAAATAAACTGCGTACCTGCTCCCTTGCAATCGCTTCACTTCTGTCGAACAATCCATGATGAAGCCAAACAGCCCGTACCTCCGGATTGTTCTGCTGTTTCCCGCTGCAATTCCAGTCAGACAGTGAACAAATGAGGATAAAGCCTGCGAAAAGAAATGGTTTTAATAGTTTTATCATAGTTTTATACATTTTAACTGTTCTTTTTTAAGCACATGTCATTTTACATATTTCCCTGAATCAACAGGCAAAGCCAACCAAAAGCGCTGGCGTATATTTGTCGTTATTATTTTTTAGTTGCAACATCAACCGTAATCCTCCACATACCGCTTTGATTAAGGGTAAAATCGAAATAATAGCCACCCGCGCTGACTTCGGCCCGGAAAGGAAAAGTCACAGAGTTTATTGTTTTGGAAAAATCGGATTTCGTAATATTTGAATAATGTCCAACCAGTTCGGTTACACCAAAGCCATAAATTGGAATTGGCTTCCCGTTTTCATTAAAAATCACCTCGATCTGGTTCTTCTCATTTTTCAGCCGGGCAAACCGGATATTGACGATATTGATACTTTTCTGATTAATCTTATAAGGAAATTTCTCTTCCCCTAAATAAGTATTCTCAGCCCAATATCCAACCATGAGACTATCTTTCTCTTCTATTTTGATGGTCATGCGCCCATAACCATCCTTCATTCCCCTTTTCCATTCTCCATCATAGCTGTCACCATTTTTCCAGATATATTTTCCCTTCCCGTTCGGATAGCCTTTTTTAAATTCCCCTTCATATTGATCAATGCCGGTTGCTTTTCCCAATCCATCAGCAAATCCTTTCTTACACTCACCCTCATATGAATCTGAAATTTCAGGTAAAAGCACTTTGCAATTTTCAGTATCCTGTGCATTTACCATGAATCCCGTTATAAAACAGAGAATACAAACAAGGCATAATCTTATCAGTATCTTTATCCTCTTCATCTTTAACATTATTTCAATCGTTTATCGTGTCTGTAAGGACAAGTACAGAGATTAGGATACCTGCTTTTAGGCAGGCATCCTAATTTCAATACATTAACTTTATTTGGCATCCCACCAAATCCGAGTAGTTCTTGAGTCAGCTCCCTGAGCCGCTACGGCAGTTTCATAATTTGTTTTATTCATTGTAACTTCAGTACTGGGATAGGTAATCCTCCTCGGTAACTGACCGTTTGTGATCCCTAAAGCAAGTTCCGGATCTTCGTTCCCGGTCCGCACAGGTATAACAGGATAGCCGGTCCTTCGTACGACGTTATAGGCCTCGTAATTGTTCGTTATGCAGGACAACCATAATTGTGTACAAATTTTCCTGAAATTATCTTCTGTATTTCCTGTTAATGAAGCCTCAGCTTCGGTTGCCAGAAAGTTACTGATCTGGGTTTCACTTACCCCCCATTGTGCCATTGCTGCCCTTACTCCGTTCCTGTAGTGTGTTTCAGGACTGGATCCGCCTAAGCTGTACAAAGCCGCTTCGGCTTTAAGGAAACAGACTTCGGAATAACAAAGCCAATACGAAGGAATTGTTTTTGCATACATTACCGGTTGCCATTGCGAGATATCAGCATCGGCAATTAAAG
>Ga0074195_1002488_pt1 | contig 20404 bp, 22 predicted proteins | sample EPASupsiteHSE623_FD_64525 | JGI IMG/M metagenome (GOLD analysis project Ga0074195, IMG submission 64525) | Bioremediated contaminated groundwater from EPA Superfund site, New Mexico - Sample HSE6-23 | ecosystem: Environmental > Aquatic > Deep subsurface > Groundwater > Contaminated ...
GGGTGCAACTGCACCCGATTCAGGATAGACTTGATCTGCATCCTGTTTTCTCCTTTTTGGTCATGGATTTCTTGGTCGATCTCCATAATGCCAAAAAGAAAAACAGGATGCTTTATTTTCAACCTCCGTCAGGGAATGATTTCAATCGGTCAACTCTGCCATCGGCCCTGACGGGTACCCACAAATTTTGCTGAAGAGCCTGAAAAAGAGGCGCTTGCCAAGCTCGCCAAGGTGTCCAGTGAATTTGAAACGTATTACACGACTGGACGCGCCATGGCGCAGGCATATGTGAGCGGCGGTCCGTCAGAGGGGAACAAGATGATGGCCGGGTTTGACAACGCATCCGCCTCCATGAACGGGGCGCTTAATCCCCTGATCGAGGAGCAGGGTTTGGCTGGAAAGAAAGCGCTTGAGTTGATTGAGGCTCTTTTAGATATATTGCGCACAGGGATGCTCCTCGGCAGCGTGTTCATGATATTGGTCGGCTTTTTGCTCTCAATTTTTATAGGCAGAGGAATAGTCAACATAGTGCGTCACGCCAGTACCGAGATCGATGAATGCGCTAATCAGGTTGCTGCGGCGGCGGGGCAGGTCTCCTCCTCGAGCCAGACCCTGGCGGAAGGCGCTTCAGAGCAAGCGGCGGCGGTGGAAGAAACTTCCGCCTCGCTGGAAGAGGTCGGGGCCATGATCAAACAGGATGCCGACAACGCCCGGCAGGCGGACGTGCTGATGAAGGAGGCGAGCCAGGTTATCCAGAGCGCCGATGAATCGATGAAAAAGCTCACTGCCTCCATGGATGAGATTTCCGCCGCCAGCAGTGAAACCCAGAAGATCGTGAAAACCATCGATGAGATCGCTTTTCAGACCAACCTGCTGGCTCTAAACGCTGCGGTAGAGGCAGCCAGGGCCGGTGAGGCCGGGGCCGGATTCGCGGTGGTGGCTGACGAGGTTCGTAATCTGGCCATGCGGGCGGCGGAGGCGGCGAAGAGCACCTCCAACCTCATCGAGGGCACGGTGCAGAAGATCACCACCGGCAACGCCTTGGTCAACGAAACCAGCGATTCGTTCTATGTTGCCTCCCAATCCACCACCCGGATCGGCACGATCATCAGCGAAATGGCCGGGGCGGCAAGTCAACAGGCCGATGCCATCATCCAGGTGATCAAGGCCATCCACGAGATCGACGCAGTGACGCAGAGCAATGCGGCGGCTACGGAAGAATCCGCCTCTGCCTCCGAAGAGTTGAACGGCCAGGCGGAAATGATGAAGAGCTCTGTGGGGCATCTGCTGGAAATGGCGGGCGGCGTGGCAGAGCCGCGGGAAACGATGCATACCGCCAAGCTGCGGCGGCCCGCGACTGCAGGGTTTGCCAGCCCCAGAAAGGCTGTCCCCCCGACGAGAAAGGCCCTGCCTCCAGTGGTGAAGAAGCGCGCCAATCCTTGAAGCAAGGGGGCAAGACCGGAGGAAGTCATTCCCATGGGAAATGACTTCGAGGATTTTTAGGAGCCGTTACGAAATAACCTCTGCTTTCCTGGCTGTTTTGTTACGGCCCCTTATGCCGTTTTTGCCATCCAGATAACGACATTATTTGGGTGCAACGGCTTAAGGGAAATCCGGGAGGTTATCTTGTCCCCTTCGCTCTCTGTGCATAAAGACAGGTAGGGCATACGAGTGCGCCATGGACACCATCGCTGGCGCGGCAAGAAAAAACTTGCAATATTCATTGATGTTTGCGCAGGATGGAAGCATAATATGACACTGTCTCCCTGCTTCCTGGGGGAGCGGGCGCTGTTTCCTGTGGGTAGCTGCTTTTTTTCGTTTTGCAAGGAGTGCATGTATGGCAGATGGTCATAAACCATTGTCGGATATTCTCGATGAAATGGCCTTGAAGATTCTGATGATTGAACCGGGTGACCTTTCTATTGTAGGAGAGTTGCTTGACCTGATAGAACTGTTGTTGCCAGGGCGCGCAGCCGCCGATACGCCGGTGGTTATTCAGCGAATGGCCGCCGCGTTCAAGGGCGCCCTTGAAAAATTTATCATGGGCGAGCTGGCCGACTCCGCGGAAAACTATGAGTATCTCGGTCAGTGCATAACCGAGATGCAGGAATCTGCCCGGAAAGAAGGGCATCCCGGCGAAAATATTCTTGTCCGATTTTGCGACAATATGAAAAAAATCGGCCTTGCCGTGGATCCCTCCTCGCTTTTGGGCGGCACCGCCGCGGCTTTTGCAGGGCAGGGTGATGAGGAAGATGGGCTTCAGGCCGAGGACGAATGCCTTGCCGCCGCACCGCCGCTCGATTCCGGTTCGGCGCAACCCTCCGGGGGGGCAGGGCAGGAGTCGATCCCCGACTTCCTGCAGGACACGGACCTGCTTGCCGGGTTCATCGAGGAGGCCTTTGAACATCTTGAATCCATCGAAGTCAACGTGCTGGAGTTGGAACAGAGCCCGGACGACATGGAGATTATCAATAATATCTTCCGGCCGTTCCATACGATTAAGGGTGTCTCCGGCTTTCTCAACCTGAAAACCATCAACAGGCTTGCCCATGCCACGGAAAATCTGCTGGATGATGTGCGCAATGGAAAGCGGCCCATGGATTCCGCGGTTATCGACATCGTCCTGACCGTTGGCGACGCGCTGAAATCCATGGTTGAAGACATCAAGAATGTCCTGCAGAACGGGCCGGCCAATTACAAGGATACCGATATCCGCAGCTTTTTGGCGAGCATTACCCAACTGCAGGAGGGAGGGGCTGAAGCCCCGCCGGTTGAACCGGATTCTGCTCCAGAGCCGGTTTCCCGGCCGGAGGTTTTCGACGCAGAGGAAGAGGCTGAACTGCTGGCAGTCGAGGAGGCAGCAGCCCCTGTTGCTCCGGCCAGGCCGGTCGTTGCCAGGGCCGCGCAGCCTGCCTCCGCCCCGAGAGCCGAGCCCCCGGCGAGTCCCGCCGCCCGTGCTTCTGCTGATTCGGGCCCGAAAAAAATCGGTGCCTCCATCAAGGTGGACGTGGAAAAACTCGATGCCTTGGTGAATGCAGTGGGAGAGCTGGTGATCATGCAATCGCTGGTTCGGCAGAACAAGCTCGTTTCCCGGATCGCCGATCCCAAGCTCACCAAGGATTTTTCCCAACTGACCCGGATCACCTCCGAGCTGCAGCGCACGGCCATGTCCATGCGCATGGTTCCCATCAAGCAAACCTTTGATAAAATGATTCGCCTGGTCCGGGATCTTTCCAAAAAATCAGGGAAAAAGGTTGACCTGATCATGGAAGGCGCCGACACCGAGATTGACCGCAACATGGTGGATTCGATCTATGACCCGCTTGTCCACATGATGCGAAACTCCGTGGACCATGGCATCTCTCCCCCGGCCGACCGGGCGCAGTTCGGCAAGCCGGAAACCGGCACCGTGTATCTCCGCGCCTACCAGAAGGGCGGCAGCATGATGATCGAGATCGAGGACGATGGCGAGGGCCTCAACACCAAGAAAATCAGGAAAAAAGCCATTGAGCGCGGTTTGATCAGCGAATCCGATGCCCTGTCTGATTTTGAATTGAACAACCTTATTTTTCTTCCAGGCTTCTCCACGGCGGACAAGATTACCGATGTTTCCGGCCGCGGGGTGGGCATGGATGTGGTGAAAAAAGCAGTGGAAAAGCTGCGGGGCAAGGTGGAGGTCCAAAGCCAGTCGGGCAAGGGCTCCCTCTTCGTGATCCGTCTGCCCTTGACCCTTGCGATCATCGACGGTATCATTGTCCGGGTCGGCAGCGAACGGTATATCATTCCGACCATTGCCATTCAGGAGTCCATGCATCCCGAGGAAAAAAACTACAGCACCGTGCACGGAAGAGGAGAGAACCTCCTGGTACGGGGCGATTTGGTGCCCATTATCAGGTTGTATGAAATTTTTGGCGTAGCCTCTACCTATACCGACCCCTGTGATGCCATTGTCGTGGTGGTGGAGAACGAGGGGAGGCGTCGCGCCTTGATGGTTGATGAACTTCTGGGCAAGGAAGAGGTGGTCATCAAGAACCTCGGAGGCCTTGATGTGCCCGGCGTTGCCGGCGGGACCATTCTTGGAGACGGCAGGGTTGGTCTTATCCTTGACCTGGCTGGAGTTATGGCCAGTAAGGCGGATTGAGTTGTTTTGCAACCAGGCGGAATTGGGGAATGTTTTCATCCCCAGGGGGTGAGCAATCGCCCTGTGGGTCTTTCATGAAAAAGGAGGATGTTGATGGAAGCAGCAAGCGTAGCGCAGAATTTAGGTCCCGGGGCCGAGCTGGCCGGGAAATATCTCACCTTTTCCTTGGGAAACGAGGATTACGGGGTGGGAATTCTCAGCGTCAGGGAGATCATCGGGGTCATGGAAATTACGGCTGTGCCGCATACCCCGGCGTATATCAAGGGGGTTATCAATCTGCGGGGCAAGGTCATTCCGGTGCTGGACCTGCGTCTCAAATTCAATATGAACCACAAGGAATATGACGAGAGAACCTGCATTATCGTGGTCGAGGTGCAGGGGCAAACCGCTCCGGTGCAAGTGGGCATGGTTGTGGACTCTGTTTCGGAAGTTTTGAATATCGCCGCTGCTGAAATAGAGCCTCCGCCCTCCCTGGGCTCTTCGTCGGAAACCGAAAATATTCTGGGCATGGCGAAAGTCAAAGGCGAGGTCAAGATCCTGCTCGATGTGGACAGGGTTGTTGGCGAAGGGCTTTTGCAGCAGTTCGCCGCCCAGTAATCGCATTACAGCGAGCAAGCTTTCCGAAAAGGTGTTTGCGTTGCCTGTGGGGGGCGGGCAGAACCAGTGGGGCTTGGCTGTGGGGATTGTTTTGCGGTAAACAAACCTAAGTCGCAGGCCGAGAAAGAGTTGTATCTGATTGCAGAGGGGAAGTGAATTTTCTGCAAGGATAACAGGGGAGCGGCTTTGTGGTATTGAACAGTGACGGACCAAGCAATATTCGTTATCAGCAGCTCAACGACGGGTTGTTTCAGAAATTCAGCGATCTGGTGTATGAGAAAACCGGGATTTTTCTGAAGCCGGAAAAAAAGGAGCTGCTGAATGCCCGCCTCGGCAAGCGGCTGCGCGCCACCGGAATAACCTCGTTTAAGCAATATTATGAGTATGTCATCAATGACAGATCCGGAGATGAGCTTGTTCATCTCATTGACAGCGTTTCCACCAATTTCACCTCTTTTTTCCGGGAAAATTCCCATTTCGAGATATTGAGCTCCACGGTCTTGCCTGCTTTTGTCAAGGAGGGGCGAGGAAAAAACAAGGAGATTCTTCTGTGGTCCTCCGCCAGTTCTTCAGGGGAGGAACCATACACCATGGCCATGGTGGTGGAGGACTTTGTCAGCCGCCATCCGGGGATGCGCTATCGCATCATGGCCACGGACATCTCCACCCGGGTTTTGGCCCAGGCGAAGCGAGGCGTGTATGCCGATGAAAGAGTGACCAAGGTGCCCAAGCCATTCTTGAAAAAATATTTCCAGAAAGGGGTGGGAAACTCCGATGGCTATGTGAAGGTGAAGGATGAGCTCCAGAGGATGGTGCACTTTGACCGGTTCAATCTCATGGGCGATTTTCCTTGGCGTGCGGCCATTGATGTCATTTTCTGCCGAAACGTCATGATCTATTTCAACCGGGAAACCCAGCAGGAGCTGGTGAGCAAATTCCATGAGGCGCTTACCCCGGGCGGGTATCTTTTTATCGGCCACTCCGAAAGCATCAGCGGGTTGAAACATAATTTCACCCAGGTTGATGCAACCGCGTATATGAAGCGATGAAGGCTGTTGCCTTGGGTGAACGCCTGAGGCAATGACGGTTACAGGACAGGGAACGCATGAAGATAATCGTTGGCATTTCAGACATGAAAGTCAGCAACAAGCCGGATGATGTCCTGATCACCTATTCCCTCGGTTCCTGTATCGGCGTGGTGATCTGGGATCCGGTGGCCAAGGTGGGAGGGTTGCTGCATTATATGCTGCCGGATTCTTCCCTTGACAAGGAGAAGGCCGAGCTCAAGCCCTTCATGTTTGCGGACACCGGTATCCCCAGGTTGTTCAAGGAAACGTACAAGTTCGGAGCCCTGAAAAACCGTTTGATCGTCAAGGTGGTTGGCGGCTCGCAAATCATGGACAGCGCCGGGATCTTTAATATCGGCAAGCGAAACCAGGCGGTCCTGCGCAAGATGTTCTGGAAGAACCAGATCATGCTCGCCAAGGAAGATGTCGGTGGCACTGGGAACCGCACGGTGAGCTTGGAAATCGGGACAGGGATTACCCACTTGAAGGTTTCAGGAAGAGGGGAGTTTGAGTTATGAGCCGTCTGGATGAGATACTTTCCCTGGTCAAGCATGTCCCGCCTTTTCCCAAGGTGGCCCAGCGTGTTTCGGAGATGCTGAACGATTCCGAGGTGAGCGCCGCAGCCCTGGCCGAGGTTATCCAATACGATCAGGTGATTACGGCCAATGTGTTGAAAATCTGTAACGCCGCCTATTTCGGCCTCTCCCGCAAGGTTGCCTCCCTGGATGAGGCGCTGGTTATCGTGGGCAATGACACCCTCAAGGATATCATCGTTACCAGCAGCAGCGCCCGGTTTTATAAGGGCGCCGCCGGAGAGGGGTATAAGCTGGATCAGGGCGAGCTGTGGAAGCATTCCATTGCCGTTGGCATAATGTCCAAGGAACTGGTCAACTATGTCAAGGATGTTGAGCCTGGAAGCGCCTATACCGCCGGGCTGTTGCACGACATCGGCAAACGGTTTCTGAGCAGTTTTGTTGCCGATGATTTTAAAAAAATCATGATGAAGGTGGTTCAGGACAACTGTTCTTTTGTCGAGGCGGAGAAGGAGCTCTTGGGGGCCTCCCACGCCGAGCTTGGCGGGATGATCATGAGCCAATGGGATTTCCCCAAGGAGATAGAGTTGGCTGTTTTGCAGCACCATGATCCCGATGCCTTGGAAAAGGATCCCCTCACCGCGATCGTGGCCCTGGCCAATGCCCTGGTTATCAGCATGGGGATCGGAGTCGGCGCCGATGGCTTGTCCGTGAGAATGCAGGGGGGGGGGCTGAAAAGATTTGGCATTACGCCAATGCATCTTGAGCTCTGCATGGCGAATCTTCTCACCGAACTCGACCGGGCCCAGGAGCTTTTTCATATTTAGAAGTGTTAGGTGAAAAAAACAGTGCTTGCCCGGGAAGTTCTTCGCGGCGGGGTGTGCCGACACTATTTCGGTGGTGTTGGCACCGCGGTTGTGTTTTTTTGCAAATAACGGTTCGGCAAGAGTGCATTCATCCTCTGCGTATGCACCGGCCGGCAGGTCCGGCTGGAACAGCAGGGGACAGGACACGCGTAAGACGGCGAATGTCCAGACTGGGATAATTCAAGAAGGCGGGAGAGAGGGCGATGGCTTTCAATATTTTGGTGGCAGATGACTCTGAGACCATGCGGGCCGTGATCAAAAAAACCGTGAGCATGTCCGGAGTGCCTGTCGGTGAGTTCCATGAGGCGTGCAATGGCAAAGAGGCCTTGGCTATTTTGGCTGAAACCTGGATTGATGTCATTTTGTCAGACATCAACATGCCGGAAATGGGCGGGATGGAGCTCTTGAAAAAGGTCAGTGAAGATGAGGATCTGAGAAAAATTCCCCTGATCTTCATTACCACCGAGGCCAGCGATGCCCGGAAGGAAGAGGCGCAACGGTTTGGGGTTGCGGGGTATGTAAAAAAGCCCTTTCAGCCCGAGACCATCAAGGCGATCCTGTACGAGGTGTTGGAAAAGGCATACGCGCACAGGCTTGAAGAAAAGCCGGGCGAAGAGGCTGCTGAAGAGAGCGATTTTTAGGAGCCGGGACCAAGGAGGATGGCTGACATGGATCAGGATTTGCGGCGGGTTATATTTGAAACATTTTCAGAGGTGTTTGAAACCATGTTTTTCACTTTTCTGGAGCCGCTTGAAGAGGCGCCGGGAAAGGAGGATCTCGGCCAGGGCAGATTTGTAGAAGCAGCGATCAGTTATTCCGGTGGTTGCAATGGGAGATTCCTTTTTTATTTTCCCTGGGAGCTTGGCAAGAATATCACCGTGAATTTTCTCGGGGTTGACGAGGATGGAGTGCAGGAAGGGCAGGTCAAGGATACGGCGGCGGAAACGGCAAACATGGCCATCGGCGGTTTGCTGGGCAAGCTGGATCCTGGCGGCAATGCTTCGCTGGCTATTCCTCAAGCCCGGGTGCTTGCCGGATTTTCCCCGGAGACCCTGCTTGGCGAGTCGGGCCTGTGCATGTTTAACACCGAATTCGGGATTCTCTGGGTTGTGGGAGCACATGCGTAGAATAGGCAGATCCGGAAAATAGCGCGTTTTTTTTGAACGAGCAAAAAGACAAGAAGAGATTATGAGAAAAATTCGCGTACTTGTGGTGGATGATTCCGCGGTGGTCCGTAAGGTTTTCAGCGAGGAATTGTCACACGAAAAGGACATCGAGGTTGTGGCCACGGCCCCGGACCCCTATGTGGCAAGGGACAAGATCGTTGCTCTCAAGCCTGATGTGGTGACGCTGGATGTGGAAATGCCACGGATGGACGGCATTACCTTTTTGAAGAAGTTGATGCGGTATTTTCCTCTCCCGGTCATCATCGTCAGTTCCCTGACCAAGGCGGGGGGGGCACTGGCCATGGAGGCCATGGACAGCGGGGCGGTGGATGTCATCTGCAAGCCGGGCGAGGCCTATTCCGTCGGCGACATGAGCGCCCAGCTTGCCGAAAAAATCCGGGCCGCCTCCCATGTCAACATGGCGCAGCGGGCCATGCACCTTGCCACGGTTCGTCCTGTCGATGCGCCCAGGCTTTCGCTGACCAAGACGACGAATAAATTGATCGCCATCGGCGCCTCCACCGGCGGCACCGAAGCCCTGAAGGATGTTCTCACCCAGTTTCCTGCCAATACGCCGGGGATCATGATTGTCCAGCACATGCCCGCCAACTTTACCGCCAGTTTTGCCGAGAGGCTGAACAGCCTGTGTCAAATCCGGGTAAAAGAGGCGCAGGACGGTGATTCTGTGGTGCCGGGCACCGCGTTGCTTGCCCCGGGGAATTATCATATGGTGCTGCGGCGAAGCGGCGCCCGCTATTATGTAAATATCAAAAGCGGCCCGCTGGTCTGCTATCAGCGCCCGGCGGTGGATGTTCTGTTTAATTCGGTGGCCGCTTACGGCGGAGCCAACGCGGTTGGCGTTATCCTCACCGGCATGGGCAAGGATGGCGCTCAGGGCATGCTGAAGATGAAAGAGGCCGGAGCGCAAACAATCGCCCAGGATGAGAAAACCTGTGTTGTTTTCGGGATGCCCAAGGAGGCCATCGCAGCCGGCGGGGTGGATAAGATTGTGCCGCTGCTCGATATCCCTGCCGAAGTCATGAAGATGCTGTAGCGCTTGTCTATAAAGATTTTTTTTGCGCTCGCAGTAAAGTCTCCTGTTCCAGAAGAAGCAGCATCTTTTTTACCGCATGCCCTCCGGCAAATCCTCCCAGCCCGGAAGAGCCCGTTACCCGATGGCAGGGAACAATAAGAGCGAGCGGATTTGCGTTGCAGGCCTGTCCCACCGCCCGTGCGGCGCCTGGATTTCCCAGGGCCTGCGCCAACTCTTTGTATGTTCTTGTCTCTCCGTATGGGATTTCGGCAATGCGCTCCCATACGGATTTCTGGAATCCGGTCCCCTTTTCCACAAATGGCGATCTGGGCAACTGCGGAAATTTTCGCCGTTGCCCCTCGAAGAATTCTCCAAGCAGTTCGGCACAAGAAGGGGAACAGGTCATTGTTGGTATGTCTGCCACCCCGAGGCGGGAATGCAGCCACTGTTTTGCCATTTCGTGCCTTTCCGGGGAAAAGGTGAGATGGACCGGAAAGCCCTCGAAGCAAATCATCTGGCAGCGTATTTCCCTGAAAGCATAGGGAAAGGCACGATAGTGGGTCGCGTGGTCCGGCATCGTCGTTCTTCTGGAGATATTTGGGGGATATGTATTCATAATAGCACGGCGGCGTTCGATAAGAGAGGTACAGGGAAGGCTTCGGCGCGGGTTTGTGAGATTATCGGCGGCACGCACCATATCCGCTTGACAAGGGACAACATGTTCCACCCGGAGAGCGCTTGCATTTTTTTAAAGGCTGGAAAAACAATAAATCAACAAGATGGAATAAAAACCTCAAAAAAAACTTGATTTTGCAGGCCAGTATAAATTATAGCTACATATAGATCTAGTAATTTGAAATCATAAGCTTTTTCTGAATTAACTTTTTTACCGGAATGTGGATACGCCATGGGTTCTTTTTTTTGCCGCCGTCTTCTCTCTGTTTTCTTGCTTGTGTTTCTGCTCGCTTCTCCGGCAGTTGCGCAAAATGATGTAAAGAAGACCAAGGGGGTATCCCTTGATACGTCGCACAAGTTTGTGCCGAAGCAGGCCCAGGCAAAGAAAAAACCGAACGAAAAGGCTCAGACGGTCAAGCGTCCTTCCGTGCAAGAATTGAAGCGCAAGGTGGCGGAGCAGTACAATGTCGTAGCCGCCGAGGTTCCCACGGAGCTGCAAGGTAAACTTACCTGCCGCAGCGCCTATGTAATGGATGCCAAAACCGGCAAGGTCTTGTACGACCTCAGTGCGGACCGGCCTGGGCAGCCGGCCAGCACCATTAAAGTTCTCACCGGACTCATTGCCATTGAAAGTTTTACCGGCAATGAGATGGTGCGCACCAGCGCTTATGCCGCGAACATGCCGGCTTCGAAGATATATCTGAGAAAAGGCGCTTCCTATCAGGCCAGCGATTTGATCAACGCCGTGCTGCTTGCTTCGGCAAACGATGCCAGCGTGGCCCTGGCGGAAAAGCTTGCCGGTTCCGAGCAGGCCTTTGCCAGATTGATGACCAAAAAGGCCGAGGCGCTTGGCGCGCAGAACACCATCTGTAAAAGCGCCAATGGCTTGACCCGTCCCGGTCAGCAGACCACGGCCCGTGATTTGGCCACGGTATTCAACCGGGCCATGCGGAACCCCGATTTTGCCGAGCGCATGTCCACCGTCAAGGTGCACACCAGCGACGGCAAGGTGTTACGCAGCCATAACAAGGCCCTGTGGACTGTGGATGGCGCGGTTGGGGGAAAAACCGGTTATACGGCGGCGGCGGGGAAAACCTATGTCGGCAAGTTCCAGCGGGATGGGCAGGCCATTGTTGTTGCCTTGCTGGGCAGCGCCGCTATGTGGGATGATATCGCCACCCTGGTTGAGCACGGGTTTACCAAACAGGAAATGATCGCCTCCCGTCACGATGGGGATGCTGCCGGTGGAATACAGGTTTCGCAGGTCAGCCCGAGGGACCCTGGCAAGGAACATGTGGACTATGCCATGTTGACCCTCTCCGGGCAGAAGAAAAAAATCAAAATGTAGCAGCTCCCACCAGAACAAACGCAAAGCCGACAGGAATCAGCCTGTCGGCTTTTTTTGTTGAAAGCGACAGCGTGGAATCATGATTACCAAAGAAGCAGTGAGGGCGGATTTTTTGACTGCGGCGGAAGGGAAGGCCTCCGGCAAGTCCGCGGAGCTGGTGCGGCGTCTTGAGAAATACCGGGAGGCCAAAAGGATATTCGTCGGGCCCACCGCACGATTGCAGCAGGTCAGGATCAACGCCCTGACCGATGGCAAGGAGCTGTTGGTCCCCGCGCCGGGATTGAAGGAAGGGTTTTACCTTCTGGCCCCGTACGAAATACCCTTCAAACACCTGGCCTATGCCGTGGGGTATAAGGGGCTTGCCCAATACGGCCGCCGGGTTGCGGTGGAGGAGCTGTGTCAGGGGGTTGTCGGTCTGCTGATCACCGATTGTCTGGCCGTGGATCCGGGGGGATATTTTGTCGGCGAGGGCAAGGGGTTTTTCGACCTTGCGGTCGCCATCCTTGCCGAGCTGCGGGGTCTTGCCCCTGAAGCCGAGGCCTATGGCCTGGGAGAGCAGGCACAGATTCTGGGCCAGGAAATCGAGCGCGGCGCCTGGGATATCCGTCTCAATGGCTTCATAACGCCGGAGGGCATTGCCCTGAGCAGCGCGGGCACCCATGTCGACCGGCGGATCTTGTGGGACGAGCTGGAACCGAAAAGGATCCGCAAGATAACCCCGCTGTGGAAATTGAACATGCAAATCAAGGATGCATTGTGCCAGGCGGCGGAAAATCGAGAGTGAAGGGCTGGTCCCGTTGGGTTCAGGACTTGTTCCATTTGAAGATCGGGGGTAAGGCCGCAGAGCTGCGCGTAGGCGCCGATCTCCTCCCGAAGCTTCTGTACATAGGGGCAATCCCATACCGCCAGAAGTTTACGGCGGGCGATGTATGGCGGTCTTTCGACGGTTTCGTGCCCGGGCTGTCGTTCCAGCGCATAAGGGAAAATCTGTGGCCGTCTGCAGGTGTCCGGCCTGTCCGGATATATCGTGCATCCGCCGCCGGTTCGCTCAAGGTTGGGGCAGGCGCCGCCTTTCGGCAGAATGAGACTCCAGTTTTTCTTCCAGTGATACAGGGTCGGAGGGGCCTGAAAGAATGGCGCGCTTTCCGCCAGAAGCTGCGGCTCGGCATAGAGGTCGGTTTGCCTGCTTTCTTGGGTGTCGATCCTGGGAATGCTGAACAGGTTGTTTTCTTGCTCTTGCAGGGGGCTCTCAAAAAAACCTGACCCATCTCCCCACTCGGCCCCAGGCAGCAGAGCTGACAGTCGCAAGGCCCGCACAACAGGCTGTTGATATTTTCCAGCTCACGGGCGAGGATGCGCTGGGCCACCCAGAAGTTCAAGCGATTCGAAGCAGTCCAGCGGCTCCTCCTGCCCGGGATATTTAAGCTGCTCGAACAGTTGCAGGTCTTCAAGATAGGGCAGGAGCAGCGCTTTGGGATCAGGGTAGGTGCTGGCCGCCATCTCCACCGGTTCGTTGAATTCATCGAGAATCGAGCGATGCGTTCAAAGTGGCCGGTGATATAGGGCATCTGGACAATGCGGACCAGCGGGAGGGTTGGGTTGGCCAGCATGGCTGCACCCGTTGCGAACAGCGGGGATTTTTTCTCGATCATGGCGCCAAGTAATACCGGTTTTTGCCCCTCAATGCACGGGGCTGATTTTTTCTCCGGCGCTCTTTCTTGACCGGGTTGGGGAGAAGGGGTACTATGGCGGGGCTTGGATTTTATCAACGAAACGGTCTTGGTGGTTGGCATGGATGATTTTCAAAAACAGGCACTTACGGAACATCTGACCGAACTGCGCACCTGCCTGATCTATTCCCTGCTCGCCACGGTGGCAGGGTTCGCCTTGTGCTATTCCTACAGCAAGGAGCTGGGGCAGTTGCTGTTCAAGCCGCTGTATGCGGCCATGCCGGAAAATTCCAGCCTGATCTTCACCTCGTACCAGGAAGGGTTTTTTTTTATCTAAAGCTTTCCCTGGTTGCGGGGCTTCTCCTTGCCAGTCCGGTGATCTTCTACCAGCTCTGGCGTTTTATCGCCCCGGGCCTGTACCAGCACGAAAAACGGGTGATCCTGCCGTTCACCCTGCTCTCCTCGCTGTTTTTTTTCGGCGGGGCTGCCTTTGGCTATTTCGTGGTATTTCCTCCGGCCTTCAAGTTCCTGCTTGGCTACTCCAATGATTTTTTAAGCCCCATGCCCACGGTGCGGGAATATTTTTCCCTCTGCCTGCGTTTGCTCATCGCCTTCGGGGTTATCTTCGAGCTGCCCGTCTTCATGGTGCTGCTGGCCAAAATGGGCGTGGTGAATGCGGCCTTTCTCAACCGCCACCGCAAGTATGCCATCCTGCTTTCCTTTGTCATTGCCGCCATCCTCACCCCCACCCCGGACGTGATCAACCAGTGCCTCATGGCCCTGCCCCTGATTGTGCTCTATGAGGTGAGTATCGTTGCGGTCTGGTTGCTGGGAAGAAAGCGGCTGGCCGGGTTTGGTGAACTAGGAAAATAGCGTCTTGTGTATAATGAGCAGGATGCCATTTCCGAGTGCTTTTATCGGGAAGCCATTTTTGTATATTCAGCAGGTTATGGATTCCTGGCTACGCGGGAATGGCATTTGTCGGGCTTAATTTGTTCTTTTGCAAGAGGCGAGAAGGGGAAAAAAGGGGTTGTTCAGGCGACCACGTCGATGGCGTTGCCGCGCAGTTGCCGCTGCCGTGCGCTGGCGGCCTGTTGTGCCTCAGTCTTGGCGGCGTGGACCCTTTCAGCGGCTTGTTGTTCTTCTGCTTTGGCGATTCGCAGTCTTTCCCGGGCCGCGTCTGCCTGGGACTTTGCCTCGTTGGTGTCTTGGGCCTTCTGCTGCTGGTAGGCCTGGGCTTCACGTACCCTTTGCGCGGCGTTCCGTCGGGCCGTGTCGTTCATGGGGGGGCGGGTTGTTGCTTGGGGGGGCTGAGCTGACAGCCTGTCAATTGGGGGCGCCATCTTCTTTTCCTCCGCGACCAAAGCGAGCTTCTTTCCGCAGTCAGGGCCTCTCTTTTCTTTCCTTAATAATGCTTATGCTATCATATAAAGTAAGCTGTGATCAAGAAAATGCCAGGATTAATTTCCTTAAGGTAACCCCCCGGCTTTGCCGGGGGACTCATAACGTTTGACTTATACGGCGGTCGCGCTTCAAGTTGTTACTATGAGCACATCACTTTGCTCGGCTTTTCAGGTGGTTGGCTTGAAGTCGCCTGTGGCTTGGGCGTGGGGGGGCGAAAAGTAAAAAAAAAGAGAAAAAGGTTTAAGTTGGCGGTGGCGTTACCCGATATGAAAATCATGGGGACAATAATAACCAAGGAGGTGGAGCCACCGAGAGATAAAAACTGATTTTTCGCTGAAGGAGTACCGTAAACAAACACAAGCTGTCCACAGAAGAAGCAGGTCCAGCAAGGAAGCCGGGCCGCTCGCAACACAACCAAACATGGAGGTTTCATCATGGCTATTGTCGTTAATACTAACATCTCTTCACTCACCGCACAGCGCAATCTTACCGGTTCCGGCAAACTTCTGAGCCAGTCCCTGCAGCGCCTTTCTTCCGGTCTGCGGATCAACAGCGCCAAGGACGATACCGCGGGTCTGGCTATCTCCACCCGGATGAGCGCCCAGGTTCGTGGCTTGAATCAGGCCGCCCGGAACGCCAACGACGGTATCTCTCTTGCCCAGACCGCTGAGGGCGCGATGAGCGAGATCACGAACAACCTGCAGCGTATCCGTGAGTTGGCCATTCAGTCTGCCAATTCCACGAACACTGCCACGGACCGCGCTTCTCTGGATGCGGAATCGACCCAGTTGATCGCGGAAATTACCCGTGTTGCCACCCAGACCCAGTTCAACGGCTTGGGGCTGCTGGATGGTACTTTCACCAGCAAGGCCTTTCAGGTCGGCGCCAATGCCAACCAGACCATTTCGATCGACTCCATTGCCAATGCACAAGCCACCGCGTTGGGCAGTAATACCCTGACGGGTGTAGGGACGGTCATTGGCGCGGGCGGCGTTGGTGTTACCAAGGCAGCGGCAGCGGACCTCACCGGCGGAAACACGGTGGCGATCGAGTCTGACCTCACGATCACCACCCTTAACGGCGGCACCACGGCGGCTATCAGTTATGCCGCTCTTTCCGATGCCAAAGCCATCGCCACTGCCATCAATAATGCCGCCGCCGGCGTCGGTGTGACCGCCACCGCCACAAACACCGCCAGCATAGGCAGCTTGGGCTCAGCCGGCGATATCACCATGACCCTCAATGGTAGCGCCATTTCGGCAACCGTTGCCGATACGACCGACCTCACAGCCTTGATGGGCGCCATCAACGGTGCGCAGGCTGCCACCGGGGTGACCGCCACTTTCACCAGTTCCACCTCGAAGGCTGCGCTGACCCTGACGACCGCTGATGGCCGTGATATCAGCGTTTTGAACTTCAACAACTCCGGCGCCACCAAGACCGTCAACTTTTCCGGCCAAGTGTTGACCGGCGGCGCTGCCACCGACTCCTCCATCAAGAGCGGCGTGATTGCGCTGTCCAGCACCAAGGGGGCTATCACCCTGGCCGGTGCCAATACCGACGTATTTAGTTCAGCGACCCAGCAAAGTGCTTTTTCTGCCGTGGCCAACGTCAGTCTGACCACCGACACGAATGCGCAGCTCGCTATCGCTGTAGTTGATGCCGCGTTGGGTCAGATCAGTAGTTCTCGAGGCAATCTCGGCGCCATTCAGAACCGTTTTGAGTCCACCATTGCCAACCTGATGAACGTTTCTGAAAACATCTCTGCCGCGCAATCTCGGATCGTTGATGCCGACTTTGCGGCGGAAACCGCCAGCTTGACCAAGTCTCAGATTCTGCAGCAGGCTGGTCTGGCCATGCTGAGCCAGGCTAATCAGGTACCGCAGGCAGCTCTGACTCTGCTTCAGGGTTAAGTAGGTAGTCGTTCGTAATTACTCCTGGGGGGAGGAGCGGATTTCCGCTCTTCCCCCATGGGAGGATCAGTAAGGCGGGAGAAAGCCATGGCTATCGGTGTAAACGGCTTAATGTCTGGTCTTGATACCGAGTCTATTATCAGGCAGATGATGTCGGTTGAGCGGCGTCCTATTACGCTCCTCCAGCAGCAAGGGGCTGTTTATCGGGCGAAGATTTCCGCTCTGGGAACCCTGAAGGGGACGCTGGCCGATGTGCAGACTGCGGCGGCCGCCTTGAAGAAGACCGATCTTTTTGCCGGGTTTTCGGCAAGCGCAAGTGATACTACTGTGTTGACCGCCTCTGCCTCTGATGCAGCGGTGGCGGGCACCTATCAGGTTACGGTCAGTGCCCTGGCGAAGGCCCAGCAGGTGAGGGGCTCAGCTTTTACGGCGAGTACTGATGTGGTGGGCACCGGGACCCTGACCATTCAGGTGGGAACCAATACTGCGGTTAATGTAACGATTGATGCTACCAACAACACCTTGGCAGGTATTGCCCAGGCCATCAATGATGCAGATGCCGATGTTACGGCTGGCGTGATCAACGACGGACTCGGCAACTACTATCTGACCTTGGCCGGCAAGGAAACCGGAACCAGCAACACCATCAGCCTGACCATGGCCGATGATGACTTAGTGGATGACGACGCCAACGGGTTGTCCAAGCTTTATGATAACCCGGCTGCTCAAACCATGTTCGAGACTCAGCCTGCAGGAAACGCCCAGCTTAAAGTGAACGGAATTGATGTAGAGCGGGCAAGCAATACCATCGCTGACCTGCTGGAAGGCGTCACTCTGACCCTGAAGACGACGGGCGTCAATCCGATTGAGGTAAAGGTTTCCCGGGATGTAAGCAGTATTACAAGTAAAATTACTGCCTTTATTGAAAAATATAACGCTGCCTTGACCCGCTTGAAAGATTTGCAGGTTTCGGATCCGGAAGGCGGTGCGATCGGTATCCTGCAAGGGGACGCCACCGCCCGCATTCTTCAGGCAAGGTTGCAGAGTTTTCTCCATTCCCCGGTGAGTGGGGTTGCCAGTGCAGTCAACACTCTGGGTGCTTTGGGAGTGAGTGCGGACAAGGAGGGCAAGCTGAGTTTGGACTCCACTGTCTTTGCTGCCGCGTATGAAGCAAATCGAAAGGATGTGGTGCAGTTTTTCACCCAGACCACCCCAGGTAGCGAAGGGTTTGCGGTCCAGGTGGATTCCTTTTTGGATGGTTATTTGAAAAGCACAAGTGGATTATTGTCTGCCAAAGAGGATGGCCTTGGGCGTTCCGTTGAGCATATCGGGGACCAGATCGAAAGGATGGAATTGCGGTTGACGAAGCGGGAAGAGGTTTTGCGGCGACAGTTCGAGTCGCTGGAGTTATTGATGGGCCAATTTCAGAATACTTCTGGCGCATTGAGCCAGCAGTTGGATGCGCTCAGTAACCTGAATGCACAGATTTATAAGAAATAAAACTTCAATTACCAAAAAGGTGCTCCCGATGAATGCTTATACGAAAAATGCCCGCGCCGCCTATGTGAAAAAAGATTTGGAGAACCTGAGCCGGGAAGAGATTGTGGTCAAGCTATACGAGGCCTTGCGCATCAGGTTGCAGGCGGCCATTGAAGAGATCAATGATGGCAATATCGCGAGAAAAGCGGAGCATCTGAGCCGTGGTCTTGCCATCGTCCTTGAGTTGCAGGCCTCTTTGGATATGGAGCAAGGAGGCGAGATCGCCGTGAATCTGAACAGCTTGTATAATTATTTGGTTTCCGATCTGGTGACGGCCAATCTGAAAAACGACACGCAGAAGATTGTGGAGGCCCTGAAAGTGGTGGAGCTCCTGCTTGAAGCGTGGACCGAGATTGCCAGGGGAAAAAAGTCTGAGGCACGGCCTGAAGGCGAGAATGTGGAGTATGTTGCTTCCTCGCCCCAGCCGGATTTGACGGCGATCAATTATTAAGTGTGGGCTGTGATCATCAGGCGGACGGGGGGGCGATGTACAAGCAGATTCTTGAACTCACCGAGGAAATAGAGACCGTTATCGGCACCGATGACCATGTTCGGTTGCAGAATCTTATGGCCCGCCGTGCCGAGTATTTTTCCGTAATGGAGGGACAGGGTCCGCAACCATCCCCTGGGGCGATTACGATCATCAAGAAGATTCAGGAATGCGAAAGCCGGTGCCAGGAACAGGCCATCCGCAAGATTGAGTCGCTCAAAAAGGATATGGATGAAATACGCAAGGGCAAGCGTTTGGGAAAAGCATATGGCAGGTTTGCCAGTAATGGTTGAAATAGTTTCTAGGAGAACAAAGGCCATAAAGCTGAGTTGAGCAGCTTGTCTGCTCAAACGAAACTTATACCCGAAGGGTGAAAGTGTGAATAGCGGCCATCATGTTGGGATAACGGCGTGCGGAGGTTGGTTATGGAAATATCAAATGTTAAAGCAGAGGTGAGTCGAGAGGTTGTCAGTGGTCTTCCTGCCCAGCAGATCGATCGGGAGGCACAGGTAAAAGCTCAGGTGCGGCCGGTGGAAAAAAGCGCTGAGGCGGCCCGGAATGCCCTTGATGAGCAACGGTTGCGCCGAGAAGCGGAAAAAAAGGCCAAGGGCGTGAGCCGTTCCGAGGTGCAGGTTGCGGTGGACGAGGTTCAGGTGCGCATGGATCAGATGGGCACTAATCTGCAGTTTGCCATGGACAAGGTGGCGGAAGACCTTGTCGTGAAGGTCACCGACAAAAAAAGCGGCGATTTGATTCGACAGATCCCTTCCGAGGACGTTATCAAGCTCAGGAAAAAACTCGAAGAGCTTGTCGGGCTTCTGTTTGACGAAAAAGCCTGATCGCGTGGTGGAAAGTCCGTTTACCTCGGCCGTTCGCATTTTTTTGGTTGTAGGCATACGGCAGGGGTGGCAATCTTTTTAGTGCCGGGCAACTCGTCTCGTGGAGGTGGATCATGACGGAGATCGGGAAAACTACATTGTCGGGACAGCCTTTCAAGGCGGCGCAGGAAAAACTTGCCAAAGAACAGCCTGCCAAGGAAAAGCGCGAACAAACCTCGGGACAGGCTACGGTTGCGGATGCGTCTCTTGCCATGAAGGCGAAAATTGTCGATTTTATGCTGGTGGTAAAGAGCAAGGCGACGAAGGGTTTCACAACCCAGTCCGGGGTGTCGCAACGGGGTGCCGGAGAGGGGCTTGATCTGGAAAATCTCCAGTACAATGGCAAGCCTTTGGCTGAATTGAGCCCTGCTGAGGCGCAGTCTCTGATCGCCGAGGACGGCTACTTTGGTGTGACAAAGACGGCCGAGCGCATCGCCGGTTTTGTTCTGGCCGGAGGGGGCGATAGCCTGGAACGATTGCAGGCCGGGCGCGAGGGTGTTCTGCAAGGGTTTCAGGAGGCGGAACAGGCCTGGGGTGGAAAGCTCCCCGAGATCAGCTACCAGACTTTGACCAAGGCCCTGGAGATGATTGATGCCAGGATCAATGAGTTGGGTGGCGCGCTGGTCGATGTGAGAGCCTGAGGGAAGCAAGCGAATACAAACCTTTGTCTCAGCCCCGATTCCGGGGCTTTTTTTTTGTTGCGAGACCACCAAGGGCTCTTGGTGTTGGGCGACAAATCCCAACATATGGCTCTCGTACAAAGAGCAAACTGTCATTCCCGAAAGCTTTTGTCGGGAATCCATTGTTGTACATTTAGCCTGTTATGGATTCCTGTCCCCGATCCGGTCGAGGGCAGGCTCTACGCGCGAATGGCTGTTTTTTGGCGTAATTCGTCATCTTGCAAGAGGTTCAACAGTTTTCCGCTTTTTCCCCAAGACTTTTTTCTTGACAATTATTGGGGCCTCTCGTATACCTGATCGTCAAACTGAATCCGTGTTCATTGTGCAATTGTGCATTCTTTCAATATTTTTATCATTATACAAAGGAGACTCGATCATGTCTAAGTTAGTCGCTCCCCATGGTG